>ENA-OPWH01001597-OPWH01001597.1-human-gut-metagenome-genome-assembly--contig:-NODE-1597-length-13915-cov-1.683622_pt1 | contig 13915 bp, 10 predicted proteins | sample MGYA00241506_ERZ502004 | MGnify/ENA primary metagenome ERZ502004 (study PRJEB25962, sample SAMEA2043049) | human gut metagenome | biome: human gut; feature: human-associated habitat; material: faeces... | reverse complement strand
AAAAGCCCGGGGACTTTCATCCGGGGGCTTTTCTTAAAGTTAATCAATCTGAATGTGGCTTGTCTGAGAAATTTCTTCTTCAGTCTTCGGCAAAACGATGGTCAGCACGCCGTTTTCGCACTTGGCCTTGATGCCGTCGCGATCAACGTTTTCAAAATTGTACTGACGAGCAAACCGGCCATAGCTGCGTTCGCTCGCGACAATATTGCCTTCGCCGTCGCTTTCATCGCTAAAGGAGTCGCGTTTGGCCGAAACTGTCAAAATGCCGTCCTTATAGTCAATCGTCATATCTTTCTTGTCAACGCCGGGAACATCGATTACCAACGTATAATCTTTGTCGGTTTCCTTGATGTCGGACTTCATTTCCTTGAGCGAACCATCAAAATTGCTAAAGAACGAACGTCCGAAATTTGAGAAGAAATCATCTCCGTTGCTCATCAGATCATTGAAACGATTTGTCAATTCATGTGCCATAACTAAGACTTCCTTTCATATTTTTCAATTCTTATTCTAAACACTTTTGAACGGATTTCAAGTAATAAGCACTGGATTTATCAGAAAATTTAAAAACTTTAAAAAGTTGTTATATCAACGATTGCAAGCCCATTTTTCACTATTGTTTCACATTTGTGATATTGACAATTCACATATTCGGAGTTATGCTTAGGTTTCTATTATACGGTTCGGCGTCTGTTGCGGAAAGACAGGCGCCATTTTTATTTAAATCAAGCCGAGCTTATAAAATGCAGAGGCCAGACCGTCGTCGTCAACTGCCTGCGTCACCATATCGGCTGCCTTTTTCGCTTCATCGCCGCCGTTTCCAAGGCAAACGCTTTGTTCGCAGTATTCAAACATCGGAATATCGACTTTGGCATCCCCGAACGCAATCGTATCTGCTTTTTTCGCATTAAGATGCTCAAGCAAAACGTCAATGGCATGTGCTTTGTCGATTCCTTTCACCCCCAAGTCTCCGAAAAGCGCTTCTTCATCTTTTCCGCCCCAAGTGCCTGCTTTGAGGTCACTGAATGTTTCCTTGGCATCCAAATAATCCTGATAACTCCCAAGGATGAAACTGATTTTGTTTGCATCGTTTCGATAAGGCGATGCGCCAAAAATCATCTCAGGAAAGCTCGTGCGCACGGTCACGCTTGAAACGTCCTTTTGGCCTTTGCCCGAAACATATTTTTTCATCGTCTTTTCACCGACCGTCTCAAAGCGTTCGCTTGCATACAATCCGGAATTGCATTCGACGAAAAATTCAAGTCCGCGCTCATGCAGCCAATCGACAACGGCGCGCTCTTCCGTTTCGCTGAGCTTTTTATGATAGACGGACTTGCTCTGATCTTCAACGTAGCTTCCGTTTCCGCCGATCATTCCGTCAAGACCGATATCCCAGATTTCCTGATAGACTTCGGCACGCGAGCGTCCGGTACAGATATAAACCTTATGTCCGTTCTTTCGTGCCTGCTTGATTGCTTGTTTGGCAGATTCAGGAATCACGCCTTCATAATTGCACAATGTTCCGTCAACGTCTAAAAAAATAACCTTGCTCATAATCTCGTCCTTTCAAGCTAACCGTTTTCATTTCTGCCTGTATCATAACTTATTGGTACAAATCAAGTCAAGCATTCCAGTCGAAAAATTTCTCTTTAAAAACAATGTATGCGCTTGCATTTTCAGCACGGATATGTTATAAAATAAGTGTGAGGAGTCAATGATCCCACCAGGAAATAATCGAAGCATTTGTCGCTTCGTGGACAGAGGGTGATGGAACCAACATGAGAAGTTTTTCATCAAGTTGTCGTTGCAATAGTCGTGCCGATGTCGGCTATGATTGGCTCAAAAAGGTGATTGTGTTGAGTGCCACAAAGAGGGCGAACAGATCATAAAATTGAATAAAGGACGTGGGTATGATAGTTACTCCTTATCTTATAGGATTACGGCCCGTGTACTCGATTAGTTTTTAGCTTTGGAGTCGACATGAGAACCTTCAAGCTGATATGTACGGATTTAAAATGAGTATGCGAGTCGTTTTTTGTGCCATCAAGTACATGCTGCCGGAAAAAAGTCTCGCTAAAACTGCATGAAATGCCGGACAAGAGCGAGTATTATGGGAAAAACAGGGCCTTTGTCAAATGGTGTTGATGACCTCGAAAACTTCACTTCAGAAATGGAGTGGAGTTTTTTTGTTCCCGTCGGTTTCTCCTGTGTTTTTTCAAATTGGTACAGTTACGTATCAACACCGCCTGCGTTTCCGCTGGCGTGGATTCATGTATGAATTCCTGCCGTTGATTCGCAAAGCTCGAACGCGCTGCGACCTAACTGGGTTTCACCTCGCAGCCCGTTCCGCCCAGGTACTCTCACTTGGCAGGCTCGCCTGCTGGCGTTCGAGCAGGCCTGGTGCTCGCGGGCTAAGCGCTCGGTTTCACACCTTGTTTCTGTCGCAACGATCAAAGCCAAAAGCAAGATGTTAAAAAATGTTGCCATAAAAAACGTCTCCGTTCAAATTTATAATTTTTCTTTATTTTAACCTTGTTATGAGAAAGTTCTTTGAAGATTGATTATAATATAATTGGATATGTGTTCGGAACATTGAAAGGTGGGTCATAATTGATTGGGCGTTTCAAAAATTTTGTTGAAAAGCGCTTGAAATTTATCAAGCTGTTGTTTGTTTTTTCTGTTCTGATATTTGTCGTTTACGAAATCGGGCGAATTTTTAAACAGATTGAGTGGGGAAAAGTTCAAGAAGGACTCGAAAATCAGTCAATGCTCACGATTGCGGTGATGTTTTTTGTCGGCTTGATTGCCGTTCTTCCGATGATTGCCTATGATTTTACGGTCGTGAAATTTCTTCCTGGAAAATACAGTGTGCCGTATATCTTCAAAAGCGGCTGGATCGTCAATACGACGACCAACGTTGCCGGATTCGGCGGCGTCATCGGGGCAACTTTGCGCGCCAATTTTTACAAGAAAAACGCAAGCGCCAAGCAGATTGTCTACGCGCTTTCGAAAATTGCGCTGTTTGTTTTGGCAGGACTTTCCATATATTGTTGGATTTCTCTTGCATTGATTTATGGCCGCGGCATGGGAAAACTGTTCGGCAGCTACTGGATCTGGCTTGTCGGCGGGGGGGGGTATTTTCCCGTACTGTTCATCGCGACAAAATTCAAACAGACCGAATTTTTTGCCGACTTGACGTTGAAACGCGAACTGGCTCTGATTATCAGCTCTTTTTTCGAGTGGACGTTTGCCGGCGGATTTTTCTTGTTTATCGGTTTGATGATGGGAATCAAAACGGATTTTTTGACGATTCTTGCAATGTATATCACCGGTTCGGTTTTGGGAATCGTGTCAATGGTTCCCGGCGGCTTGGGATCGTTTGACGTTTTTATGATGTACGGCATGGCAACGCTTGGCGTTTCAAACGAAACGGCCGTTGTCTGGATCATGTTTTTCCGGTTGTTCTACTACATAATTCCTTTTGTCATCGGGGTTATTCTTTTTGTTCATGAAACAGGCTCAAACATTAACGAAAAATTGAACGGAATTCCAAAGATGGCGGTTCAAAAAGTCGCGCATTTCGTCTTGACTATTTTTTTGTATGCTTCAGGAATTTTAATGCTGCTTGAAGCTGCCGTTCCGCGTTTTGCAAATTCCAATGAGCTGTTGAGAAAGCTGTATTCGTACAGTTTCCTGTTTATCAGTCAGGTTTCGGACATTATCTTTGCCTTTATGCTGCTGGGACTTGCCAGGGGAATTTCGGCCAAGGTCAAACGCGCATACTGGCCGACGCTGATCGTGCTTGCAATCGGGGTCATCAATACCCTTTTGAATCGTTACTCGCTTAGTCTGGCGATTTTTTTGGGATTCGTAATGATTTTGGTTTTCCTGTCAAAAAACGAGCTTTATCGCAAGCAGATGCAATATTCCATCGGTAAGATGGTTGCAGACATCGCGATTTTTGCGGGGACTTTCTTGCTTTACACGCTGGTCGGAATTTTGAATACGCCAAGCTTCAGCAATCGCCATCATGTGCCTGAATACTTGCTGTTTCCTGCTCAAAAAGTCTGGTTTGCCGGGTTCATCGGGTTGATGGCTGCGGCACTGATTTTTCTGCTCATGCTGACGTACTTATCGAAAGGCCTGACGCCGTTTGTGCCTCAGGTCTTTGATGAACGGAGAATCAAGCAGATCATCAGTCGCTTTGGTTGCGGAAATGCAGGGCACCTGGTCTACTTGCGCGACAAATCGCTTTATTTCTTCAAATCAGAAGGAAAAGATCAGGTCTTTTTCATGTATCGCAGAAAGCAGGAAAAACTATTTTGCATTGGGGAGCCGATCGGGAATCCGAAATATTTCAAGGAAGCTTTGGAAGATTTTTTGAAGACGGCGGATCTGTACGGCTTTGAACCTGTTTTTTACGACATAGATCAGGATTTCACGCTTTTGCTGCATGAATACGGCTATGATTTCCTGCAGATTGGCGAAAAGGGTCTGGTCGATCTTGAGAAATTCAATTTGCATGGTGAAAAGCATCACAATCAGCGGGCTTTAATCAACCGCTTCGCAAACGACGGCTATGTGCTTGATTTTTTGAAGCCGCCATATAGCGAAGAGTTATTAAGTGAAATGCGCAAAGTTTCGGATGATTGGCTGAGCAATCGAACCGAAAAAGGATTTTCCGTAGGCTTTTTTGATGAATATTACCTTGAGCAAGGCAGTTTGATGACTTTGAGGGATTCTTCCGGCAAGCTGAAGGCTTTTTCAAGCATCATGCCGCGCAAGCACGGGGTAGTTTCAACCGATCTGATGCGTTATGTCAAAGATGCTCCGGCACAGACCATGGCGCGTTTATCGTTGTTTTTGTTTGAAAATGCCAAAGAAGCGGGCTATGCTTACGTTGATCTTGGGATGGCGCCGACAAGAGACGGTGACGACTTTAATCGTGAATTTATCACGGAAAAGACTGCGCGCTATATCTATGAATACGGCTACCATTTCTACAGTTTCCAAGGGCTTAAGGCTTATAAGAACAAATACGTTGACATATGGAAGAAGAGCTTTATTGCCTACCGCAAACGTTCGCAGATCGCATTTACGATGTTTCAGCTGATGAGCGTCATCAACTCGAAGGCCATCAAACATGATTACAAAGGTTTGGTCAAGCCGAGAATCTTCAATTGATTTTTGGGAATGAAAGTCGATTAATTTTAATGTATACTGAGAGTGAGAAAGAAAAACGGAGGTGCACTCGTGTCAAATATTTTACTTATGAATGCCGGCAGTTCCTCGGTCAAGTGGAAACTGTTTGAACTTGAAACGGAAAAGGTCGTTGCCAAAGGGCTTGTTGAACGCATGCTGATGCCTGGTTCAAAGTTTGAAATCAAATACGGAGAACAAAATTTTCAGGAAACTTATGACAATTTAACGTATGAACGTGCTTGCGAGCTGATTATCGAAAAGATTCAGGAAAAGGGAATCACGTCCCTTGAAAAAATCGCTTGCGTAGGCCATCGCGTCGTTGCCGGCGGTGAGAAATTCAGAGGCGCAACAAAAATCGATGCCGAAAAGCTTGAAGAAATCATTAAAATGAGCGATCATGCTCCGTTGCACAATCCGATGGAGGCAAAATACATCGAACTGATGCAGCAGGTGATGCCTGACACTCCGCAATATGCCGTTTTTGACAGCACGTTTTTCACGGACATGCCGGAGATGAATGCCATTTTCAGTCTGCCCTATGAACTTACGCAGAAATACGGAATCAGACGCTATGGCGAACACGGCATCAGCCACGGCTATATTTCGCATCGTTGTGCCGAGCTTTTGGAAAAGCCGCTTGAAGATTTGAAACTGATTACGCTTCACTTGGGCAGCGGATCTTCGATTTCTGCTGTCAAAGACGGCAAGGCCTATGACAGTTCCATGGGCTTTACGCCGTTGACAGGCGTGACGATGGGAACTCGCTGCGGCGACGTTGATCCGTCAATCGTTCCGTTTCTAATGAAAAAACTGGACAAGTCCGCAGAAGAGATCCTGCAGCTTTTCAATTCTGAATCAGGTCTTCTCGGAATTTCAGGCAAGTCCCCTGACATGCGCGACATTCGTGCCAATATTGACGATTCGCGCTGTGCTCTGGCACGTGAAATTTTCATCAACCGCATCGTCAAGTACGTCGGAAGTTATTATGTTGAAATGGGCGGAGCAGACGTGCTGGTTTTTGCCGGCGGCATTGGAGAAAACGATCCTTCGCTCAGAAGAGACGTCGTTTCAGAGCTTGCCTGCCTTGGAATCAGTCTGGATGAAGCTTTGAACGAAAAAAATGCTGAAGGGCTTATTTCGACGAAAGATTCCAAAGCCAAAGTCATGATCGTTCCGACGAACGAAGAATTGGCGATGGTTCAGGCAATCAAAGAAAAATTATAGGAAAATTTAAGAGAAGGCCCTCGCTTTTGATGCGGGGGCTTTTTTGTTTCTTAAAAATGCAGAGAAAATTTCGCACAAGTGTTTTGCGAACATACATTCTTTGTGCTATAATCGATTAAACGAATGATCAGGGGGCGTTTAAGACATGAAATTTTTACACACTGCTGACTGGCACGTTGGTCGCAAGCTGCATGGCTACGACTTGAGCACAGAACAGGCCGATGCATTGAGAAAACTGGAAAAAATAGCCATTGACGAGAAAGTTGACGCAATCGTGATCGCAGGCGATATCTACGATCGCGGGATGCCAAGCGAAGATTCCGTTCGGATGGTCAACGGGGCGCTTAAAAAACTGAATTTGGAAGATGGTTTTCCGTTATTGGCCATCAGCGGAAATCATGATTCGGCCGAACGACTTTCAACGGGTTCAGAATGGTTTGAAGCGACGTCCTTTTATCTGCATACGAAGCTTGAACGGGCAGCAGAACCGATTGAAATGTCAGGAGTACAGTTTTTTTTGATGCCGTATTTTGAAATCAGCGCAGCAAAAAATTTTTTAGGAGATGAAACGCTTAAAACTGCCGATCAATGCGTCAGAAGGATAGTTTCCTTGATGAAGGAACGATTTAAAGACGGCTTTAAGCATGTGCTTGTGGGACACTTTTTTGCCGTTGGATCTTTGAAATCTGATTCGGAAACCCCAAGCGAAGTCGGCGGACTCGAAGCAGTCGGCATAGATGAATTGGAATGTTTTGACTATGTCGCGTTGGGACATCTCCATCAGCATCGTGCTTCAAAATCAGAAAAGGTCAAGTACAGCGGTTCGCTTTTAAAATACTCGGTTTCTGAAACATCAGATCAAAAAGGGGTCTACGTTGTCGATACCGATTCGGAAACAATTGCCTATAAACCATTGGAACCTTTGAATGACGTGCGAGTCGTCAAGGGACTTTTCGAAAATCTGATCAAACCGGAAAATTATCGTCAAATTCCTGATGATGATTACGTTGCGGTTGAACTGGAAGATCGCGTTCCGATCATCGATGTGATGAATCGCCTGAAAAAATACTATCCGCGAATTATTGAACTGAAGCGTGTCAACGGACGCGTCAATCACGAAAATAACGGTGTTAAAAATTTGGAAAAATTATCTGAAATGGACCTGTTTAAAACATTTTACAAAGATACCGTCGGAGAAGATCCTGACGAAGAACAATGCAAAATGATGGAACAGGCGCTTCAGGACGTGCGCAACGGGGGGGAAAATCAATGAAACCTTTGAAATTAAAAATGAAAAATTTTGGACCTTATAAGGATGCGGAAGTTGATTTTACCAAGTTCAGCGAAGCTCCGCTTTTCTTGATCACTGGTGCTACCGGAAGCGGCAAAACAACCATTTTTGATGCGATGTGTTTTGCGCTTTACGGTCGGAGTTCAACCGACAAGGATCGAAACGTCTTCTTGTTGCGCAGCGATTTTGTAAAGGATTGCAAGGAAAAAACGGAAGTCGAATTGACGTTTTCGCATCAAGGGAAGGAATATACCGTCAATCGTTCATTTTATCAGACGGCAGGCCAAGAAAAAAATGGCAAAATCACCAAAAAAGCAATTCTCAGATATCAGGATGAAGACGGAAATCTTGTAGAATTAAAAGGACCGAATGAAATAGGCGTCAAAGTAACAAGCCTTCTCAATTTAAGCGCCGAACAATTCAGCAAGATTATTCTGCTTCCTCAAGGAAAGTTTAAAGAGTTTCTGATGTCGGACAGCAATAAAAAAGAGAAGATTCTCAATCAAATTTTTGGAACCGATTTTTATGACGATTGGGTTTCGGAAATCAAAAAACAAGCAGATGAATCCCGATCAGACAGCGATGAAGCCCAAAAAGAGCTGTTATTTGAACAAAAACAGGCAATCTTTTCGGAAGCGGAACCGGAAGCAGAACCGGTTGAAGATTGGTTCGATGCACTGGATTTGCAAATAAAAAGCGATGAGGAAAATTGCGCCAAGGCCAAAGAGGCTGAAGAAGAAACGCAAAAAAAAGTTAATGAAGCATTGAAGAAGATGGCGTTGGCAGAACGGCTCGAGCAAGATTTTCAAGAATTTGAGGAAGTTTCTCGAAAAAAAGAACTGTTGGAACGAGAACAGGCAAAAATCAACGAGCAGACGAATTATTTGGCGGAATTGAACTGGGCTTTTGGATGCGAAACGATGGTTTTCAGAAAAAAGACGTCTCAAAAACGCTTGGAAGAACTCCGAGCAGACATTGAAAAACAAAATGCCGAATTTTCTGAAACGAAGGAAAAATTCAGCAAAGCATTGGAAACCAAGCAAAGTCTTTTGCGGGAAGCTCCCCAAAAAGACAAGGCGCAAGCTGATTTTAATCTGTGGCAAGGAAGGGTCGGCATATATGACGAGGCCGAGCAAAAAAATGCTGAACTTGCTGACCTGCAAGCTCAGGCAGACAAATCATCCAAAAAGCTTGCCGAAAAAAAAGCAGAACTTGAACGCAAAATTGCCTCTAAGAACGCTTTGGACAAGTTTATCGAGAAAAATTCCGGAGCGGCCGACGAAAAGCACTGTCTTGAACTGGAAATTCAGCAGCTGAAAGAAAATGAAAAAAAACTTCAGGATTACAAAGCCCAACAACAAAAAGCTGAAGTTTTGAAGAACGAGCAGGTTGTTTTGGAAAAAGAATCTGCTGAAGCATCGGAACTCCAAAAAACGGCTGAGCGGGAGTATGAGAACATCCAGAGTCAATGGGCCAAGCTGCAGATCAACGAATTGGCCAAGCTGCTCAAACCTGGAGAAGCTTGCCCGGTTTGCGGCAGTTTGGAGCATCCGAGCCCTGCATTTGGCGATGAAAAGACCGTTTACGTGACGGAAAATCAAGTAAAAAAAGCAAAAGAAAAACATGACGAAGCCGTTGCCGATGCTTCAGAGAAAAAGGCCAAGGCAGATGCCAAATCAAAAGAGTTCAGCGAACATCAAGCTGACTTTCTGGAGAAGATAACTGAGTTCAGTCGGTCTCTCGGATATGATACCATTGAAATCAGCGAGCTTGAAAAAAAACTCGACGCCAAGAGATCGGATAACGAAGAAAAACTCTCACAAGCCAGGGAAACGGCACGAAAAAGAACTGAAGCCGAAGTGAAGCTTAAAACTTTGCAGACGGAAATTGAACGAGGAGAAGAGCTTGTTTCCGACTTGAAACAAGAACTCAGCGAATGTCAGGCGACGATTTCAGGTAAAAAGGCCGGTCTGGCGGAACTTGAAAAACAGTTGCCAAAACAGTTCAAAACCAGAAAAGAGCTGCAGGAACAACTGAATCAGTGGGATGAGTTCGTTAAAAAATATGATGCCGACAAGGAAAACAACGATAAAGAAGTTTCTGGTCTTGATAAAAGGCGTGCCTCGTTGCAGTCGCTGATCGAAAAAGAAAATATCAACCTGGGTAATGAGTCAAATCTATTTCATGCTTCCGAAAAAGAAATCGAGTCGGCTTGCCTGAAGAAGGGGATTTCCGCTGAGAGACTTTACGAATTGCTTGCAGAAAAAGACCGGATTGCCGAGATTGAGCGTGAAATCAGCGACTTTCAGAAAAAAGAAGCAACGGTTTCGGGCGAATATGCTGCAAGTCAAAAGAAAATCGACGGGAAGATTCGGCCAAACATCGAAGAAATGAAGCAGATTCAACGAGATGAACAGGAGCGTCACAGACGTGCCAAAGAATTTTTGCAGCAATCAGACAATTTGCTGAACAAGAACAAGGAATGTCGCCGAAAGGCCGAAAAAGTCTGGAAAAACAGCAAGGAAAAACTTGAACTTGCCGAGCGCAAACAGTCTTTGTATAACGTTCTCCGTGGTCAAAAGGGCATTGCTCCAGGTTTTTCGCGCTTTGTTCTGGCAAATTATTTCAGAAGCGTAATTGAAGTCGCAAACATTCACCTTGATAAGCTGACGGGCGGCAGATATAATCTGGTTTTGGATGACACAGCAAAGGCAAACTTAAAAAATATGGGCCTGGAACTTGACGTTTATGACGACAATGCCGGCGTAAACCGTCCGGTTCACACGCTTTCCGGCGGCGAAAGCTTTATTTTCTCTCTTTCGCTTGCCATGGCATTGGGAGAAGTCATTCAGGAAAGAAACGGCGGCATCAGCATTGAAGCAATGTTTATCGACGAAGGGTTCGGCACGCTTGACGATGAAAGACTGCAATCAGTTCTCAGTGCCTTGCAGTCTTTGGAAAACAATAATCGAATGATCGGCATTATCAGTCATGTTGACAAATTTAAAGAGCAAATTCCTGCTCAGATTCAGGTAACTTCAAAAGAAGGCATCAGCACGATTGGATATCAGACCGAATTCTAAAAAGAGCGAAGGCAGGTTTTTTTGAAAAATGCAGTATAAGACGCATCTGGCGGTATCATTGGCAGTCGGAATTCCTTTGATGTCTTGTGCCGGAGACTTAAATTTTCCGAATGCGATGGCCCTTTGCGCGGGGACTCTTTTGCCGGATATAGATCACCCCGGCTCCTATCAAGTTTATCAGCAAAGTAGCCAATAAGACGCTGGGACATCGCGGCGGCACGCATTCGCTTCTTTTTGCAGGATTGGTCTATGCATTTTTCGTATGGATCAGAAATCTTTATTTCGCTCAAGCTGCCTACTTTGTTCCTTTTTGGATTTTATGCGGGTATTTGCTGCATTTGTCAGAGGACAGCTTTTCAAAAAACGGGGTCAACTGGCTTTGGCCACTGACGAAACACAAGGCAAAATCAGGTGGCAAGTTTGCATACTACAGTACTGGAAAGCTGAGCGAGGTCTTGATTTTTCTGGCAGCAGGATGCGTTGTTCTATTGGAATTGAAGCTGGCATATGACGGCAATTTGAAAAGTTTGACTCCGGGCAGAACGGGTGAATTTTTAAAGTATTCGATCGAATTTCTTAAACGTGTTCTATGTCTTAAAACATGAAGTTTCTTATGGACTTCTAGAACCATTTGAGCAATAATATTAACATAGAAAGGCCTTAACTTTACTAAGCTGGAGAGGGGAAAATCCATGTTGAGAGATTCTGAGATGCTAGTTGCTGCTGCACAAAAACTGAAAGACTATGAAATCAAGTCGACGCCTCAAAGACAGGTGATTTTGGCTTATTTGATGAAATCAAAGGTGCATCCTTCGATTGAGACGATTTATAAGTATCTCAAGAAGAACGACTTTAACGTCAGTTTGGCAACCGTCTACAATACTTTGCAATTATTTGAGCAAAAGAAACTTGTGATTGAGGTTGCGGTTGACAAAACGGGCCATATGAGATATGACTATTTTGACAATCCGCACTATCACATGATTTGCGTGAATTGCGGCAAAATTGAAGACGTTTTTGATGATGCGTATCGTCAATTTGAGAAGACGGCGGCCTTAGATACCGGCTATAAGGTTTTTGGCAGTCAGTATGAAGTTTTGGGCCTTTGCCCTGCGTGTCAGCGCAAGGAAGACAAAATAAGCAATCCCAATTGATGAATCAAAGCTGATATGCTACAATTGGACTATTGATGCTTAAATCAATTAACTACAGGCGTTGAAGCAACGAAGTAGATCGTCAAGTCACTGGCAAAGAGAACTGATGGTGGTGCTGAAAATCAGGGCAAACTTGATGGTTGAATTACATTGTGGAGTTTGAACGGTTCATCTCGATATCGATGACTAGAGTTGATTGCTGATTTTTGTAAAATCTGGCGATAATCTGGGTGGTAACGCGGAAAAATTTCGTCCCTGATGTCTGATGGCATCAGGGAATTTTTGTTTTAGGAGGAATTTCGATGACGAATATTATTGATGAATTGAAGTGGCGCGGGGCCGTTAATCAAGTTTCTGACGAAGAAAACCTGAGCAAACTTTTGGATGAAAAGTCTGTCGGAGTTTATTGCGGAACTGATCCGACGGGCGACAGTCTGCACGTTGGACATTTGATTCCTTTCATGATGCTCAAAAGGTTTCAGTTGGCAGGTCACCGTGCATTTATCTTGATTGGCGGGGGAACAGGATCAATTGGCGATCCGTCCGGACGTTCAACGGAACGGACATTGCAGACGATGGAACAGGTTCATCACAATGAGGAAGCTTTGACTTCACAAATGAAAAAGCTTTTTGGCGAGGACAATATCACGATTGTCAACAACTATGACTGGCTTTCAAAAATCAGTCTGCTTGACTTCTTGCGCGATTATGGCAAGTTGTTCAATATTAATACGATGTTAAACAAGGAAGTCGTTGCAAGTCGCCTTGAAGTCGGAATTTCATTTACTGAATTTACCTATCAGATTCTTCAAGCTGTTGATTTTCATCATTTGCTGTTGGAAAATGACGTTCAGCTTCAAATCGGCGGTGCCGATCAATGGGGCAACATCACGGCCGGGATCGATTTGATTCACAAGATGGAAGGGTCTGATACGCAGGCATTCGCATTAACGATTCCGCTGATGCTGAAAGCTGACGGAACCAAATTCGGAAAGTCTGCCGGCGGTGCGGTTTGGCTTGATCTGAAAAGACGACGCCCTATGAATTTTATCAGTTCTGGCTCAATCAAGATGATCGTGATGTTGTCAAGTATCTCAAATACTTCACGTTCCTTGGCAAAGAAGAAATCGAAGAACTTGCCAAAAAAGTTGAAACGGAACCGGAAAAGCGAGAAGCACAGCGTCGTCTTGCTGAAGAAGTTACTGAATTCGTTCATGGAAAAGAAGCAGTTCATCAGGCTGAGCATATTTCCAAAGCTTTGACTGCGGATGAAATTGAGCAGGGATTTAAAAACATGCCGACCGTTACAGTTAACAAGGAGCCGGAAAACATTGTCGAATGGCTTGTTGCGAGCGGCATTGAAAAATCAAAGCGTCAAGCGCGTGAAGACGTGACGAATGGTGCCATTTACATCAACGGCGATCGAATCAAGGATCTCGAATTCATGATCGATCCAAGCAAGCAATTTGATGGCAAGTTCGTAATCGCACGACGCGGCAAGAAACGCTATTTCTTGGGACGCGTAATTGATTAATATTTTTTAGAGTCAGGATTTAACCTGGCTCTTTTTTAATGAAAAAATGAAACAGCAAAAAAATTGGGAAAAATTCAAAAAAAAATTATTTCGTATTATGATGATTTTTTAACAATGGTAAAAGCATAAAATAATGGCTGCTCATTTCAAAAACGAACTATTGACGATGTATAAAACATTAAATTCGTTTTTTGACTTAAAATAGAATTTAGATGCAAATAAAAAGATAAAAAGGGTGTTGACGATTAATAATAATCAGAGTATAGTAATCTATGTTGTTACGGCGCAAGTCGTTAACAAGTCATAAAAAAGTTTTTCAAAATTATTCTTGACATCAACAAATAGTTTTGATAAAATAATAAAGTCGCTTGCGAGAGCGAGTGATGAATGTAGATCTTTGAAAACTGAACAAAGTTTCGATAAGCAA
>ENA-OPWH01001577-OPWH01001577.1-human-gut-metagenome-genome-assembly--contig:-NODE-1577-length-14008-cov-2.332832_pt1 | contig 14008 bp, 9 predicted proteins | sample MGYA00241506_ERZ502004 | MGnify/ENA primary metagenome ERZ502004 (study PRJEB25962, sample SAMEA2043049) | human gut metagenome | biome: human gut; feature: human-associated habitat; material: faeces... | reverse complement strand
CGCGACCGCCTTCGGCGGCTTTGGACAGGTCCTCCAGCATGTTGGTGACGATGAGCAGCGCGTCGGACTTGGTGGATCCGATCAGGCCGACCGGACCACGCTTGGCCCAACCGGTGGCGTACAGACGCTCACGCACCTGCGCGCCCTCGCCGGACGCCTCCGTGGTGATGCGGCCGTCGCCGTTCGCGTTGGCCAGGTGCGCGCGACGCTCGTCGTACGCGATGCCCGGCGCGGTGGCCGGCTTGTAGCCGATTGCGTGATACACGGCCTGCACCGGGTACTCTTCGAATTCGCCGGTGCGAGTCATCTTGCCGTCCGCGGAAGTCGTCGTCTTCTCCACGCGAATCGCCTTGACCTTGCCGTCCTCGCCCAGCACTTCGACCGGCGCGGAATTGAAGTGGATGTAGTACTTGCGATCCGCCGGATTGCCTTCGAAATCGGTGTCGCCGTCGTCCTCCATGTCCTCGGCCATCTCACGGATGGCGAACAGCTCCTCGACCATCTGACGGGTCAGCTTGTCCTTGCCGGCCTCCTCGATAGTGTCGTCGTCCAGATCGAAGTCGTCTTCGTTGATGATCAGCTGCACACCCGGCAGCTTCTCCATTTCGCGCAGCTCCTGCACGGAGAACTTGGCCTGGGCCACGCCACGGCGGATGAACAGATGCAGAGTCTTGGCCTTGTTGGCCTTGATGCCCTCGTACACGTTGTCCGGAATGTCGGTTTTGGCCTTGAGATCGTCGGCGTTGCGCATGAGCTCGCGCGCCACGTCCATGGCCACGTTGCCGCCGCCGATCACAGCGACTTCCTCGGCATCGAGCGGCCATTCGCGGGCGCCGGTCGGGTAACCGTCGTACCATTCCACGAACTTGGCGGCACCGTACACGCCGTCCAAGTCGGCGCCCGGCAGGCCGAGCGGCTTGTCTTCGACGGCACCAGTGGCGAACAGCACCGCGTCGTAACGTTCCAGCAGCTCGTCAAGCGTCACGTCCTTGCCGAATTCCACGTCGCAGTACAGGTGGATGTCCGGGTTGTCGAGGGTCTTCTCGAGCGCGGATGCGATGAATTTGATGGACGGGTGGTCGGGGGCCACGCCGTAGCGCACCAGGCCGAACGGCACCGGCAGCTTTTCGAACAGGTCGATGCGGGCCTTGGTGCCCAGTCCCAGCTCTTCGCCGAGCTTGCCCAGCTGGCGCAGGAAAATATCGGAAGAGTAGACGCCTGCGGGGCCGGCGCCGATTACAGCAATACGAAGTTCGTTGGTTTCGCTCATATGTTCCAGCCTAATATATTCCCTGCATTTCCAACAGGGGGCATACGGCACTTTCTTGCGATTCCCTTACTTGCCTCGCAACGCGCAGCCCGGCCCATGTGCCGGCGCAGGAGAACGTACAATCGCAGAAGATCACAATCGGTCCCTCACTAAAGAAGGTCCTTATCGTAAGAGGGTGGGCATATGCGCATTCACATCACGTATACCGGCGGCACCATCGGTATGGTCGAGTCACCGAACGGTCTGGTTCCGGGCGCCGATATGCGCGGCTGGCTGCGCCGGCTGATTGAGGACGCGCATCTGGACCCGAGCTTGTTCTCGTTCACCGAGCTGGACCCGCTGATCGATTCGTCGAACGCGACGCCCGACAATTGGCAGACGATGGCGGACGACCTGCGCGCGCACCGCGATGACGCCGACGCGTTCGTGGTGTTGCACGGCACCGATACGATGAGCTATTCGAGCGCCGCGCTGTCTTACGCGCTGACCGGTTTCGGCAAGCCTGTGATTTTCACGGGGTCGCAGCATCCGCTCGGCAAAATCGAATCGGACGCCACCGCGAACGTCACGGGTGCGCTGAACGCCGCGATGAGCGGACGTTTTCATGGCGTCGGCCTGTTCTTCGGCCATCATCTGTTCGCCGGCAACCGTGTGAGCAAATCGTCAAGCTGGGCGTTCGAAGGGTTTTCGGCGCCGTCCACCGGCCCGCTGGCACGTACCGGCACGCCATGGCATTGGTATGCGGGCGATTCGGCCGGCTCCAGTTGCGGTTGGGCGTCACCGCTGCCCTACTCCCGTCACGATGTGGCCGTGATCGACATGGCTCCCGGCATTTCCGCCGCGCGATTGGCCGCGATGCTCGACCCTCGTCCGGAAGCGGTGCTGTTGCGCGCGTACGGCGTTGGCAATGTGCCGAGCGACGAGCCAGGACTGACCGACGTGATCGCCGACGTGCTGCATGACGGCGTGCCTGTCGTCATCGCATCGCAATGCCAGCAGGCGGAAGTGCTGCTCGGCCATTACGAGACGGGCGACGCGATCGCCCGCGCCGGCGCGATCGGATCGGGCGACATGACGCTGGAAGCCACGTACGCGAAGATCATGTTCCTGCTGTCGCAGGGCGTGGATGCGGCCGATTTCGGCACGTGGATGCGCCGGAACATCGCTGGCGAAATCTCACCCAGCTCGATGTAGCACGGCGCAACGCGGTTCAGCCTCCGCACGGCTCGTCGCCGCAACCGGCGCTACTCGCGGTCGAGCAGAGCGGTGAGCGCCCACAGGATGCTGACCACGTCGATCGCCTCCTGCATGAACGCGCCGACGACCACCGGAATGAGGTTGAACGCGGCCGCGACCATGCCGATAATCGCCAATCCAAGGCCGACCAGCACCGCCTGCAGCATCACTTTCTTCGTGCGGCGGGCGATGGCGATGGCGCGCGGCACGGAGGCGATGTCGTCGTTCATGATGACCACCTGCGCCGATTCGGACGCGGCGGTGGACGTGCCGTCGGTCATGGCCATGCCGATGTCCGCAACCGCCAGCACGGGGGCGTCGTTCACGCCGTCGCCGACCATCATCGTCACCTGTCGGGTCATGGATTCGCCGACCACGCGCTGTACGACCTTGTCCCACGCCGGCTGGTTTTGGTGCGCGTCTTCCGTGGCGTTCTTGACGGCCGCGACCTTGCCTTCGGGAAAGAGTTCGGATTGCACGTCGTCGATGCCGACCTCGCCCGCGATGATGCGTGCGGAAGCCTCCTTGTCGCCGGTGAGCATGGACAGTTTCTTCACGCCGAGCCGGTGCAGTTTTTCAAGGGACGATTTCGCGTTTTCGCGAGGCACGTCACGCAGCACGATGCGCGCGGCGAGCTTGCCGTCGATCGCCACGTACGCGGCCATTTCGTCCGGTTCGAGAGGTGCGAACAGCGAGTTCACCTCCGGCTTCTTGGAATCGCCGGCAGCGGTACCGGTCGCCGAATCGCCAACCGCGCTATCGGCCACAGCACCAGCCGCAATACCGGCCGCCGCACCTGCGCCCAGCACATGCGTGAAGCCGGCCTCGTCGGCCGTCACGTACGCGAAACGACCCACGCGCACGGCATGCCCGTTCACCTCGCCGGACACACCCTTGCCCGACTGTTCCTCGATGTTCTTCACCACGGGGTAATCGCGTCCATGCCCCGGCAGATCGCGTTCGGCGCACAGCCGCTGCCCGTTCTCATAGCGCGCGTACAGTTCCTGCATGGCCTTCTGCCCGGCCGCCGCGATGCCCTTCGACAGAATGTGCACCGAGTAGCCTTCCACCACGCCGGCCATCATCAGAATGTGGTTCTCGTCGTACGGCGAGCTGTTTTCGAACGGCTTCTCGACGCGCACGACCTGCGGCTGCTTGACGGTAAGCGTGCCGGTTTTGTCGAAAAAGATATGCGATACGCGGCCCAGGTTTTCCAGCACATCCTGCGCTTTGATAAGAATGCCCGCCTTGGCAAGGCGACCGGTGCCGGCCACGTACGCGACGGGCGCGGCGATCAGCAGCGGGCAGGGCGTGGCCAAAACCAGCACCTGCGCGAATCGCAATGGCGTGCCTGCGACGGCCCACGCGATGCCGGCGATCGCCAGCGAAAGAATGGTGAACGGCACCGCCAGCACATCGGCGGTTTTGACGACGGTCGGGCGCGATTCCTGCGCCGACGACACCAGTTCGAGGATCTTCTGATACTGCGAATCCTGCGCCAATTGCGTGGCACGCATCGTCAGCGCGGTCGATCCGTTGACCGCACCCGACAGCACGCGCGCGCCCGCATACACTTCGCGCGGCACCGGCTCGCCGTTGATATTGCTCAGATCCAACGTGGCGACGCCCGACAGCAGTTCGCCGTCGACCGGCACCGTTTCGCCCGGCAGCACGAGGATCACGTCGCCAAGCTTGACCTGGTCGACCGGAACGGTTTCGAAATGCTCGCCGGCCGCGTCGTAAGGCTTGGTTTGGGTGGTGGACTTATTCGTTTCCGCAGCGTTAGGCACATCCACACTGGCGACCTTGCGAAAGCCGTCCGCCGTCATGTCGCCCTCAGCATCACCGGCAGTACCGTCGGCCCCGGCAGCCGCCGCACGTGCACCCACGCCCGGCAACGTCACCACGTGCGCGGTCCGCGGCGCCGCATCAACCAGCGCCGTCAGGTTGCCTTCCGCCTTCGACTGTGCGAATTCCTCAATCGCCTCGCCGGAGGAAATCATCAGCACCACGGCCCACGCAGCCCAGTATTCCTGCACCGCCACCGTCGACGCGATCGCAATAACCGCAAGCAAATCCACACCGACGTGACCGTGCCGCAAATCGTCAATCATGCCGATCACAGTCACCACAATCGTGTACACGACCAGCGCGATCACGATCCACTGCCCGACACCCGGATTGAACGGTCCGAAAGTCAGCGAGACGCCCGCAGCCTCCCACGGACGCCACGAACCCAGCAATGCCAACGGAATCGCGGCAATGATGGCGATCGGCAGCAGCGGAACTTCTTTGCAAATGGCAATGATTCTACGCATGAGAATCTCCTTACGCTCGTATCGGACGCCTTGTTAACCCATCGGCGCCCCGCCTGCGCGGACCATCGATACACGGCGTAAAAAGATATTTCCAGCATAACAGAGCATTGCGATTGCCGCGGTCGTTTGCGTGTGCTTCCGTTCGTCGCGCGCGTTCCGCGCATACGAAAAGGGCCGTGCGATTGCTCGCACAGCCCTTGTTTTCCGCCGTTTTTCGGCTTGTTCAGCGTTTTCCGCGATTACGCGGATTGCGGTTGCGACTTCGCCGTCAGCCTATCGGGTGGCAGCCACCCGTATCGCTGTCGGCATGAACGCCGCACACCGTACGTTGCCGTACGATGCCGCGCATCCGGCTTTACCACAGACCGAACGGATCGAACAGGCCACCGCCGTCGCCGTTGTTGCCGTTACCGCCATTCTGGCCGTTCTGGCTGCCGCCATTCTGGCCGTTGCCGTTATCGTCGTTGCCGTTGTTCTGCTGACGCTGTTCCTGCTTGTTAGAGGAGTTCGTCTTGGTCTCTTCCTGGTCGAGCGTCACTTCGAGATCCATGGTGTTGCCGCCGCGCACAACGGTCAGCTTCACCTTGTCTCCCATGGCGGAGGCGCGCACGTAACCGAGCAGCGAGTAGTTGTTGTTCACTGCCTTTCCGTTGAACGCCACGATGGAGTCGCCGGCCTTCACGCCGGCCTTGGACGCCGGGCCACCGTCGGTCACGGCCTGCACCTGGGCGCAGCCGCGGGTCACACCGTCCGCTTCCACCGAGGAGCTCTTGATGGTGATGCCAAGCACCACATGCCTCACGGAACCATTGTCGATGATCTCGTTGGCCACGCGCTTGACAAGGTTCGACGGGATGGCGAAGCCAATACCAATCGAACCGGCAGTACCGGACGAGCTTGCGGTGGAGGCGATGGACGAGTTGATGCCGATCACCTGGCCGGCCGCATTAAAGGTCGGGCCGCCGGAGTTGCCCGGGTTGATGGCCGCGTCGATCTGTACGGCGTTGGTGACGATGGCGTTGTTGTCGTCATCGGTCACGGTCACCGGGCGGTTGAGCGCGGACACGATGCCGGTGGTGGCGGTGTCGTCGTAGCCGAGCGGATTGCCGATCGCCATGACGGCCTCGCCGACGGCGAGATTGTCGGAATCGGCGAATTCCGCGACTTTCAGATCGCTCGGCGGATTGTCGAGCTTGATCACGGCCAAATCGGTGGTGGTGTCGGTGCCGACCACCTTCGCGGAATAGACGGCGCCGCTGGCGAGCGTCACCTGAATCTGCTGCGCGCCGGAAATCACGTGGTTATTGGTGGCGATATAGCCCTTGTCGCTGATCACCACGCCGGAGCCCTTGGCTTCGCCGTCGCTGGTCGCCACGTCGATGGCCACCACGGAATCGGACACTTCCTTGGCCACCGCGGTCCAATCGACCGCCGTACCGGACTTCGCCTTGGCGGAACCGGAACCGGACGTGTTGGACTTGACGTCGGACAGCGAGCTGGAGGTCGGCACATGCACCCAACCGTTGGTGATCGCGGTGAAGCCGACGCCGAGGCACAGCGCGCCGGACACCAGTGCGGCCACAACGGCGGTGACCACATGGCTGGTCATGCCGGACTTCTGCTTGGTGACGACCGGCGTCTGGTTCGGCTGGTTCGGGAAGCCCTGCCCCGGAGCGCCGAACGGATTGCGGTTGCCCGGTCCCGCAGGGGGCATGTTCGCGCCGTACTGCGGCTGCTGCTGATTGTTCTGCTGCGCGCCGTTCTGCGCGGACGAGCCGCCAAACGGATTGCCATTGTTCCGCTGATTGCCGGTCGTATACGGGTTGCCGAAAGCGCCGAAGAACGACGGACGGTTGTCCTGCGGCTGGCCCTGCTGCTGCGCGCCGTACTGCGGTTGCTGAACGGTCTGGCCGCTGGCATCGCCAGCCGGCGGCACCGGACCGTACGCGCCGTATTCGGGCGCCGGACGGTACTGTTCGGTCGGCGCATCCTGCGTCGCGTTGTTGATCACCGTGCGTTCACCGGCAGCGGAAGCATAATCCGGCGTATCGTCAGCGGTATTGCCTGCCGTGCCATCCGCCGCGTCCACGGTAGGAAGGGCGGTGGTGGGCTGCTCGCCCGCGTTCGGCACTGCAATCGGTTCGGTAACGGAAGTCTGTGCTTCGTCGGCGACGTTCTCGCTCGGCGTCTGCGGCGCGGTCTGCTGCGTGCCATCCTGCGGCTGGGCGATGTTCTGATCGCTATTATCTTCAGCCATTGTTGCTCCTTATTCGTCTCGCGGCATTCAACATGGTCAGCAATCGTGCCGCTCGAACTGCTATCTAAGAGTAAAGATACCTGCTCTGGAAGTTTCCTGAATGTTTGTTGAAAGTAGCAATCGAATCGCTTGGCAGTTTGCTCCATACGATGCCACCGTCGACCGCCGATGGCGCCACCGCGGCAATCGGCGCTATCGCATACAGTTGAGAGCATGACAAGCTTGAACGAACCACAGACCGGCGCGGTGGCGCACGAGACCTCAGCGGCCAACGCGGCAGCCGGCGCAACGCACGACGCAGCAGGCAACACGACCAGCGCGGCATCGACCGAAAACCTTATTGAGCATCCCCGCGGCGCGGAACCCGGCAAGCCCGGCCGCCGCGACGCGTTCTACTTCGAGCAGAAACCCCGCCTGCCAGATGCGGCCGATGGCAAGGGCCGCGGCGGCGCGCGATACGGACGCACCGGCATCATCCACACCCCCCACGGCGATATTCACACTCCGGCGTTCGTGCCCGTGGCCACGCAGGCCGCGATGAAAGCCGTGCTGCCCGAAACCATGAAGGACCTCGGCGCACAATGCCTGCTGTCCAACGCGTTCCACCTGTACGAACGCCCCGGTGAGCAAGTGCTCGACGAAGCCGGCGGTCTTGCCAAATTCATGAACTGGAACGGTCCGACCTTCACCGATTCCGGCGGCTTCCAGGTGCTGTCACTCGGCGCGGGCTTCAAGAAGACGCTCGCCATGGACGTCACCGGCATGAAATCGGACGACGTGATCGCGGAAGGCAAGGAGCGGCTCGCGTTCGTAGACGAGGACGGCGTAACGTTCAAATCGCCGCTCAACGGCTCACTGCACCGGTTCTCCGCCGAAATTTCAATGGGAATCCAGCATAAGATCGGTGCCGACATCATGTTTGCGTTCGACGAGCTGACCACACTGATGAACACGCGCGGCTACCAGGAACGTTCCGTGGAACGCACCTACCGTTGGGCGCAGCGTTGCGTTGCCGAGCATAAGAGGCTTACCGAAGAGCGCGTCGGCAAGCCGTATCAGGCGCTGTATGGTGTGGTGCAGGGCGCAAATTATGAGGATCTGCGCAGGCATGCGGCCGGACAGATCGCTTCGCTGGATTTTGACGGCGTTGGTATCGGAGGCGCGATTGAAAAACGCATTATCGGCGACACCTGCGCCTGGATCTGTGACGCGATGCCGGAAAGCCGTCCGCGCCATGTGCTCGGCATCGCCGCGGTCGACGATATTTTTGCATGTGTCGAGAATGGTGGAGACACGTTCGATTGCGTCGCCCCGGCCCGTTGCGGACGAAACGGCGCGATTTTCACACGTTCCGGCCGCTACAACATCAAGCGCGCGCAATTCAAGCACGATTTCGGCCCGCTTGAGGAGGGCTGCGACTGCTACACGTGCACGCATTATTCGCGTGCTTACGTGGACCATGCGTTGCGCGCCCGCGAATTCAACGGTTTCACACTGGCGACGATTCACAACGAGCACTTCTTCGTGAAGCTGCTCGACGATATCCGAGCATCGATCGACGGCGGCTATTTCAACGAATTCCGCGACGAGACACTCGCCAAGTTCTACGAGAACGGTTCGAAGGGCTGAGTGTGAACCAACGCGACGCCGCCGCTGATTCATCAGACGTTCCTTCCAGCTCGTACCCATAAACCATGCATAGACCATGCCAGCCCCACGTGCGGACCGCGCGTCCCGTGCACCTCACGCATACCCCACGGATGTCCGATTCGGGAGAATCGGACACGTAAAGCGCATTCCGCGCTGATGATCTCCGATAAATGGAAGGTGCTGATCCTGCGTGATCTGTTGGACGGCACCAAACGATTCAGCGAATTGCGCCGTTCGGTCGGCAGTGTGTCGCAGAAAGTGCTGACGGCAAACCTGCGTCAGATGGAACGCGACGGTCTGGTACACCGAGAGGTGTTCCCGGAAGTGCCGCCGCGCGTGGAGTATTCGCTGACGGAGACCGGGCAGACGCTGCAGCCGGTCATCGAGGCGATGAAAAACTGGGGTACCCAGTACAAGGCCGCACACGCCGCCTAGCCCGGCTTGGGGCGTATCCCTTTCGTCAATCGCGACACGCCGATTTGTGCCACAGATAGTAAAGGTGTAAATTAGTCGATTGTCTGCGAGCGTGGCGGAATGGTAGACGCGCTGTCTTCAGGTGGCAGTGAGTGTATGCTCGTGGGGGTTCAACTCCCCCCGCTCGCACGGGCCGAAAAGGGCTGGAATCCAACGATTCCAGCCCTTTTGCTTTATCCAAAACGTATGAAATGTGACAAAAAAGTACTAAAAATGCGCCGAAAGCCCAGCTATCTCAGCAGAAACAGACAAACGGACATCCAAACCCAAAACCAGCACCACAAATGTCCGATTCTCCAGAAAACACAATCCGAATAACCAATTCGGCAGAATCGAACACATAGCCACCCAAAACCACACTTCACGTGACCGGTTGGAAAAACAGATACGTAACGCATTGCAGACCAATCCCATGCGTCCGATTCTGAAGAAAAACGAAATTCGCCGTACGACTTTTCCGCGCACGCAATCGCAAGCATTTCCCGGTATTTCACTGTGAGCATAATCGCGGAATGAGCAGGACACGGAAGAGTTGGGTGAAGTGAAAGGTCAAGGTCAGGAGCCCGGGAGGGTTCCGGATGCGGCAACGAACCCGGTCGCCGGTCTCGCTGGATGGTGACGCCGCAGCGATAATCGCACGGCCGGCTGCCAAGCCGCATTACTCCGCGCACAGAACGCGCATTTGCTTAAGGAGTACCGATTATGGCAATGTTTCCGGCTTTGATGAATGACACGATGTTCTCCGATCTGTTCGACGATCCGTTCTTCGAGGGTTGGCGCAACATGGACCGCGCAGCCGCATGCGATCCGAACATGTCCACAGGCATGATGAGCACCGATGTGCGTGAGACCGACAAGGGCTACATGGTCGACATCGACATGCCTGGCTTCAAGAAGGACGACATTTCGCTGGACCTGCAGAACGGCTATCTGACCGTTTCCGCGCATCGCAACAGCTCGCACGAGGACAAGGACGACAACGGCCGCTGGCTGCGTCGCGAACGCTACGCCGGCTCTTGCTCTCGTAGCTTCTACGTTGGCGAGGACGTGAAGGATTCCGACATTCACGCCAGCTACAAGGACGGCACCCTGTGCCTGGAAATGCCGAAGCCCGAAGCGCAGCAGCAGGTTGAGACCAAGCATCAGATTGCGATTGAAGGCTGATTTCCAGCTGCCGTACGTCATATTCGCACGTCGTAAGTCACGGTAATCGCTAAGCAAAGCGAAGCCGGACGCCCGTAAGTGGGTGTCCGGCTTTTTTGTTTGTCCGCACGCCGCCGCCCGAAAAGCAACGCCCGTCACGGCACTTAACGCACCAAAAACACCATGATGAGAATCATCACGAATCCAACCAAATCGGTCGGTTCGAACACCGCGTCCGTCCATGCCACCGCGGAAATCGTGGCCATCACCGGTTCGCTGGTGCCGAGCATGGTGGCACGCATCGAACCGACGCGCACCACGCCGGCCATGTACAGCCAGAACGCGCCGAATGTGCCGCCGATCACGGTGAACGCCATCAGCCCCACACCCAGCCAATCCAACTGCGGCGCCGTAGCCCACGGCCGCACGAACGGCAGCAGCACAAGCCCGGAAATCAGGAACGCGATGCCATTGACGGTGAAGTTGCCCCAACGTTCGATGAGCTTGACCGGAAGAAACACCATGGCCGCCGTGGACGCCGCGTTGATAGCGCCCCAAATCAGGCCGACCAACGGCAGTTTCAGCGTGGTGAAGTCGCCGCCGGTCGCAATCAGCACGGTTCCCGCGAAGGCGAGCGCCACGCCGATGCCTTCCCGTACGCCGGGCAGTCGCCGCCCGCGCAGGCATACGACCCCCAAGACGAACAGCAGGTTCAGGCTTTGCAGCACGGTCGCGGTGCCGGAGTTGGTCCAGTTGATCGATTCGAGGTAGGCGACCTGCACCAGCAGCACGCATATGATGGCGGTGGCCAGCAGCCGCGGATATGATTTGCGATCGCGTAGCGCGCCGGTAAGCAGTTTCGGCGTCATGATGGCCGAGCAGGTGAGGAAAAGCACGCCGGCTGCCAGTTCGCGCACGCATGCGATCCACAGCGGCGAGGCGTGGTACGTGCCCATGAGGATTTTGGAGACGGTGGCGTTGACGCCCCACAGCACGCCGCCGCACAGGGTCATCGCAATGCCGATAATCAGGTCTTTCGGCGTGCGTTCGAACGTTTTTTCCGCCACTGCGGCTCCTTCCCCTTCACTGTTCGCTCATCGCACACCGTACACGCCGCATGTGTCTTGCAGTGGCAGCCGCTCACAGACTGTCCGCGGGCGCGCTGAGGAAGTCGAGAATCTTGTTCACATACGGTCCGACCACCGTGTTCGGCATGGAGAAGATCTCGTGCAACGACTTGCCGTACCGTATTTTTTCGATTGATCCGCCGCCTTCGCGCACGCGTTCCACGAAATCGTCCTGCGGACCGTTCAGGACCCAGACGTCACGGCCCGCTTGGAACAGCAGCGTCGGAGTTTCGATCGCACCGCACATGTCCGGTTTGAGTACGGCTCGAGACAATGCCATCGCCTGATGCGCCCATTCGAAGGTGGCCGCGTTGGTCTGGCATGCCACGTCGTCGACGCGCTGCTTGTGGAACCAGCGAACGCGCGCCTCGGACGCGCCCTTATGCTCGTCGAGATCGAGTTCGGGGGAAAAGTCGTTATGCCCGAACACTCGCGCTTTACCAAATCCCAAGCCGCAAAGCGCGCCTGTGGCGATGCGTGCGATCCATGTCGGCATACCGACGACGGGGGCGATCATGGGTGCGGACAACACGGCCTTGTCGAACAGGCTCGGATAGTGTTCCATCACGGCCGCGCCGATGCCGCCGCCCATCGAATGGCAGTACAGGTTCAGTGGCTCGCCGCACGCGTATTCGCGGCCCACAGTGTCGGCGAAGGCTGCGAAATCGGCCACGTACCGACGCCAATCGTCGATCCACACCAGGCTGGGATTGCTCACGTCGTGTGCGGAATGGCCGTGCCCGCGGTGTTCGAGGATGCATACGGAATAGCCGGCCAGCAGGAAATACCATGCCATCTCGCTGTATTTTCGCGCGAATTCGGTGAATCCGTGCGAAATGACGATCGCACCGCGGAACACGCCCGAAGCGCCGTCCTCACGCAGCACGTCGAATTTGGCCGCGTCGTAACAGCAATAGTGCAACCGGCCGGGTTCGTCCAGTTTGGGCAGCGCGTCGCCGTTCCAGTCAACGGTGGCTGGATCCATCCATCCTTCCGTCATGCAGGCGTCCAGCGCGGGCAGCACCTTGCTTTCCATTTCGGCGTCGTAATTCGCCTCGTCGAGCAGCCTAAGAGTCATGCTTTCATCATACGAATCCCACATGAACAGCCTTCAGAGCCCCACGCTTCGGCTCCACGGATCGAACGCGCCTCCTCACTCGTGGACGCGCTCCCCCGTACAATGTCGGTATGAAAATCGTGTCATTGTGTGTGGCATTCGTCATGCTCTGCACCATGCAGCCAGCCGGAACGATGACCCCTTCCAACGGGAAGGCTGCCATCTTCGCCGACGCGGCGAGAGGAACCGCATCCGCCATCATCGACTGCCCGCCGCCGCTTTACTGGCTGTGTGGAAAGTGAGCCATGCGATGAATCCCACGAAATCCGCAGCTCCCATACCAAAAATCCACCGTGTAGCGCTGGTCGACAACGATCCGCGCGCGTTGGAATCGCTGAGCCTTCTCATCGAAGCGAAGGTCCCCACGGCCTACGTGGTGTGGACGGCCACTTCCGGCGACGAAGCGATCGAACGTTGCCAGAGGAACGACGACAATCTCAACCTGCTTGTATTGGACATGTCCATGGAGGGCTTGCAGGGGCCGGCCATCTGCCATCGGATCCGTCTCATGGACAGGCATCTGCCGATTCTGGGCATCACCAGCTTTTCCATCAACAGCTACCGTAGCAGGCTGATGGAAGCCGGAGCGCAGGGACTGATCGGCAAGGAGGATTCCGATCAGCTGGCGAAGGCCATCGAGCGGCTCTGTGGAGGCAACGTTATGGAGGGATTCGAACCTCCCGCCCTGGCCAACGTGCGCATCAGACGCGAGGAGGAGACCTCACCGCGGCTCACCGTGCGCGAGGAGCAAATCATCTCCCTGTGCGCCGACGGCATGCTGGACAGGGAGATCGCCGAACGACTGGACATCTCCGAAAGCACCGTGCGCAAGCATATGCAGGGCATTCTCAAGAAGCTGAACTGCAAGACGGCACGCCAGGCAGTGGCATTGTGGGTGAGATCGCATGCACGCTGAACCCACAAAACCCAGACCCGTAAGCGCCTTCCGCTCCTGGCACAACCATATGCGTGCCGACCATCCGAAACTCTGGCATCCGATCCGCATAACCATCGTGGTCATCACCGTATGGTGGATCCTGTTCTGCCTGGTGCTCGCCCCGACCGACAATCCCGCGGCGATCGTCTGGACCATCATCGAAATCGCGGTGCTGCTGCTGTCACCGTTCTTTCCGAAATCGATGTCGCTGCTGTTTCTGATCATGAGCCAGTCGGGACCTTGGCTCATACCCGGAGCCGACGTCAACTCGCTGCCGGGAATCCTTTACACGTTCGGCATGCTCGCCTACGAAACCAACAATCTCGTGGCGCTGCTGCTGCTCGCTTATTCCATAGGCGACCAGCTGTTCCGTCAACTGGTCCTTGGCACGAGCCGCAGCAATCCCGTGGCCATCATCGCCATGGTCAGCCTGGTACTGATGCTCGGATGCGGTTTGCGATCGAACCAGGCCGTAGCCG
>ENA-OPWH01001575-OPWH01001575.1-human-gut-metagenome-genome-assembly--contig:-NODE-1575-length-14038-cov-2.008868_pt1 | contig 14038 bp, 15 predicted proteins | sample MGYA00241506_ERZ502004 | MGnify/ENA primary metagenome ERZ502004 (study PRJEB25962, sample SAMEA2043049) | human gut metagenome | biome: human gut; feature: human-associated habitat; material: faeces... | reverse complement strand
TATTGCCTGGTCTAGGTTTAATAGTTGAATTCTCCTCTAAAAACTTCTTATAATTGCCATCAGGAATAAAACAAATATCTTCACTATCTGGTTTATCTGCTACATTTACTAAATTATTTTCTTTTGCAATTTGTCTTATTTCATCTTTAGAACTAAAATTACCTAATGGAAATAAAACATTAGCTAATATTTCTTGTGGTAAAGTATATAACACATATGATTGATCTTTATTAGTATTTATACATTTTTCTAATACATATTGATTATATTCATCATTATATTCTATTTTAGCATAATGACCTGTTGCTAAGAAATCACAATTTAGCTCTTTTGCTTTTTTATACATCTCTCCAAATTTTAGCCTTCTATTGCATTCTATACAAGGATTAGGTGTAAGTGCATTCGCATAACAATCTATAAAATTATCTATTACATATTTTTTAAAACTTTCTTGCATATCTATAGAAATATGTTCTATTCCTAGTTTATTACATACCTCTTTAGCATCTTTAGCATCTGTATGGTTAGAAAGTGACAAAGTAACACCTATAACCTCATAACCTTCATTTTTTAATAGTAAAGCAGATACGCTACTATCTACTCCTCCACTCATTCCTAATAAAACTCTTCCTTTTTTCATATCATCTCTCCTATGTTCACATTGTACCATATATACCATAATTTAGCAAAACTATTGTTTAAACAACTAAAATATAGTATAATAATTATGTTAATCGTTGGGAGGACTACATATGTACTTTATGAATTTTAAATACGCTATTGATAAAGCTGAAGGAATGGTAGCTGATATTAAACCATTTAAATATAAAGAAATAAATACAGATATTGACAGAATATATAGATTTGTTCAAAGAGAAAAGGCTAACAATCCAAATATGGGAGATTTTAGCATCTATAATTTATTAAACACTTATAATTCAAGACTAAAAACAGTTTCTTTTTATAACGAACATACATTAAATCAAGTAACTGCATATAATGCTTGTCTTTATTTATTAAAAAATCCTAAAAAATATAATGAAATTACAGACCATATAGAAAAAAATAATTTATCCTCTGATAAGGACTTCTTTATGCATACAAATAGTTTTGACGAAAATTTAACTAATTTATTATTATTTATGAGACATCTATATCCTCAAGTAGAATCTGAAATAAGAAAAAATTATGGACCCATATTTGATAGCATATTAGATTTAGATAAATCTAGACAAGAAAAATATAATATGGCAGAAAAAATGTTAGCACGTTTGCCATTAATACAAAGAAAACGTTATCTTGATGCATTCGAATTACTTCTTGATGGAATACCCGCATATATGAGGACATACCTAGATTATACCGAATCAAGCATTAGAGAAGATTTAATACAATCAAATGCGGAACTAGTTAGTTTGTTTGATTCAATGGGCTATTTAGATGAATGGTTAGAAACTGCCAACAATCAGTTTGATGAAATTGGTCTTTCAGAATTAAAGCAAGATAAAAGTGCTATAAAGACAGGCTTATCTCCAGAGGTTCAAAAAACTTTAAGTACAGTTGATTTGTTAGGAATCAATATAATGTATACAAATAGAGCATTACATATATTAAATTCATATTCTAGAGCAATGTATGCAATTTCAGAATTTAATTTAGAACCTCTTTTAGTAAATGGTTCCGAAGCCCCACAAATAGAAACTGAAGATTTAAAAAATATTCTTCTAAAAATGGAACTTTTCTACTATCCAACAGAAGCCTATTATACAGAAAATGAAACAAAAATAGAAGAATTAACTCGCAGTGGAGAATTGATATTAGATGATGATAATTCAGATAGAAGATATTATTCTATGACACCTTTAGAAGAAGAATTAAAAAAATCTTATGGAAAAGAGTATAAGGAATATTTTTCTAAACGTCTCCCTGCTTCTAAAAATGATGTTGGCGAAGACATGGTAAGATTTTCGCAATTCGCCAATGCAATTCATCGTTTAAAATCTTCTAAGAATCGTATTGCATTATCTCTTTATAGTTTTTTAGAACTAAACGACAATCAAAAAAGAAATTATGGAATCGTAGTAGATAGAGTTTCTGAAGATGGTACATTTGGAGAAGTAAAACACTTCGTGGACTTTGCGGTAGATATCAACTCTATGTTTCCAGTAAATGTTCATCTTCCTCAAAATATATTTGCTGATTTTGCAAAAGAATATTTTAAAAGTCCTATTGTTCCTATTTATGCCGGGTCAGATGATTGGGATATGCCAAATGGAAAAAGAGTAAAATCACATATAATGGTTCCATGGAGTAAAAAATCTAAGAAAACAATTAAACAAGTATCTAAAAATAATAAGGCTTATAGCCAAAAAGTAGTTAATCATTTTAGATTTTTGTCTGATGCAACCTGTGTACCAATGCATTTTAAAAAAGCACCTAAAGATAAGCAAATACACAAAACATATATTAATTTGGATACAAATTCTATCCTAGAAAGAACTAAAGAAGGAATATTTATAAAGGTATTACCACAAGGTCAAGGAGATGATGAACGATTTGATAGATAATAAATTATTAAAAGAAAATTTTAGAAATAAAAACTATATTTATTGTATAAACACACTTCAAAACGAAATAAAACAAAAATTAATTGCAAGAGTAAGAATATTTAAGCCAGAATATAAATATTGTAACTTGGCAGATTTAAAAACAAATTGTTATAGATATTTAAATGATAAAGAAAAATTATATGTCACTTTATTATGTAGGTATTCTGAAGAGGAATATCCCCCAACACGTGAATTAAATACCTTATTAGATATTTATTCTTCATATAAATAATATATAAGCTACTAGATTAACATTAACTAGTAGCTTATTTTTACTATGATATTTCGTTCATTATATCTTGTTTTGTTCTTAAGCCAATCATTGTAGCTCTCACTTCTCCATTTTTAAAATAAATTAATGTTGGGATACTCTCTACATCATATTTTATGGCTAATTCTGATGCTTCATCTACATTTACTTTACAAACCTTTAATTCTAAGTTTTCTTCTGATATTTCATCAACTATTGGTCCCATCATTCTACATGGTCCACACCATGGAGCCCAAAAATCAACTAATACTGGTAACTCTGATTTTAAAACCTCTGATTCAAAATTATCTTCTGATATTTCAATTACTTTACTCATAATAAAAACCTCCTTATATATTTTTTAATTGTTTAGCAATACTTAAACCACATTTAGCACCTTCATATATTGCCTTACATATTTGAAGTAATCCACCTGTACAATCTCCTGCTGCATAAATACCAGGTACATTAGTTTCCATATCTTCATTTACTACGACATTGTTATTTTTTACTATAATACCAAGTTTTTTTGCAAAGTCACTACTTGATGCTATTCCCTCTGCTATAAATATTCCATCAACAGGTATACTTCTACTATCTTCTAAAACGATACTTTCTACTTTTTTCTCTCCTCTTATAGAATCAATTTTTCCTTCTATAATATTTTGTATTTCTACTGACCTGTTTTCTGGAAGCTGACTGCCATTTGTAAATATACTTACCTTATCTGTTACATTTCTTAATACTTCAGCTTCATGAAGTGCATACTCACCACTACCTATTACTGCAACATTTTTATTTTTAAAGAAAAAACCATCACATATTGCACAATAGCTTATTCCTTTTCCTTCGAATTCTTTTTCACCAGCTATATTAGAACTTTTTCTGCTCTTTCCTGTTGCGAGAATAATTGTTTTTGTTTCATACTCGCTATTTACAGTCTTAACAATATATGTTTCATTACCATATTCTATGTCTAAAACTTCATCTGTTTTTATTTCTATATTTTGCTCTTCTGCTTGCTTTATTCCTCTTCTAAAAAGTTCTTCACCTGATATTGGCTTCTCGAATCCATAGTAATTTTCGATAGTTTTAGCTTTTCTTAAAGCTGTTTCACTTTTGCCTATTACTAAACATTTTAAGTTAGACCTACTTATATAAATTGCAGCTGAAATTCCTGCAGGTCCTTTACCAATTATTATACAATCATACATAAATATTCTCCTAATCAGCTAATGTTCCCATTGGATCCCATGGCTCTAATTCCATATAATATTTATTTTCATTATATGCTTCTAGCTCTTCTGGTTTTAAATGTTTTTTATTAATTACAACTTGATATACATATGAATTAAACCAATCATCTGTTAAAAGATAAATACCTTTATTTCCTGTAGAATCTCCCCATGAATTTTCTACTTTCCAACGGTTACCTTTCCAATTTTCATCTAGATTGACACCTAAAAACATCATTGCATGAGTCATAGCACTTTCCCTATATTCAAGTTTTGTAGCTTTATCCATTGTATCTTTAATATTTATTATATCTTTGATATTATACAAATTACGAGATAATATTCCTAATTCTCTTGAAGATTCTTGTCCAACATCACTTCCAAAAAATACTGGTACTCCTTCTGAAAGTTGAGCGATTGCCATTTCTTTTAATCTTTCTATTGGCAAATTTAAATATGTAATTCTATTACCATCTGCAACGTTTCCAATATAATTTACTGTATACTTCTTATAAAATGGTCTATCTTCATTTGGTGCATTTATTATGCTTATGTAATCATCTAAGTTTAAATCTTTTATATACCTATCATGAAATTCTGTTGGTGTTATATCAGAATCTCTGTGAAATTCGTCATTTTTATCAGTATATTCAAAATCGAATTTTTCTGGTGGTCTACCAAATGCAGTACATAAAATCGCATAGATATTTTCTAACATATCTAATTTTTGATTTTCTATATCTTCTAAGTTCTTTTTCTTTTTATAACTTGTTCTTAATTCGTATGCATACATTCTTAATATGCGTCTTAAGATTTTATTTATTTCTGAAGTATTGGAAGAACTATAAGTTTCTGGCATAGCACTTTTTGGTACAATTCCATATTTTTTTATAATATTTAAGAACATATCCCATTGTCCACCATCATTTATAGGTGCATCTAAGAAAAATGTTACATGTCTATCTGTTGTTGGTCTATCTATTGTGTCAATTATATTATTTAAGAAATAGTTACATTTTTCTAATTTATCATAAAATGCAATATAGTTTTGTGATAACTCTATTGTACTTATATTTAATTTTTTAATTAAGAAATATCTAAGAAAATTTGTAGACGCAAAAATCCAACATCTTCCACTTTGTTTTTGGTTAGTTATATTACCTTGTTTTAAATTTACAGAAAATTCATATCTTGCATTTCTTATTTCATCATAATTCTCACAAGATTTAAAAAATCCATTCTTTGTAACTGCATTTGTAATTACTTTGTTCTCATTTTGATTAAAACTTCTTTCGTATTTTTTTAATTTGTCTTTTGAAATATTTTTCATATGTATCCTCCTTTATTTAACCGGGATTCGGAACATTCCTCGGGATTTGGGGACGTTCCCTCGGGATTTAGGGACGTTCTTTAAATCCCGGTTTTAATTTAAACAATTAGTTCATTATGCAATTGCTCTAATATATTATCCCCTAGTTTATCCTTAAATATTATTCTTATTTTTGATTCATTTGTTTGAATATTTAAGACTTCTAGTGCATTTGTATCTAATATTTGCATCGTTTTTGTTATGATAGTTGCATCATTCATTATTCCATAGCCTATAATTGATATTTTACTAATATTTTTATAAGAACAATCTAATTTAGGATATTGGCTTGTTATTACATTTTCAAACTTATTAAATTCTGCTGATTTAATAGTAAACTGAATTTCTAAATTTGATGTACTCTTATTTATTATGTTATTAATAAATATGTTGTTATCTAATAATTTTCTATATATACGATTTATCATTCTAGGTGTATACATTTCTTGTTTTGCAGTTACTAAAATTATATTATCATTTTTTACGATACTTTTAACTTTCGTATCTTCTATCTTATCATTTATTACACTTCCTGGTCTATTATTAAATGTCGACTTTGTAATTATTGGAATATTAAATCTTTTTCCAATTTCTACACATCTATTATGCAAAACTTTTGCTCCTTCATTTGAAATGTCTTGCATTTCTTCATAAGAAAGCTCTGATTTTTTTAGCATCTTGTATTTTATTTGGGTCGGTAGAATATACTCCATCAACATCTGAAAATATATAGCACTTATCTGCTTTTAATGCTGCGGCAACTGCTACTGCTGTAGTATCAGAACCGCCTCTTCCAAAAGTTGTTATATCTCCCTTTTCGTTTATTCCTTGGAAGCCCGCTATAATAACAATCTTTCTTTCTGCTAATTCTTTTTCTATCCTTGTTGTATCTATACTTTCTACAACTGCTGATTGATTTGTTTCGCTTGTAAATATTCCAGCTTGCCATCCTGTAAGTGAAATTGCTGGGTATCCTAACCTATTAAGTAAAATGCTTAATTTAGACATCGAAATTTGTTCGCCTGCGCTTAATAGTGTATCCAATTCTCTTTCATTTGGAACATTACTTAATTCGTGTGCTTCTCTTAATAGATTATCTGTAGTTTTTCCTTGAGCAGATACTACAACTACTACATTGTTTTCCTTGTAAAATTCTTTAATTTTATCAGCTACAATATTTAATTTAATATTGTCTGAAACTGAACTCCCTCCAAATTTTAATACTATTGTGTCCATATCTGACAACCTCTTTTTTTTAATGTAAGAAGCGAATTTAATTAAATATCACTTCTATATAATATATGAAAATAAATACTTTTTCGTAACTTTTTAAATGGTTACAAATATTTATTTTATAAACTTATCAAATTATATCATAAAATGTTTTATATTGTATTTATCTATTGAATTTTTTTAGATATTCTTCTATAAAATCATCAATTTGTCCATCCATAACAGCTTGTACATTACCAACTTCATAATTTGTTCTGTGGTCTTTTACTAATGTATATGGGCAAAATATATATGACCTAATCTGACTTCCCCATGCAATGTCTTTTTGTTCTCCTTTTAAATCTGCTATATTTTTTTGCCTTTCTTTTTCTTTTAAGTCAAATAGTTTAGATTTTAACATCTTCATTGCTGTTTCCCTATTTTGTATTTGAGAACGTTCTGATTGGCAGGCTACAACCGTATTTGTAGGTATATGTGTTATTCTTACAGCAGAAGAGGTTTTATTTATATGTTGACCTCCTGCTCCTGATGCCCTGTATGTATCTATTCTTAAATCATCTGGATTTATTTCTATTTCTATATCTCCTTCGATTTCCGGTAATACTTCTACAGAAGCAAATGATGTATGCCTTCTGCCACCACTATCAAATGGGGAAATTCTGATTAATCTATGTACTCCCATCTCGCCTTTTAAATAGCCATATGCATATTCACCTTGTACTAAAAATGTAACACTTTTTATCCCAGCTTCATCGCCTTCTAGATAATCAAGCTCTTTAACTACAAAATTATGTTTTTCTGCCCATCTAGTATACATTCTGTATAACATTTCTACCCAGTCTTGTGATTCTGTACCACCTGCTCCCGGATGCATAGATACTATTGCATTATTTACATCGTATTGACCTGACAATAATGTTTTAATTTCTAATTCTTCAATATCTTTTTTTACATTTTTGGTATCTTCTAGTAATTCTTTTACAAGTTCTTGCTCCTCTTCTAATGTTAATAAATTATTCATCTCGATTAGATTTTTTAAACTTGTATCTATTTTAGTATATGAATTAATCTTATCTTTTAGAATTTTAATTTCTTGCAAAATTTTACTATTATTACTACTCCAAAAACCTTGTTTTAAAGTTTCTTTTTCTAAGTCAGCTAATCTAGATTTTAATTTATCAACTTCAAAGGGATTCACCGATTTCTTTAAGTTTTTCTGATAATGTTTGAAGTTCTTTTTGATTTTCTTCTAGCTCTATCATATCTTCACTCCAATCCTTTATTTGTGTCACAATCTTATCATAGGTATATATTTTTTTCAAGTCAGGATTCGGGAATAGGGATATGGGGACGTTCTTTTTTTCCCTTTTTAATAATTTAGGTAAAAATAGTAGCTCATCATAGCTATGACGAACTACTATTTTTATATAGGGATTTTAGGACCGTCCCCAAAATCCCTCCGAGGAAAGTCCGATCTATTTTGTTCCAAATATTCTATCTCCTGCATCTCCTAACCCAGGTAAGATATATCCATGCTCATTTAACTTTTCGTCTATTGCTGCTGTATATAGTTCTACATCTGGATATTCTTCATTTAATTTCTTTATTCCCTCTGGAGCAGATATAATTGATAAAAATTTAATCTTTTTTACTCCATCTTCTTTTAGGCATTTAATTGTATCTGCAGCAGAACCTCCTGTTGCTAACATTGGATCTAAAATTAGTACTTCTCTATTGCTAATATCTTTTGGCATTTTATAATAATATTTTACTGGCTCTAAAGTTTCCTCGTTTCTATATAGTCCGATATGACCAATTTTAGCATTTGGGATTACTTGCAATAGCCCATCTAACATTCCTGTTCCTGCTCGTAATATTGGTACAAATGCATAGTTATCTTCTTCTAGCACTCTAGCATTTGTCTTACATAATGGTGTCTCAATTTCTACCTCTTTTAATTTTGCATCTTTCATTGCTTCATAACATAAGAATATTGCAATCTCTGTTATTATTTCTCTGAATTCTTTTGTTCCTGTTTTCTTATTCCTTATAATTGATAATTTATGCTCTATAATCGGATTGTCTAATACATTTATATTCATATTTTTTATTCCTATCTGTTCCTTTGCTGTAGTTTCTGCTATAACTTCTGTATTTTCCATTTTATCTTCACTCTTTACTTCACTATTTTCGTCACTTTTTTCTTCTTTTGTATCATTATTTTCTTCCTCTACTTTTTCAGGTTTATTTTCTTTTTCATCTGGTAATAATAGATTTAATAAAATACCAACTATTGCTGCTAAACTCATTCCAGAAATTGTAACAGATAAATCTCCAGATACTATTGATATTGCAGCTCCTCCTAAGCCTAATACAAGCATTGTAGAAGCAACAACTATATTTTTTGATTTTCCAAAATCTATATGATTTTCTATTAAAACTTTTAAACCATTTACAGATATAAAGCCATAAAGTAATAATGATACTCCTCCTAATACTGGATTAGGTATTGTAGAAATAATAGCTGTAAATTTACCTAAAAAAGCTAAACATATTGCAATTATTGCAGCTAATCCTATTACCCAAACTGATGCAACCTTTGTCATTCCCACTACTGAAGTATTTTCACCATATGTTGTATTTGCAGGTCCCCCAAGCATTCCTGCTACAAATGTTGCTATACCATCTCCAAGTAAGGTCCTATCTAACCCAGGGGTTCTAAGTAAGTCTTTTCCAATTATTGAACTTAGTGCTGTATGATCTCCAATATGTTCTGCCATTGTAACTAATGCTATTGGTGCTATTGTAAGGATTGCAGAAAAACTTGGTATATAATTTACAAATGGTAATATAAAGTTTGGCATACTAAAGAATGCTGCTTCTGCAACTGGTGTAAAATCTACTAATCCTAGACATATAGATGCTATATAACCTACAACTATTCCAATTAAGAAAGGAACAATCTTTAAAAATCCTTTTCCTCTAACCATAACAATAGCTGTTGTTAAAAATGTTATTAATGCTACTATTATACCTTTCCATTCTATTTGTGTGTCTGTTCCTAATCCAATTTGAGATATTGCATTAGGAGCTAAACCTAATCCGATTATCATTATCATTGGTCCTATAACTACATGTGGTAGTAACTTATGTATCCAATCTTTGCCTATGAAGTGTATTAATGTAGCAAATATCACATAAATAAGACCTACTACCATAATTCCTGTCATTGCCCCAGAAATTCCACCTTTTAAATATGCAGCTGCAAGAGGTGCAATAAAAGCAAATGAACTTCCTAAATATACTGGTGATCTTCCTTTAGTACACAGTATATAAATTAAAGTTCCTATACCTGATGTAGCTAGCGCTACAGGTATTGTTAGTACTTCTGTACCTGCTGAACTATTTACTAGTATTGGTACTAATATCGTTGCACCAAACATTGCAAAAACATGCTGTATTGCTAAAATAATCCATTTTCCTATTGTTGGTTTTTCGTTTACATCTAGAAGTAATTTTGTTTCTTCCATTTAAAGATTCCCCCTCTTTCTTATATATATTTTTTTGCTTAATTGATAAATTATTTTCGTAATAACTTATTAATTAGGCAAAAAAAATACTAATTCATAAATGAATTAGTAATACATAGATAAATATTTTGTTGGGTTGCCAAAAAAAGCAAATTTTGCCTTTAATTTTTCTGCTATATTCAATTTTGTTTCTTCGCCAAATTTTTGCATTTTTTCTCACCCTTTTGCATACTATATATCAAGATATAAAAAATTACAATATTAATTTATAATTTTTTATAAATTATTTTATATATAAAAGCAGTTATAAGGAATACAGCTATCTTCTAAATAGTGCCTTTATTTTGCTAAGGAATTTTTTAAAAATGCTATCCTTATATTCAACTACTGCTAACTCTTCTTTAGTTTTCTTTACTTTTTCCTGTTCTATATTTCTTCTTTTAAACACATTCTCTGGATCATATTTTTCTTTTATTTCATTTGCCATTTTTTCTCTTTGAGTATTATGGTAATTTATAATTTTATTTTTTTGTTTTTCTGTTGCCCAGTAATCTCTAAATAAAATAGCTAAAATTGCAGCTGTTTCATCTAGCATTGTCTTTCCATCAAAAGTTTCTTTAGTAATATTATATTCATAACTTTCATCCATGTTTTGTTTAATATAATCTAGTTTATATTTAGGTATTCTATCCACTAATTCTTTAGGAAAAATTTTTAAAATCTCATAAATTTCTTTATATGCACAACTAACTTTATCTTTCGTCTTTTCCATCTTCTACTCCTTTTTTCTCATTTTTAGTATTTTCTATATAGTCATTCCATTTATCAACCAATTTGTCTAGCTTTCCTATACCTTTATCGAAAAAATCATACATTTTTGTTTCTACATTTGCTATTTTTTGCTCAATATTTTTTATGGCTTCTTCGTTCATTCCACTCATTCTTAATGAATTTTCAAAACTTGCTTCTGCCATTTTATCCAATTTATCTTGAAGTCTTCCGTTTGCTTCTCTACCAGGTCTATCTGAAACATATGTAAATCCATTTTTATAGTTTTCGGCAACTTGCTTAGCAAAGTTTTTAATTTTATCTACCATATTTCTACCCGCTTTTAAAACGAAATGTTTTGGACTTAATTTTAAATTTTTTTTATTGTTCTCTTCTGTTTCCATACTATCCCCCTACTTAATTTTTATATCGGCTAATGGTCTTATTTTTAGCCAATCCTCGCTATTATTTAAAGCTTCAGTTTTAACTTTTTCTAAATCATACTTCCCCGTTTCCTTTATAAATGAAACTATATCGTCTGGAAATAACATTTTACAAGTTCCACCATTTTTATATTTTACTTTATCTTTTATCTTCTCTGGAACTACCACATTAAATATTGATTGTAGATAATAATTTGTTAAATCATATTCATTATGTAGTTCGTCTCTTCCATAGAAAACTTTTAAAAACTTATTATAAAAAAGATAGTCTGTAATTAAGTGCATACAATATCCTTTATTAAAATCTGTATCAATCTCTTTGTCTAAAAAAAAGTTTTTTAAATTTGTCATACTACTTTTAGGTCCATAATGTGTTTTTGATTTATCATAAGTTAAATCTGGATATATTACTCCATCTATGAATTTATCTTTATCTAATATTTCTGTTGGGTGATTCTTTATAAACTCATTTCCAACAGCTAAATGAATTATATAACCTGGCATTTTCTTCTCCCACCTTTTTTATAGATTGTATCATATTTAAAAAAAGAATAACAAGTAATTATTTAATATGTTATAATAATTTTATTCAAATAAAAGGGGAAAATTTATGTTAGAAAACATTACACTTGATAATATCTTTAGTAAAATTTCGAAATGGTTTACTAAAGATAGAAAAATTACTTTTATTGTAACTTTTATTATTGGGTTACTAGTACATTTTACATTATATTCAAATGAACTATTAGCATATGACGCTTATTGGCATTATGGCTCTTTTTTAGCTAAAGGTTGGGAAATTTCTCTTGGAAGATTTCTTATTCCTTTTTCTGATATGTTAAGAGGATCTGTTGTAGGTTCAATCTTAACTACGACTATTTCATTAATTACAATATCTTTTTCAGCTATATTCTTAAATGAAGCATTACATATAAAAAAGAACTATTTAAGGATTTTAACCAGTATATTAATTGTTGTAACACCAACATTATCACTTACTTTAATGTATCCTTATACAGCTAATGGATATACTTTTGCAATGTTATTTGCAGTTCTATCAATATATTTTATTAATAAAGACAAAAATTTCAAAAATATAATATTTACTTTAATTTGCATAATTGCTACACTTGCATTTTATCAGGCATATCTTTGTGTAATAACTGGATTATTACTCTTATCTTATATTTTTAAATTAATTGATGATAAACTAACATGTAAAGAAATATTGAAAAAACTATTTGTAGATATTGCAATTATAGCTGTAGGTATGATTTTATATTATGTTGGTTTAAACATAATCGCAATATTAGGGCTTAATATAACTTCTTACAGCAGTGGAAATACAATTTTTAGTTTGGAAACCATAAAAAATATTTTACCATCAATACAAAATGCATATACCACTTTTGCTAATTTTTATTTTTCAGATAATATCTTAAACAATACTGGATGGTACAGACATATTTTTTACGCAATACTTTTTATATTTATTTTAATAAATTTTATAATATTAATTATAAATAGAAAAATTTATAAAACACAAACTAAACTAATTTTACTATTATTAGGCATTTTACTATTCCCTATTTTTGCATGCTCTATAGAATTAATTGCTCAATCTAGGGACATAAATTTATTAATGGCTACATCACTTTATTTACCAATAGTAGTTTTAATAAAGCAAATAGAATTAATAAAAATAGTAAATTTAACAATATTATTCAAATTTTATCTTACTTTATTTCAGCACTAATTATATGGACATTTATATTATCTAATAATGCAACATATATAGCAACAAAATTATATAATGATCAAATGTTTGCTGTTGGCAATAGAATCTTATCTAGTATAGAAGATAATTCCGAAATTACAAATACAACACCTATTGTAATTCTAGGGCATTTAGATTTTAGTGTACAAAATGATAGCTTGTTAGATTTAACTAATTTTGACGTGTCTGACGTAAATATTTGGACTTGGCAAATATTCTTGCAAGATCATTTAGGTATCGGAAGAGATATTTGTACTATGGAAAGTTATAATGACATAATGAATTCAGAAGAATATATTAGTATGTCTATATATCCTAATGAAGGATGTATAAAAATAATTAATGGAACTGCTGTTGTTAAGCTAAACTATTAATTTAATATAAAAATAAGAAGCATAAATGGAATGCTTCTTATTATTTGAATAAGGTCAAATATTATTTTTCTATTAACTCTTCCGTATATTTTGTTCCATTGTAATTGTAATTTATATATAATTTTTTTGTAAAATCATTTATTCCGGCATCTATGCTTAATTTATATTCATATTTCTCTTGTGTTGTTCCACTATTACTTACTTTGTAAGTATTTCCTTCTTTATCAGTTATACTTAATATTTCCGAAATTTGCTTTTGAAAATTCTCTGCTTCCATGTCTATTCCATGCAATTCCTTCATGATACGGACAGCGTCCTGGTTAATCTGTAGTTTTGTTTCTGTTCCTGCTGAATAACTTTCAAAAACATCTGATGCTAAATGACGTCCAAGTGCCTCTGCAATCTGACTTCTACAAGAATTATGTACGCAAATAAAAGCTATTTTTTTCT
>ENA-OPWH01001569-OPWH01001569.1-human-gut-metagenome-genome-assembly--contig:-NODE-1569-length-14081-cov-2.896121_pt1 | contig 14081 bp, 17 predicted proteins | sample MGYA00241506_ERZ502004 | MGnify/ENA primary metagenome ERZ502004 (study PRJEB25962, sample SAMEA2043049) | human gut metagenome | biome: human gut; feature: human-associated habitat; material: faeces... | reverse complement strand
CGGACGTTCCGCTTGCAGCCTGCCGTCAGGGCATCGGCAGAGATGCCGCCGCAGTAGCTGCCAAGGACGCGGGCCAGGGAATTCCAGTAGGTCGACTTGCCGTTGCGGCCGTCGCCGTACGCGATGACCAGGGCTTCTACATAGACTTTGCCGATAGCCATGAGACCGCTGATTTCCTGGGCGTAGTCGATGAGCGCCGTATCGCCGGTAAAGAACTGCCGGACGGCCTGTTCCCAAATAGCTTTCCCTTCGATGCCCGGGTCTACAGAGGTACATTTCGTGATGAAGTCCGTCGCTCGGTGTTCCTGCCGTCCCCGCATCCCTTTCCGCAGATCATATGTATAAGACGGGGTGTTCAGCAGGAATTCATCTGCATCCAGTGCCTGGATAGGCATCTGGACCATGGGTTTCAATGCTTGCAAGGCCGACAGGATATAGCGCATATCGCGGCGTTTCAGGACAAACTTCCGGTACGCTTCTGCGGCAAGGTAGGCGGCGTAGGCTTTGGTCTGCTTTTCCTCAATCATCTTCTCCAGGTTCCGTCCGCCCTTACGGATGATATCTTCCGAAATCCCTGTCCCTGCTAATTCCCTGAGTGCCTGCTCGGACTGTTCATTAGCATCAGCCAGCTGCAAATCCAGGAATTCTTCCGCTGCACCGACCGCTGCCTGCCGCGATTCTTCCCAGCAGATGCCATCGTAGCGGATGAAATCCGTGCTGTCGGTGTAGCGCAGCTCGTTGCCGTATTCTCTGGCGATGACCTTGGCCTGGCCGATATCCGAATAATCCTCCGGCCGCAAGGAGTCCCGGGTGCCGAAATCGTTGTTGTATTCATCCGGGCTGACGTAACCTTCCTGCTTTGCGATGCGCTTGCCGAACCGTACGGCACTGCCCCAGATAGTGTTCAGCTCGGTGTCGGGAAGCGGCGGGTCGCACTTTTCCGCTTCGTCGAGGAAAATCTGGTACGCCTTTTCCGTCGCCCCGTAACGTTTGATGACGCGGCCGGCAAAACGGCTCATAGTGCTGTTCCGGCGTCCGGCCGGGATACTGCGTGACTCGGTATCTCCCACTTTGAGTACCTGGTCGATTGTCGTTTCCCCGTCCTGCCACAATACTTTCTCGACAGGGCAGCCATAGATGAACCGGGCTGCATCGAGAGCCGCTTCATCGAAGAAGGGATACGCCCGGTGGATTGCCCGTTTCAGTTCTGTATAGTGCTGTTCATCCGTAATATCCGGGATCCCGAAATAAGCATGGAAGCGCGGTCTGGCACACTTCCCGTCCTTGGGTTTCATGTGATTCCTTGATGGCACGACGGCCACCGAGACTTTCGGCAGTATGGCCAGGAGCTTTTCCATGGAAATCCAGTCAGCAGGATTCTCCGAGTGGGTGTTGTCACAATCCATGACCAGGACGTCGGCGGAGAGAAAATTCTCCCGCTTCCGATAACAATCTTTGAAGGCTACGCAGACATGATCGAAGGCGGCTGCCGCCTTCAGGTCCTCGGCACAGCTGATTTTCTGCTGCCTGGGATAGCGGCAATTCGCTTCCACGCCAGCAAAGTCTGACCTATAAAGTGTAAAATCCATCTTATTTCACCTCGTTAATATACCGAATTGTTTTTCCTTTTCTTTGGGCGTACTGGATTTCTTTTTCCATTCCCGCCGAAATCACATCGCCAAAGACCCAGAGTTCTGCACAGCGAGACAGCAAAGCAATATCCATAAAAAGCGCCAGTTCTCGTTCTGATTCTTCATTGAGGAACTTTGACAAATATAGATGCGGTGCCAGGGGGATACCCCCCTGGTCTACCACGTAACGACAATAGGTACAGGCTTTCCGGATATTTTCTTCCACATCCCCAGCATAGGGCGAACAAACGTACACAACAGGCATGAACGGGAACCTTTGAGGTTCCACGTTCTTAATCGCCTGATAAGCTGTCGGGTCCGGATAGTGCTCTGCATTACGCTTCGGATTTCTTTCCATGCTGCTTCATCCATTCTTCTACACATTCTTCACAAAGGACTACTGTGCCCATTAAGTCAGTGTCTTCTTCAGCAAGTATTTCTTGCAAATCGACAGCGACCTCCCTGCCGCAAAGTGGGCAGCGGCAGAATACATTGTCATCCGTAATTTCGACCGCTATTTCAGCACGGTCTGTAAGTGCTTGTTTTACGTAAAACAAGGATATCCCTCCTATTCTAAAAAAATGGATACGAGTAAAGGGTCTCCCCCATTTCTCTTATGGAGATGATGGAAGAAATTGAGCAAAATTTTTTAATCTTTCTGGTAAAAACTACATTCGTAACCGTCAGCTCGTAAAAGAAGCCCTTTAGCCCAGGGTGGCGTCCGCCCCATCTGCTCACAAATAGCTGCCACACTGGCATCTTTTCGGCATTCGATAATCAGTTCATCATGGACATGGCCAACAATATCCATACAGCTCAGCGTCCGCATGGCGTAACAGAGAATGTCGCGGCTGATGGCTTGGACGATGTTTTCCACGAATTTTGGACCGTAGCTTTCGAGGCGTTCCCACTTTTTGGTAGTGCCAATGCCTTCATAGGTAACCGATTCACCGCCAAATTGATTCTGGCCGATTTTCGGTTTGACGTAGGAAAGACGGCGTCCACTCGGCAGACAAATAAACAGCATGCCACTTTGCCAAAGGAAGCGGAGGCCTTGAAGTTCCTGTGGGATATGTGTCTTGATGGCTTGCTTGACGCAGCGGTCGATCCCCCACCAGAACTGGACGATGTGCGGATTCGCTGAGCGCCAGGAATTGACCAAAGGCTGCAGTTCTTCTTCGGCAAGACCCATGTCGAGAGCGCCCATGGCTTTCAAAGCACCGACTGAGCCACCATAGCCAAGGGCCAGTTCGGCGATTTTCCCTTTCTGGCGCAGATGCCCATTAATCCCATGTTTCACGACCGGGACGCCAAACATCGAACTGGCCGACGCACAATAGATATCCCCGTTCTGGGCAAAGACATCAGAGCGCCATGTCTCTTGAGCCAGCCAGGAAAGGACGCGGGCTTCAATGGCCGAAAAATCCGATACGACAAATTTCAGTCCATCCTTCGGCACAAAGGCTGTACGAATGAGCTGCGATAAAACATACGGTACCGAATCATAAAGAAGTGTCAGGGCTTCGTAGTTTCCCTGCCGTACCAATGCCCGGGCCTCAGCGAGGTCGGACATATGATTCTGAGGCAGATTCTGAAGTTGAATATGCCGGCCGGCAAAGCGCCCAGTCCGATTGGCACCATAAAACTGGAACATACCGTGTGCTCGGCTGTCATCACAGCAGGTCATTTCCATGGCCTGATACTTTTTCACAGACGATTTTGCTAACTGCTGTCGTAAGAGCAGTACCGAACGCAGCGGCTCTTTTGCTGTTTTCAGCAGTTCCTGTACTCGCTTCTTCCCCAGTGAATCGGTCTCCATACCCTGTGCGGCCAGCCAGGCACGCATCTGAATCACAGAGTTCGGATTCGCAAGCCCTGTCTTTTCTTTTAAAGCGGCCATCAGATGGTCCCGCGACACGGCATCCATGGCCACGGCCTGCTGCACCAATTTCTGGTCGATGGCGATGCCTCGGTCGTTGATCTCCTGGTCGATACGATATTCATCCCAGACCTGTTCAGGCACCGGGTAATGATGAAGCCGCTGCTGAATGGCCATCTCTACTTCTACATCTCGTTTGTTATAGGATTTGAACAGCGTCCACTTCTCCGCTGCCTGCGTCGGCAGGTTCCGCGTCCTACCGCCATTGGTCTGGGTAGGCTTACAAGGAGTGCAAAAATAGCGGATGAGGTCCTTCCCTTCTTTCATCTTTTGGCTGTCTAGCTTAAGAACCGCTCCCACACCTTCTAAAGATAATGGCAGCCCCATATAAGCTGACCAAATCATAGAACACTGCCAGCCTGCCGGGTTCAGGAAGTGCGCCGGCTCAGTTGAAATTGGATGATGATCATGAAAAGGGTCCACACTCATGCCCAGATCACGAAGATACCGTGACAGGCAGACTCGTTCAAAGCTGGCATTGAAGGCCCATTTGGTAATAGTTTCATTCGTCATGGCATCCAGAATTTCTTCAGGAATCGTTTCTCCTTGGGCCAAATCAACGACTTGTACTTCGCCTCCATCGACGGCATAACCAAAGAGAAGAATTTCAAAAGCCGGTGATTCGGCATACTTGTACACGCCACACTTGGCCAAATTGACGTCACTAAAGGTTTCGATATCAATGCTAATGTTTTTCATATTTTCCCACCTCGAGAAAAGCGACGAGGCATCCGCCTCGCCGCTAACACTCACCACTTACTTATTGTTTTTTATAGAATTCCATCTGTCTAAGATGCTCCTCTTTTTCCCACTCTTCGCGGAGCTTATCCAGCTTTGCTTCACGCTGTTCCCGTTTGAAGTCCGTGTAGATGATGGCAAGAAACATACCGACGGCACTCAGAGCCACTAAACAGCACAGCACTTCCAGAATCAATTTCATCATGTCCGTTCCTCCTTACGCCAGAAAATCGTCATCATCAGCCGTTGCGAAATCATCTTCTGCACGCGGTTTGCCGCCGAGCGGTTCGCCATCACGAATCTTCTGCAGGTTGTTCAGGCCGCAGGCGATGCCTTTATTGCCGTTGCTGTTGAAAGCATAGAAGCTGATGGAAGCGCGGCCATACACACCCGAATAGACTTCTGAGCGTTCGATGATGTGCTGGCAGTCGGCATCCACGATACCCGGCTTCGTCGCCGAGTTCGCATTGACGAAGTAGCTGTCCTTATAAGCATCATCGCCGGGCCGTTCCAAATCACCATCACGCAGCGGCGTCTTGATAGCTTCGAGGGCCGGCACGACGCGGCCATTGCCTTTAAGCTTACCTTCGCCTTCTTCATAAGCGGCCTTGATGGCAGCTTCGATTTTCTTAATCGTCTTCGTGTCCGACTTCGGGATGATTAGGCTGACGCTGTACTTCGGCGTACTACCGTTGATAGATTTTGGTTCCCAAACATTCGCATAGGACCAACGCGTGTTAACTCCCGTAATAACTTTGCACGGATTGACATAATTTTTCGACATATTATTTTTCCTCCTTGGTTACTTCTTTAAAATCATCAGCTGCCGTATGCATTACCGGACGTTTGTCCGATTCCGGTACCAAGACCGGCTTGCCTTGCGGTTTTTCCACTAGATTTGACAGCAGTTCTTCGAACCGTTTCTTACCGAGTTGTTTTGTCATTGCCGTGATGCCGAGCAACTTCTTTTCATAGGGATTGAAGCCTGCGTTTTCTACAGCCGCTGCTACGGCTTCTTCATTCACGTAGCGACGATTTGAGCGACCTTCGACAAGTTTCCAACCACTCCAGTTCTTGCCGCTGATGGCTTGCTGCAGCGCATAGTCTTTCACGTCGCTAGCCCAGTTGACCAGCTCATCGACTTTGGCCAGGACAGCTTCGATTTCCTCATCCTGCAGCGTAGACGGGACGGCGAAATCGTAACGTGCCAGTTCCAGGTTATACTCGGCCCGCTTGCGGCAAGTTGCCTTAATTTTACAGAAGCAGCAATGGTCGCCGGCATGATATTCGCCGTCTCCTTTCGCCGCTAGTTCTGCCGTCGGCTTCAGTACCGTTTCAGCCCAGTGGAGCAGTTCATCCTTTTCCAGCTGATAAGTGCTAACATTATCGCGCCGCGGCTGGAAGATGGTCATTGAGACATGATTGATGTCGTAGATGCCATCAAAGAGCTGGAGCGCTCCAAGTGCATAACACATCATCTGGCTGTTTTTCTCAGCATCGACGAGGACACCGAGGCCGTGCTTGTAATCGATGACAGTCAGCGTATCGTCGGCTACGATGACGCAGTCACCGGTACCAAAACCGCCGGGTACCCACCTGGAAAAGTCCAGCCGCTGCTCAATCAGTACCAGCGGATCTTTGCAGACAGTCTTGGCGGCTTCAACCTGCTCCATCACGAACTCCGCGTACTCGGTTGCGCATTCATCCATTTCTTCATCAAAGAAGGTGAGTCCTTTCGTCGGATCTACCACATCACGGCCCAAAGCTGACAACACCTTATATTCACAGAGGCTGTGAGCATCGGTGCCCTGCAGGGCAAATTCGCTGGATGTATCTGGAAGTTTGGCACATTCCAGTGCAGAAGGTGGGCAGGCCAGCCAGCGATAACTTGAGGAAGCGGATAAGACTGCGTGCTTAGTCGGCATGGCCCATCGCCTCCAGTTCTTCCATCATCGCCGGATACTTGGCCGCATCGACACCGGAAAGTTTATCAGCGCCGAACTTCTGAATGAGCTGCCGTACTTCTTCCGTATGTCCCTGGCGGGCTTTATCGGCAGCTACTTTGCGTACTTCTTCTAAGGTCAGCGTCTTTTCTTCCTTTTCTAAGGTCGTCTTCTTTTCTGCCTTATTGACCACTGGGGCTATTGACGGTTGCGGGACGTTCTGCCCTGCCAGGCGATTCGCCGCTTCATCCAGGGCCTTCGCGGCAGCATGCAGGGCTTCAATAATTTGTTCCATAGCTTCTGCATTTGTCATGTTTTGACACTCCTTTCTTCGTTTGTCTGTGTATAGCCAGGACGAAAAGATTCCTTGCCATCCTGGCGGATACCTGGCTGATGGCACGGAGGACTTCGATTTCTTCCGCTGTCCTGCACATCATCGCGCCGGCATCGAGATAGTTTCGATTCATTTACTACTCCTTTCCGGAGGCCTTATCACACCTCCTACTTACTATTGGAGAAGATGTCGACATTTGAGCAAGATTTTTTTCTTGCTGCCGATTTTCTTTTCTCTCCTACTATCAAGTGGAGAAAGAGCTCCATATTGAGCAAAAAAAGCCGCAGGCCTTCTCAAAAAAGAAAGTCTGCGGCTTTTGCTCAAACTACCCCCTATTCTCCATTAAGGAAATAGAGGTGGCATCACCTCCAGTACAGTAAGGAGGGACAACATATATGAAAACATTAGATTCTTATTATACAGAGGAACGTATTCAGGGCGAACTGCACTTTTGCCTAGCCCTTGAAATAGCTCGGTCTATGTTATCTTGCGGCTTGATCAGCCTCGAAGAATATAAGGAACTCTATACTATCAATCTTGAAACCTTTTCACCCTTGTTCGCGGAAATAATGCCAAAATCGCTTGATAAATAGGCGGCTTAGAGTGATATATAGCTACAGAAAGGAGGAATTCTTTTGAAGAAGATCACTAAAATCGAAAACACAGCTTCGCCTAAAGACGCAATCAAAAAGAAACGAGTGGCTGCCTACTGTCGTGTCTCCACCAATTCCGATGCCCAGCTCGAAAGCCTGGAGACACAGAAAAGTCATTATGAGCATTATATTAATAGCCGTGACGACTGGCAGTTTGCCGGCATCTATTACGACGCAGGTATTACAGGCACGAAAAAGAATAAACGGCCTGAACTCTTACGCCTCATCGAAGACTGTCATGCTGGCAAGATAGATTTTATTATCACCAAGTCCATCAGCCGTTTCAGCCGCAATACGACAGACTGCCTGGGCCTGATTCGTGAACTGCTCGCCTTGCACATCCCCATCTACTTTGAAAAGGAAAAAATTAATACCGGGTCCATGACGAGTGAACTTTTTGTATCAGTTCTTTCTTCCCTGGCCGAAAGCGAATCGGTATCCATTTCAGAAAACAACAAATGGTCCATTCGCAGACGTTTTGAAACCGCTACCTATAAAATAGGTTATCCCCCTTATGGCTATGAATTTGACGGTGAAGAAATGGTCATCAATCCGAAACAGGCTGTAGTAGTAAGGAGAATCTTTCATGCTTTTCTTTCCGGTAAAGGAGCTCCTGCAATTGCCAGAGAACTCAATCAAGAAGGCATCCCTACGAAACGAACGGGGCATTGGGCCCCGAATACGATTATCGGGATGCTTACGAATGAAAAGTATGTAGGAGATTGTTTGTACCAGAAGACCTATTCTGATTCCCAATTTCTTCGCCATCATAACCATGGTGAAATGACACAGTACTTAGTTCAAGACCATCACAAAGCCATTATCCCCCGGGAAACTTTCGAAGCGGCACAAGCATTTATTCAACAGCATGGCTGTGAAAAAGGCATCGCCAAAGGGGCTAAAAAGTACCAATATCGCTATGCCTTTTCTGGAAAAATCATCTGCGGCGAATGTGGTGATACTTGGAGACGACGAATTCATGCTTACAAAGGCAATAAATATATCGCCTGGTGTTGTTTCACGCACCTCCAGGATAAAACCAAATGCCATATGCGCTACATTCGTGATGAGGCTTTAAAGGTGGCCTTTCTTACGATGTTGAATAAGTTGATTTTCTCGCACCGTACTCTTTTAGCGCCTTACGTCAAAGCGTTAAAAAATGCACCTAACAATGATATCCTTCAGCAAATCCAAGAATTGAAAACCTTACTAAGTCAAAATACAGAAAGAAGTGAAACGCTAACAAAACTCATGGCCCAGGGCATCATCGACCAGGTCATCTATGCACAAGAAACCAACATCCTACTCACCCAGGCGGATGCCTATCGCCGTCAGATAGAGGCCTTGAAAAATACAGCATCGCTCAGCATGAAACATGTTACCGAAGCGGTGAATTTGCTGCACTTCACAGAAAAAGCAACTCTCCTAACCCATTTTGACGATGACTTATTTAAAAAATTTGTAGACCGCATTAAAATTTACGAACGCAATAACGCTACGTTCGAATTGAAATGTGGTCTTCATTTAACAGAAAGGATACGATAACATGTCCCACATACCTTATGGATACATCATCAAAAATGGCACCGCAATCATTGATGAAGAAAAAGCCTCTAAAATCCAAAAGTTGTATAAGAACTATCTTTCAGGCATGACGCTTCATAAAGCTGCCTCTGAAGCCGGAATCAGTACCTACCATGGTACAGCGAAACACATGATGGAAAATTCGCACTACTTAGGTGACTCCTTCTACCCGGCTATTATCGATAAAGAAACCTTTGACAAGGCAGCCCAAGAATTGCATCGACGTGCTATTTTATTAGGCCGGATTAATCGGCAAAAGGAAATCACCCCTGCTGTCGCCGACACCTCTTTTCACTGGAAAAAGCCACTTCATCATTATGAAGACCCGCGGCAGCAAGCAGAATATCTCTATAGTCTCATTGAAAGCGAGGCAATATAATGAAAAAAGTTATGATCATCCCCGCCAGAAAACGCATGGGAAATATCGAAAAAGAACCGGAACAAAAGAAGCTGCGTGTAGCTGCCTACTGCCGGGTCAGTACCGATTCGGATGAACAAGAAACAAGTTATGAAACGCAAGTTTCGCATTACAAAGAATTCATCAGCAGCCATCCGGATTGGGTTCTCGCCGGCATCTTTGCTGATGACGGCATTTCGGGTACAAACACGAAAAAGCGCAATGAATTCAACCGTATGATCCAGGAATGTATGGCTGGCAACATCGACATGATCATCACCAAGTCCATCAGCCGCTTCGCCCGCAATACCCTCGATTGCCTGAAATACATCCGTCAGCTTAAAGAAAAAAATATTCCAGTCCTTTTTGAAAAAGAATCCATCAACACGATGGACGCCAAAGGTGAAGTGCTGATCACCATCATGGCCAGTTTAGCCCAGCAAGAATCAGAATCTCTTTCCCAAAATGTAAAGCTAGGCCTCCAGTACCGTTACCAGCAAGGTAAAGTACAGGTCAATCATAAACATTTTCTCGGTTATACCAAAGACGAAAACGGCCATCTTATCATCGATCCGGAACAAGCAGAAGTCGTCAAGCGCATTTATCGCGAATACCTCGAAGGCTATAGTATGAAAAAAATAGGAAAGCATTTAGAAGCAGATGGCATCCTCACTGGCGCCGGACGAAAAAAATGGCATGACAGTACGATTAATAAAATCTTGCGGAACGAAAAGTATATGGGTGATGCGCTTTTGCAAAAAACATATACCGTCGATTTTCTCACCAAAAAACGTGTCAAGAATAACGGTTTCGTCCCGCAATACTATGTTGAAAATGATCATGAGGCCATTATTCCTAAAGACATATTTCTCCAGGTACAAGCTGAGTTAGTTCGCCGTCGCATTGTCCATATCAGCCCTTCCGGCCAAAGGCATAGTTTTTCCAGCAATAACTGTTTTGCCCAAATTACCTACTGCGGCGTTTGCGGCGAATTGTACCGTCGCGTCCATTGGAACAATCGAGGTCACAAATCTATCGTCTGGCGCTGCATCAGCCGCCTAGATCCAAGAGGCGCCGAGATAAACTGTACCAATCGAACAGTGAACGAAAATCTACTGAAGGAAATCACAATGAAGGCCATGAACCACATACTTTCTGATAGCCACACCTTCTTGCTGCAGATGCAGAAAAACATCACCAAGACCATTATGAAAAACGATACACTTTCACCAGAATGTATCCAAAAACGCCTGGACGAATTGCAGCAAGAGCTCATTCAGCATGCTACGAATCGCCAGAATTATAATGCCATTGCCAATGAAATCTTTCGCCTGCGGGAACAGCAGGAAGAAGCCGAACAAAATAATCTGAGCCAGCAGGCAAATATCAAACGCCTCGAAGACCTGAAAAAGTTCATTAGAGAACATCCTACGCAGATCACAGAATTTAACGAAATCACCATCCGGAAAATCATCGAGAAGATCACCATATTTCCCGACCATTTTCTAGTCAAATTTAAATCCGGCATCGAAGTTACGGTATAAGTGTATTTTTATAATGTAAAAGAGCGATGAACCTATGAGCAAATCTTTTCATAGGTTCATCGCTTTTCTATAAATCGTCCAATTTTTTATTGCATCAAACCAACTTAGTACGCCCACGCCTAGTTAATATTTTTAGTCAGGAACATTATATCGATGCCCATTCGAACATTGGTATACATCCCACCAATTGCCGTAATTATTTCCTCTTTCCCCTGTAAAATAAGCTGGGGCTCCACAATACGGACAATTATTTCTTGGGCCAGAAGTACTGCCAGAAAGAGTATTAGGGACATCATATCGATGACCATTCGAACATTGATATACATCCCACGAATTACTATAATTGTTTCCTCTTTCCCCTGTGAAATAACCTGGAGCTCCACAATACGGACATGCAGAAGCGCCAGCAGAAAAAGTAAATAAGGCGAGAATCAATCCTAGAATTAATGCAATTCTTTTCATAAAATTTCTCCTTTATAATTCATGAATTTTTTACGCAATTTATTTTTTATTGTTCTCTATTAAAATTTTAAAATAGTCAATATTGTTCAAAGTTTCCAAATAATTTAATGCTCTGTATGAAAATAAACCAACAAGAGATCTCGATTCAAAAGGCTCAAAACTGTACCACCCTTTAAAGGTACATACTTGATAACCATTATTGTTGTATCCATAGGAATTATCCACTCTAAACCCTACTTGATCTTTCCAGGCTTTAAAATGATAAGTCTTAATTTCGTAATCCGCTAATTCGATACCTTTGATTTTAACGCCTTTTAACGCATAATTACTAATAAGATCACTTTTTCCTTCACGACTATATATTCCTTTTACTTGTACTGTCCATTCAAATTGTTTAGGTGTAAATTTTATAACTTGTGAACTTTCTGGCAATATATACTCTTGATTCCCAGAAGAGTCATTGCCCATATATTCCCAAGAAGCGTATGCATTCGCGCTTACAAGAATGAACAACATACTTATTAAAACGAGTATTTTCTTCATATTAATTATCCTCCTGTTACAAATAGTTTATTTATAAAGAAAATCTTGTGCTCCTGGCATTATTAATATTAAAGTGCCATCAAAATCACTTTGTTCCCGTTTTAAGAAAATCAATATACGTTCACCACGCCAGCCTACTGTATTAGAACTATCTCCATATGGTGGGTGACCAAATTTTTCGGTCAATTTGTAGAGTTCGTCATCATAACCCTTAAAAGGGATAATTATAGCAAACAATTTTCCATTCGCAAACTCAGCAGAAGCTACAAGCGGCCCATAAAAACACATGTTTCCATTGGCTTCTGGAATTCTAATTAAATAGGTTTCTACAGAAGTCGACGCTATACTTGATGTTCTTTTATTTACGAATTTAACATCATATTCGCCTTCAATATCATAAAGAGGTCTCCCCCATGTTAAATCTCCTAAGCCCATATATTTTTGATCTAGTTTTTCAGCAGCAAATGCCTGTAATGTAAAAGAAAAAAACGCTATACACACAAGAAAAAAAATACTTAATTTATTTAATCGCACAGACATATAACTCACATCCTTTAATCAACCAAAGCCCCGGTTTTTGTTAATACGGGAATCGAAGAATCATAATAGAAAGCCATCCCATACAACTTGTTATAAACCGTATTCACAGCAGCAGCCGTAGGACCTTGCGGATTTACATCTGAAAATTGACCATTTCCCTCTGCAGGCCCCTGTAATAATTTTCCTTTATAATCGAATGTGCTCATTGAGGCTAAAGAAACTCTAGCAACTTGGCTACTTACATCGTATGAAATATGATTTTTTATCTTATAAATTTGTTCCTTCGTATAATCAACATAAATAAAATCAGCCGATGCCAATTTGAATGTATCCGTCTTCTTTATAGATTTAGCAGATGATAAGTCTATGTAGAAAGCAGAGGAACCGTTGCTCCCTGCGTATACATACTGCTTATGCACATTAATATGCGGTCGACGATTCCGACTAAACAACGCTCCTAAAAGAGATCCGGCAGCTTGACCGGCTTCATAGGAACCATCTGATTCCGAACTTGGAATGTAAGTAATTGCATGACTCGTACAAAAAGGTAAGCAAATCATACATGCCGTTGCTACAATTAATGGAATTTTTTTAATACTTTTCATAAATTGCCCTCCCAACAATAAATATCACGATAATATTTATTTAATTTTATCATTTATGTTTTTTATTTGCAAATTAGAGTAATTTTAATCACAATTTAGTGTCATATATAATAATTTGCTATATAAGAAGGACATGAAATGATTTTACGTTCTGGCAAACGAATAAGAGCAGGTGCTCCACCACGTGATGGAGCGCCTGCTCTTATTCTGCCTTATATTGGATTTTTTTTCACATCCATCTTGAAGCCCCAACCTGGAATTTCCCGATTTTAACATCCATCTTGAAGCACCGAGGTAGAAAATCTTCATCTATGGTGTGCTAAAAACACAGTTTTACAGACCATTTTACAAATATGGACCTAAATAATCAATATCAAAAAAAGCCCGTAAATACGGGCTTTTCGCCTATTTTTCTTCTCTTGACATCAATGCTACTGACTCAACGTGGTGGGTCCGCGGGAACATGTCCACGGGCTGAACTTTGGTGGTGTGGTAGCCGTGCTGGTCCAAGTAGGCCAGGTCGCGGGCCAGGGTGGCCGGGTTGCAGGAGACGTAGACGACGCGTTTGGGTTTGCTCTGGGCGATGGCTTTGAGGACCGGTTCGCCGCAGCCGGCCCGAGGCGGGTCGAGGACGATGACGTCGGGACGGACGCCGTTTTTGATGAGTTCCGGCAGTTTATAGATGGCATCGCCTAAGATGAACTGGGCGTTGCCGACGCGGTTGTCTTTGGCGTTGCGGACGGCGTCGCGGATGGCCGGGGCGACGATTTCGATGCCGTAGACCTGCTTGGCTTTCTGTGCCAGGAACAGGGTGATGGTCCCGGTGCCGCAGTAGACGTCGGCCACGGTTTCGCCGCCTTTGAGGTCGGCAAAGTCGAGGGCCGTTTCATAGAGGCGCTGGGCCTGTTCGCTGTTGACCTGGAAGAAGGACTGGGCGGAAATGTGGAAGGTCAGGGGCCCGATGGAGTCGTGAATGGTCCCTTTGCCGTAGACGGTCTTGGTCTTGGGTCCCAAGATGACGTTGGTGTGGCGCTTGTTGACGTTCTGGACGACGCTGGTCAGGCCCGGGATGTCGCGGCGCAGGCGCTGGACCAGGTCTTTCATGTGCGGCACCATGTCGCAGGCCGTGACCAGGCAGACCATGATTTCGCCCGTATGGACGCCGACG
>ENA-OPWH01001553-OPWH01001553.1-human-gut-metagenome-genome-assembly--contig:-NODE-1553-length-14196-cov-2.237890_pt1 | contig 14196 bp, 5 predicted proteins | sample MGYA00241506_ERZ502004 | MGnify/ENA primary metagenome ERZ502004 (study PRJEB25962, sample SAMEA2043049) | human gut metagenome | biome: human gut; feature: human-associated habitat; material: faeces... | reverse complement strand
GAAGAACCGCATAATAATACAATTCTTTGCTTACGGTATCTGACATACGGATCTTCTCGCCTGTCCCATTCTTCAAAGCCTGTTGTACTTCGGCTCTGGTCTTATGATTCTCCATCGTACTTCCATCATTTCTGGAATCATACAGAACATCTCCCGTAGATGCGATCAGCGTCACTCGCGTTCCCTGATCCACATCATCCAGCTGTGCAAGATACTCTGTTCCTGACAGATCGACTGCCCGTTTGATATACGCTGCTTCCTGTTTGATCTCACCCTCAAGGATCTTCAGGTTCCGCTGATACACAACAACAGACATGATCAGATATATCGGAACTAAAATTGCAATCAGTATAAACATCATGCTTTTCTGAATTCGTTTTCTCACTTTCTCATATCCTCCAGACTTGTATTACGCTTCTCCACCGATCCGATATCCAACACCACGAACTGTCTTGACCAGACTGCCCTGCTCACCTAACTTCTGGCGGAGTGTCCGGATATGAACATCAACCGTTCTCGTCTCTCCATCAAAATCATATCCCCAGATCTCTGTCAGTAGCTGGTCTCTTGTCAGCACGATTCCCTGATTGCGCATCAATTTCTCAAGAAGTTCAAATTCCTTCAATGTCAGCACAACTTGCTCGCCATCTACTTTTACTTCATGTTTTTCTTCTCTAGGAAGTTCTTTCTTAGTAGTCTCTTCCTTCTTTTCTACAGGTTTAACTACTTCTCTATTCTTAACATCCTTCTTAACTATTTTCTTAGTACGAGGTTTTTCTTCCTCTTCTTCATCATCATCTTCAACAACTTCGTATTTAGCAACAATAACTAATTGATAAATTTGATAAATGAATACTATTAATATAGGTAATAAAACTAAGAATAAGAACCCAACTCTACTCTCAAGTATATCAAGTATTGCTCCCTTACCTGGATAAGTCTTAACATACTTACCAATTACTCTGTTACTAGCAATACTACTACCTTCATCATCTCTTAAAATATATAAAGCAGCATAATCATCTTGAGACTTAGAATCAATTACCCCAGTTCTAACAATATATTTCTCATCAACAGTAACATAATAATATATTAAATCATTAACATCTAAATTCATCTGTTGATTCTTAATAATTAATAAATCTCCAGCCTTATTATTCATAAAGAACTTCTCATTACTCTCACTAACAGTAACAAAAGTCATATCCCCAAACTGAGTATAACCAAATTTATTACGACATAAAATACAAGAAGTAATAAAAATTACATAAATTATAATTAGAATCTCTAAAAATTCCCATAACCATTTTAGTATCTTTTTTAACATACAACCACCTTCTTAAATTCTATCACATACAAAGTCTAATTTCAAGTTAACTTACTGAACTTTTTTCTTAACAATTACATATTTATATTCTTCATCTACTAATTGATTGTTATCATATAGTTTAAATACCAACTTATATGTACCACTAATTAAATTATCTGCTAAGTCAAAATGCATTGTATTATTAATACCTGGCGATACTTTTAACATCTTTTCATAGACAGATTGATTTAAGTAAAGCGAATCATTAGGTGAAGCAAGTTCATTTGTAAATAAACTATTAAAATCAACTTCCGTATAAACAGTTGTATCTTTATTATCAGTATTTCTTTTATAAACACACAATCTAACATTTGGATTAGTTAAAACAGTATTATAAGAAACTACATAAGTATTATAGTTAAGTGATGCTGCATTAAGTCCAGTTTCCCCAAATACTAATTTTGTCTTATCATCAGTATTTACTTTTATACTATTATCACTACCTACTAAGGTAATTACTTTTTCATACTCAGCTGACTCTAACGCATGAGAATTATGTCTACCATCAGCTGATGCAAACAAACTAAATTTCAATGTATAAGTACCTGCAGGTAATAATGAATCACTATAAATTGTAATATTCTTTTTCAAGTTAGAAACTTTATCTGCTAACTTTATTCTATATACACCATCACTATCCGCAAAATATGCAATATTGTCAATAACTATATTAGTACCCGATAACAAGCTCGAACTAACTTGTGTACCAGAACTATCTATTATAGTAACATTAAGTCCCATACTACTAGACTCATAATTAGTATTAATAATCGCTTCACGATTAGCAGTCTGATCATAAGCAACAGATGTAGAATAAGAAACTTCATATGGAATATCATAGTACATATAATCACTCTTTGGACCAACGGTTTGATTAAGTACAACGTTAGAACTATCATACAAACTATATTCCATAAGTCCTTGACGAATACCAAGTACAGAAATTAAAGTTCTATCTTCATTATTTTTAAGTTCAAATAAAATTGAATTATCAATATGTGTACCAGTCGTAGTAGTCTCTTTAAAATCAAATATAAAGATAAATTCTTCAACTATTCGACCATATTCATCCGTATAATATTTATGATTATTAACTGAGTCATTATATTTATTATCATTACTTACACTACCCATTTTTATAAAATTAGAAAGTTTATAAGTAATTTCTTTATCTTGAGCTAGTTGTCTAACTGCCCTATCATACTCAGCTTGTGTAACAGTGTAATAGTAATATTCAGGCTGTTCCTGTGAAACACCATAATCAAGCATTGTAATTTGTGTACCAACTGGTAAAGCATAATTTGTAACTAAAGCATGATAATAATTATCATTAATACCATAGAACTTCTCATAACTATCAGCATATGCAAATAATGAATAATACGTTGTAAACTGACTCTGATTAGTTATATTAACAGAAGTAGCCGAAGGCATCTCATACTTTTTATCATAAGTAATACTAGCATCATATGCATCTTCATCTTGATAATTACTTGCTGTAATATTAACAGTAACTGTAACCAATTGGACTTTATACTCAATAGCATTTATTGGAATAAGTACCTGTAAACTTACAATTGCTGTTCCTAAATCTTCATTTAGGGTAATATTTTTAGCATGATACAAGTAAAACATCAAAGATGGTACAATTGCTTGACTATCAGTCTTATATGAAGTAGTACCAGTATACTTACCACCAGATTCACTTAAAAGAACAGTTTTACCATGACCAGTCCACTCACGAGTTTCAGCTTTTACTGCCAAGCCTAACTTTCTATTAGCTTCTTCTGCAGTTGTTGAAAGCTTAGGAACTAAGTTTGGATCAATTAATTCAACACCACTAGATAAACCTTCACTATTAAATCCCACTACATTAAATATTGTATCGCCTGAAGCAAAATCCATTAAAGATAAGTTTGCCGTACCTAAAGAAGAGTACTTAGATGCGTTCAAATTAATTGTATAGTTAATAGCATCCAAACCAATAATCCAACGATAACCAGTTTCACCAACTTCAGTAGGATCAATATACTTAGTACTAACCAAAGTATAATCATCATTCAAATAATTAGAATAAAATCCATCTTTTGTAATATCATGATTTAAACTATGTAAACCAAGAACATAACTACCACCAACAATAACATCACCTGCATCAGCACTATCTCCGTTTTTAACAGACGGATCATAAACACCATAGGAAATAGAACCAGCAGCATATGAGTTATACATACCAAAGAAAGTCATACCAGTAACTTTACCATAAGCCGTTGCTGTTTGATTAGTAGTAATATTTAAGTTATTATTAGGAGCCATATAAAGACGATTATCAACATTCTTAGTAGTATTACCATTATCATCAATAGTAACCTCAGCTGGTACCAAAACTCCATCAATATCCACTCCAGAATAGAAAGACTCAAGCATATTAGCATTCTTTTTTAATAATAAAGTTGTACCATTTTTAATAACTAAAGCTTTAATCTGATTAAATGAATAAGGAATATCAGAATACTCATTAGTTCTATCTTTAATACCAGATAACTCAATACAACTACTATCAATAGTTAATTTATCAGTTCTCTGAATAGAAATATTTTTACTAGGTGCTGTAATAGTACCAAGATTTTTTATTGTAATTTGTGAAACTCCTGATGAAGATGAAGCATTTCCAGAGCCAAATATTGAGCCATTCATTAAAAATTTATGATTATTGGTTGTATATCCCGTACCATCAATACTTATATTAATAGCTGAAGTAACAGAGATAAAGTTCCAGTCATAAACTTCAGAGCCAGCAGCATTAGCTTCTCCTCCACCAAAGACAGTTCCTTTAATAATAATATCTCCTTCAACTAAACCATCATTGTTAACAGCAGCTGTACCGATATTAGTCTCAGTACTACCATAAACAACTGAAGTATTAGCTCCACCATATACATTACCATATATAGTTGCTCCTACAATATTAACAGTCGCAACTGAGTCTCCAGCATTTTCATATCCAGTAGCAGCAGCATTACCACCACCAAAGACAGAACCAGCTGCCGGAGCAACAGTACTCTCACTTCCAACAACAGTAGCTCCATCAACTGTAATATTAGTGTTTTTTCTAACTATAGCCGTAGAACCATTACCACCAGCATACATACTACCTAAAACTCTACTATCCGTTACAAATACATGTGTGCTTCCATCAACAATACCTTCATTACCACCACCATAAATATTATGAGTAATATTAGCATTATCAATATCAACATGAGTATCATTAGTAACACCAGCAGCATTACCACCACCATACAAAACACCAATATTAGCAGTTTTACAAGTAACATTGGCTTCACCAACTACAGCTTGATTACCACCACCATATAAAGAATTAATGATACCAGAGTTAACCAAAACATTAGTAACAGAAGTAATTCCACCTTCATTATTACCACCATATAAAGAACCAATCGCAACATTAGAAACAGCAGGAATAGCATTTGGCTTAACTACCTTACTAGACATACTGTAATTAGTCGCAACAGTATTAGTTAAAATAGCATAAGTAAATGAATAAGTACCACCATTAGCACTCAAAGTATTAGGATTATTAGAATCATATCTATTAACCGAAGTAACCTTTGCAACACCATTAGTAATGGTGAAATCAGAACTAGACCAGTTTGAATAGAGAACTGAATCTTTCGGCATATTAAGATCAATCTCCCAATCAGAAATATCTGTATTAGTCAAATTCTTAAGAGTAACTGTAATATCAACATACGTATCATAATCAGAAGATTGCCAAGTAGCATTAACTGGTGAAGAACTAATACTAACATCAACCAAATCAAGAGCTTTACTACTACCAACATTAACATTAGACTCATCCAAATTACCAGATTTATTAGATCCCCCAAAGACATTAGTAATAGTGCCATTACTAATATTAATATTAGAATCAGTAAGACCAGCTTCATTACCACCACCAAATACATTAGTAATAACTCCACCATCTATATTAACATTAGAAGTAGTTGATAAAGCATTATCTCCTCCACCAAAGACATTATTAATAGTACCATCTTTAATAGTTACTTCTGTTATCTTAGTAGTACCACCTTGATTATTACCACCATATATTCCATCAATAACACCAGAATTGATTAAAACATTACTATTATCTACATCTCCAGAAAAGTTTGATCCTCCAAACACTTTATTTAAAGTAGCCGAAGTAGCAACAACACTAGTAGTAGTAACACTAGCTTTTTCACCACCACCATATACATCATTTGCCTTAACCCCTGTAACTGTAACTATTGAAGTAATAGAGTTAGCTAAACTTCCTCCACCATATATATCACCAGTAATATTTCCACCAGTAACTGTAACATTATTAGTATCAGTGTCACCACCAATATTATTACCACCATATATATTACCAACAGTACCAGAAGTTACATAAACATTAGTAGTACCAACAGTACCAGAACTATTAGAACCACCAAATAAATTATTAACAACAGAACCCTGTAAATAAATATTAGTAGTTGCCTGACCAGTATTATTACCACCACCAAAAGCATTACCAATAATACCATCATTCAAATAAACTACATCATTTCCATTAGGGCTACCTTTAGCGTCATTTCCACCAAATACATTACCAATGTTACCACCATTAATATTAACAGTAACATCACCAAGTACATATGGCGTAAATTGATTATTACCTTTACCACCACCAAAGACAGATTGAACAACAGTACCTTTATTTACAGTAACATTAGTATCATAATTAGAAACGTTAGTACTATTACTACTTCCATTAACAGTACCATAAGCACTACCACCATATACATTACCATTAATAGTAGGAACTACTTCACTAGAATTATCACCTATCACAACATTAACATTTTGTGTAACGAATGTACCAGGAGAATTAGAACTAGTATAACCACCTTCTCCACCACCATATACATCATTAACTATAACTCCAGCAATAATTTTTACATTAGTATTACCATATACAGTTCCTTTATTACGAGAACCACCATATACATTACCAATCTCACCACCAAGAACAGTAATATCTATTGTTGAAGTAACAGAAGTACTACCTGAACCATTATTATTACCACCACCATATAAAGCACCAACTATATTACCTCCTAGTACTTTAATAGTAGTTTTAGTAGTAGAATTTCCATTAATACCAACTGCACCATAATTACCACCACCATAAACATTACGTTTAATAGTAGCATTACCATTAATTAAAATATTAGAGTTATTAGCAGTACCAATCTGAGATGAATCACTATTACCATTACCAATTCCAAATACACTACCAGATTCAACTCCAAATCTATTAGAATTAGCTGCTATTAAATAATCATCACCAACAACAGCATTACCACCAACATATACAAATGTACTACCCTCTAAAGTTCCACGATAATTACCAGTATCACTACCAGTATATCCATTAGAACCTCCAAAAACAGCATAATTAATAGTACCACCAGTTAAATTAATAATTCTATTACCATAAGTAGCCGAAGCACCAGCTCCACCAATAACTAAATCAATGCTTCCGCCTTTTATATTAGCATAAGTATCATTTCGATTTTCTCTATTACTAGCAGTTAATGGTCCACCTATCAAGTTATAAATCCAGCCACCTTCAATAGTAGCTTCTCTTGCTGCATAGTGTGTTCCACCACCTCTACCGCCAATATAAACACCAGTAGAATAATCATACTTACTAGTACCAAACTCTCCAGATTTTATATTTGTATGTATCGCAATACTGGTAGTCTCATTTAAGCCATAAACAGCACCACCCCAACTGCCAGAAGCACAATAATAAACAGTTAATTCACCGTTATCATTATTAACTCTATCATAATCACTGCCATAAATAGCTAAACCATCAACATATATGCGTGAACCATATTCACCCCACCAGCCACCAGAACTATAGTCACCAACATTACCATTAGTAACAATTAAAGTATTATAGTAACCTGATTCAACTATCAAACGATAATCAACAGTAGAACCAGAACTACCAGTAGAACCATTAGATCCACCTAAAACACTATAAGCAGATATATAGTTGCCCCTCTTTCTTAATCCTCTACCAATCTTTAAATTATTCCAATTACCATAAATATAACCATATTGATTACTATTACTAGTTGGATCAGAATTACTAGCAGCACTTCCAACAGTAAGAGTAATAAACTCAATTCTTAAATCACTATTAGCACTAATATAACTATTTCTAATATTAAAATTATAATTATTTCTATAATCAATCCCATTATTAACACTAGTTAAAGTAAAAGGTTTATTATTATTAATACTAGCTGAAATATTATATCTTAAAACAACAATATTGGTATCTCTAGTAACTAAGTAATAATAAGTACTATCAGCATCAACAATACTCTCATTACCATTATTATCATAGTACTGTATATACTCATAATAATTACAACCACCATAAGTATTACAAGTACCAGATACAATATTACCAGTATTATCATAATATCCATTAATAGACTGTCTATACCCTACATTAACTAATCTAAATAAAGAAGCAACACTTGCACCCTCTGGTAGAACATCAGTATTTTCATAACCGATTATCCTTTTTTGATAAACACTCATTCTACCATTGACTAATTCATAGTATGTTTGATTTTCATCATAAACACTACTAGTAGGATGATAATAATAAGTACATCCACCATAAGTATTACAATAATTACCAGATATATCATTACCATAACTATTATAAGCTCCATTAGGATAATAACGACGTCTATTAACAGTACCAGTAATATAATAATCTCTCATATCAGGGTTATCTTCGTAAATAGGTCTTTTTGTTTCAAGCTCTAACATACCAGCACTATTTATTTGATTAAAAGCATTATTCCAACTATCAGTAGTAACTTCTGCTGTAGTAGCATTAATCCAGCTAGCTCTAAACTCAATAGATATAGTTTGATTGACATCAGTAACAGGAATCTTAACATATCTAACATAAGTATCCCTATCTAAATAAACAAAAGCCCCTCTATAATCAGTAACCCATCCATTAAAAGCCATATCATTAGGTCTATTACCAAATGGATTATCTATAAGTTCAAAAGTAACATATCCATCAACAACAGGATAATACTTATAATAAACTAACTTACTTTGTCTTTCATCATTATCAATCCCAATATACCCAACATAGTCTTCATTAGCAACACCAACACCATCATACATAGTATAAACTTTAACTAAATTATTATCAGTATAAAGTCCTAAACTATCTCCAGTAGGTAAAGTACCAGTATTAGAAAAATCAGTATAATTAAGTCCCATATAATTATTATAATCACTAGCTAAGTCATTAACATAAACTGTATCTCCTACTATTCCAGAATCATGTAAAACAATAGGTTCATTAATTGAAAAAGAAAAAGCACTAACACCAATATTATCAGGTACAACCTCATCTCTCTTAATTATTAAAGTATTTCCAAAACTCTCCCAACCAAACTCATAGTCATATCCTTTATTAAGTATTCCTAACAAATCCTTAGTACTAATCATCGTCTTAGTAGAACTATCCACATAATTAGAATCACTATACATAAATTGATTAGTATTTTTACCAGTAGAATTAATATAATTAGATTCATTATCTATAAATAATGAATTAGTACTAATATTAGTAATTATATTATTACTATCACAAGCTATCGTATGAGCAACTTTACCTACTGTTAAAATATTAGTAGTATCAAAGGTAATATTAACATAAATATTATAAAACTTACTATCTCCACCTATATTACCAACAACACCACCTATAACAGTAATATTATCAGATAATACATTAGTTAAATCAAATTTAGTATTTATAACACTAATATTACTAATATTACTATTACCATTAACATCTCCTGCTAAAGTACCAACTTTATAAGAAACACTTTCTTTAACTGGACTAACAACAATATTATCAATATTCAAATTAACTATACTAGCATTCTCTAAACTATTAAATAATCCATAATAACTAAATCCATTATATATAACTCCACTAGTAATTTTAGCATTCTTAATACTATATCCATTACCATCAAAATATCCCTTAAATATTCTATCCTGAAATCCAATACCAATAAAGTCATGATTATCTAAATTTATATTATTACCAAGCTTATAATATTTATTATTATATAAAGTATAATTATCTCCTTCAATTAACTGTTTAAAGTATGCAAATTCTGCTCCATTATTTATAGTATAAGGATTATCTTTAGTTCCATTACCATGAGAAAAAGACGAAGCAACACTAACTCCATCCCATTTCTCTTCTAACTCATTACTATAACTATCTTTAGCAGTAAATAAATTAATTACACCAAAACAAGCTATTAAAATAATTAAAGCTAAAAAGATATTTAAAATTAACTTGTTTTTATTAATTCTACTCTCTGCCAAAGTAAATCCCTCCATCAATTATTTACATAGCTTTTTAATTTTACGTATTTCTCAATCCTTTCAAGTTCAAATACATTTTTATTATCAAATTTAATAGATATTTTTTGCATAAAAGAAATTAAAGATTTAAGTTGTTTTCTACTATAAGTATCATTCTTTTTAACTTCCCTAAAATAACCATTTTTATCTATCTGTATCTTATATTTCATAATCTTATAAATACCATCAAAAAACTCTTCATCATTATATAAAATAGCAAAAGTAAGTATCCTTAAAAATACATATATAGACATCTCATAAATCTTATTACGAAGATTTTCATATAACCCAGCCCTATCTAAATCATAGTCATATATTTCTTTAAATGTTGGATGATTAATTGCTTCTTCTAATTCAATCATATCTCCTACCATCAATATAAGGGCAAGTTTATATACGTATTGATATTTAACTAACCATTTTTTATTGATTCTAGTAGTAGTTAAACTATTATTCTTAATTCTAAGTAAATTAGATACCTGCTCTAATAATTCTCTTTCTTTCTCTCTTGCTGTATTTCTCTCTTTTGTAACTATATTATTATTATCTATATCTATAACATCTTCCACTTCTAATATTTCAATTTCTTCTTCACTATCAGCTTCTTTTTCTTGAGCCAATTGTATATTAGCAATCTCATCTAAAGGAATAGTAACAGTAAGACCAGATTTTTCTTCTTTTTTATGTTCACTAGTTGCAAAAATCTCCTCTGGTACACTCCCCTTAGTATTAGTAACAATTTTTTTATCTTTCATAATATATTTTTGAAAAATACTATCAAAATTAATTAGTGCCAAAAAGATAAAAAGTATTAAGAAAGTAGCCACCGTCTTTAAAACAAAACTAGGTGAAATAACTAAAGCTACTGTTCCAATTAATTGATCCTTTGTAATAGGATTATCTTCGACATTATTAACATCACCTTGAGCAATCAATTTGCTACCTGACTTTCTAACAAGTCTATGAGTAATAATTTCCCCATTATCATTAACATAAGTAATAATATCATTAATTTTAGTATCTTTAGTAATTTTAACTATAATTACATCGTCTACTTCAAGTGTTCCAGACATACTACCAGTCTTAACTACAAAATAAGTATACCCAAATACATTAACGTAATCCTTCTTCATAATATCAGTAACTATAAATGTATATAAACATAAACTTACTAACAATGCTAGAAAACAACAAGCAATAGACTTAAATATCTTCTTTAAGTAAGCCATTGTACCACCACTCTATCTATTCTTTCATTATTAATTATAGCATACACTCACTAAAAAAAAAACATAAAATAAAAAGAAAAAAGCTACCTAAGTAGCTCTTATAAATTATCGTTTAATATTTCATTTTTAAAGTCTACAATTGAAGTATCAATAGGTTCCTCTTCATTCTCCTCTTCTCTATCAAAAAAGTCATCATCATCATAACTAACCATATCATCATCATCGTCGTCATCTTCGTTTTTCTTCTTATCCATATAGATTTTACCACCTACAGCACCTGCTGACAAAGCACCAACTCCCGCAAGTGTAGCTGCAATAGCCGAAGCCCCAGTAGATGACTTTACAACTTTACCCTTAGCAATTCCAACATCTGGTGTAATAAAATCACTAATTGCATCACTAACACTACCAGCCATATCACTACCATCTATCTCGTCTGTATTAGTATCTAACATTTCTAAAGGAGCATCTCCATTTAATCCTAAAATACCAGCTCCAACGCCTACAGCTCCCGCAAGACTACCATTTCTAGTACTGCTACCAATAATAGAAGCAACACCAGGAATAGCAACCGAAGACGAATCTTTAATTAACTCATCAGAAGAAACATTCGTAATATCATCAGTAGCACTATCTTTTACCTTAATATTATCAGCACCATCATCCTTATCAAAATCAATAACTTCACTATCCATAATATTAGAACCATTCTCATTTCCAGTACCAGTACTAGAAATAGGAACCTCAATAGGAGCGACAGTTACAGGATCAACATTAGAACTAACAGTACCAGTACCTCCACTAGAACCAAAAGAACTATAATTTTTAGCTGCAAGATTACAACTAGGTCCAATCCAAGCTCTTAAAGTACTAAGAGCATCATCTGTATCAACACCATTAGAATAATTAAGAATAGCTTGCTTAATTTCTTCTAAAGAAGATATTAATCCATTAAATGAAGGCTGTTTAAAGAAATTACTAACACCCTCATCACCATGATAAATACTAAGTAATTTATTAGCTGGATATTCACTATCAACATTACCACTATCTGCTAAAGAAAGAAATTTATGATTATAAAAAAGATCCGGAGCAAAGTTAGAAGAAACAGACCACCATCCAGAAGCTTCTCCCTTTTTTCGTAGAGAATCTTCAACTAACAATAAATCAGAAAAAACCTCATAAAACTTACGACTAAGCTCATTGATAATTTCAATTACATCTTCAACTGCTTTTTCATCCATATAAAGACTATCACCATAAGAAGAATTATTTACAGTCAATTGATAGCTAGGAGAAACATAACCACCAGCATCAGACATCATAACTGCGTTATAGTACTTCATCTTTATGTCCTCCCTGTCCTTTTAAATATTCTTTGTGTTCAGCATCATGAATAGCCTCAAAATCACTAATTCGCTCACTAGCATAAATACTTAATTCTTTTACTAACTGATTAGTTTCATCTATTAGTCTATCAAATAACGGCTTAGTACCAACATTACCATATTGAATAACATTACTATTAGCTAATCGTTCAAGTTCTGGAATAATAACATTACTAATAGTATCAACACAACTTTTAAAGTCACCATTTGAACCATATATAGAGTTAACATCAGTCATATTAACAATCTCTTTCTTATCCCTAATTTTAAAATTTCTAGTACCCATAAAAGCACCTCCATACTCTTAACTATATTATATAATTAAAAATCAAATTTACCAAGTCCTAAAAAACTTTACATCAAATAATTTCATCATCATCTGGTAATTCTATAGGCTCAAATTCCCTAAATTTAACAATAACATTAATATCATCAAATGATAAATCTCCCTTTAAAATATCATCAATAAACTTAACATAATTTACAGAATCCATAAAACTATCTAAGTTGTCAACACTAATATTATCATTTGTAACATTAATACCTAATAATCTATATTTATCAGTAATAACACTAGAAACATCTACCATAGAAAAACCATTAATCTTCTTTAAAAAATCATTATAAGGACTATATATAAAATCAAAATACTTATTAAGTTCTTCTTCAAAAGAATAATCATCACTATCTTTAAAATGTTCATTAAACATCTTCTCTAAATAATAGTATGACTCATAACTTAAACTAAATAAATCATATAAACTATCAGTACTATTAACTTTCTTATTAATTAACTCTACTATTTCTAAATCATGTAATTCATTATATAAAGTATCTAGTTTTAATATTTCTTCATTAATTGCTAACTTATTACTTTTAATTTTCTCTTCATTAACTTTGTGAAATAAATTTTTACCACAAGCTTTTAAATAATCGTTATATATCTTCTTACGCTTGCCTTCTTCAGTCTTAACCTCTTTTAATTTATTAGAAAAAACACTTTTATTAGCATCTTTTTTACTATATTTATCTTGTATATCCTTAATAATAAATTCATATCGATAATATAGTTTTAAAACGCCTAAAGTATGTGCAAGTTCAACCATATTATCATAAAACTTAGAACTATCCTCTATATCTTTAAATTCACCATCTATAACAAACTGATCAAGATTCTTAACCCTAGTAGCAGAATCATCTAAATAATCAAGAACATTCTTTTTCTTACTTAAAAAACTATCTAAGTTATAAAACTCATCCCTAGAAACTTCTAAATTATACTTATTAACATTCCCCAAATACTTATCAATCAAACTATTCTTATCATATCCAGTTTTTTGTAACAATTGATAACTAACAGTATCTGTATAAATCTTTAACTTTTCTTCATACTTCTCTAATAAACTCCAAAAATTAAGTTTTAAATGTTTAATAATATCTGGACATTCCCAGTATATACTATCAAAACATTTCTTCATAACTTCTTCAAATCTATTATTTTTCTCTATATTATCAAGAAAAACATGCATATACTTTTCAGTAAACATAGAATAAGTAAAATCACTAATAGTAAGTTTAATAGATGCATCCTCAAATATTTTTATAATATTTAAAAAAGTATTATTAATAGTATTTAGTGAAACATCATCATTAATATCAA
>ENA-OPWH01001530-OPWH01001530.1-human-gut-metagenome-genome-assembly--contig:-NODE-1530-length-14336-cov-2.047196_pt1 | contig 14336 bp, 12 predicted proteins | sample MGYA00241506_ERZ502004 | MGnify/ENA primary metagenome ERZ502004 (study PRJEB25962, sample SAMEA2043049) | human gut metagenome | biome: human gut; feature: human-associated habitat; material: faeces... | reverse complement strand
CTGATGTTTCCTGCATACCTGCCGCAAAATATCATCCGCCATCAAAAGCAGCGCGCTGAACACGTCCTCCCTCGCTTTGCTCAGCCACGTCTCCACCACGCCGATGAAGGGAACGCCAAGCCCACTGCTGGGCGACTTGGCTGCCCGAATGGCGCGGTCAACGCCCGCCGCTGCTTTGTCCAGCGCCGTTTGGCTCACGCTCTCGCTGACGGCGGTCACGGCTTTTTCGTAGCAAATGTCCGTCACCTGCTCGATCAGCAAATCCACATCAGACAGGCGGAACAGCTTCGCGTCCAGCTCGGCATCCTTTTCGGCAATCTGCGCGGTCAAGGTCTGAATCTGCTGATTCTGCGCAGTCAGCTGCTTCTGCTGATTCCGGATGGTTTCGAGCTGCTTGGCAATGATGTAATCCAGCTTTTCCAGATGATTCTTGCCGCCGTACTTCACCTGCTCCTCAATGTCCAAGCCGCGCGCCTTCGCGATTTCAATCAGCATCAGCCGATTCATGGCATCGAAGGTGATTTTGTGGTTGTTGTAGCGTCCCGGCGGCTTGTCCGGCTGCGGCAGCGGAATGCCCATGAGCGCCAGCGCCTTTTCCTGCTTCGGCTCGACTTCGCCGTACTTGTTCACATAGTCGAAGCAGTGGCGTTCCTGAATGTGCACCGTTGTTTCGTCGCAGTGCATTGCCCAGTCCAGCATGTGGACGTGTTTGCCGTAGCGCTCCTCAAACTGCTGCTTGAATGCCGTGAAAATGTCCAGCAACTGCTCCGGCGTCGCGCCGATGCCCTCTTTGCCGAACTGGAAGATGGTTTCTTCCGGACAGGTGCGCTTGTCGCGGCGAATCTGCTCCACGGTGCGGTTGCGCTCCGTGTGGCGGCGCTCGGCGTTGCGCGCGCATTGCCCGGCGACATAATCGGAATAATGCCGCTCGTAAAAAATTCGCTCGACCTCCTCAAAGGAAGGAACGTCAGCGCTTCTTTCGCCTGTGCGCATTCCTTTCAGCCAGTCCCAATAGACATTTTCGTGCGTTTTCGCGGGATCAATGTGCTCGGCGTGGGTTACGTCAAAGTTGCGGTCGTTGTGCTTGGTGGTGAACACACCGTTCTTTCCGGCACGACCGTTGTGCCGGGTTGCTCTGATTTTGCTCGTATAGTACCTCCTTGCTTGCGGGCGGCGGGAGCGCAGCGACCGGTTCCCTCTGATTGCGGCAGAGACTACCCACTACAAAGTGACGCACAGCATCACTTTTATCGGTCGGCGCGCCTCCCTGTGGGTCAAAGGTTTCACCTCTGGACTCTGACCAGAGCGCTCCGCCTCTGGACTCCGGCGGGTTTGCCGCCCGTTGGATGCTCATGCCCGCTGGTGCGCGTTTGATGCCGTCTGATGCCATCCAAGTCTCTCCGCGCATCAGCAGAAAGAAATTTGGTGCGTTTCCACATCAGCTGCCCATCATATCCAGCAGATTGTCGAGGTCGGTCTCGTCCGGCGCGTTCGCGTCCTTCAATGTCTCTGCCGGTGTTTGCCCAGCGCATCGAAGCAGCGATGCTGCCAGCTCCTCGCGGACAATGCCGCGGATTTCCTCCCGCTGCTGACCGTTGAAGCAGGCTCGCCGCGCCTGCCCATAGTACGCATTGCCCGCCGCCACGATGGCATCCGCATAGCGCAAGTGCTGTTCTTCCCGCACTTGACGCAGCAGCCGCAGCGCCTCCCGGTCGGCGGGTTTCTCCGCGTAGAGGCGAATCGTCGTGCGCAGAATCTCTTTCACCGCGTCCTCGCCTCACGCTGCAAACGCCGCTCCGCCAGATATTCGTAGCCCTTGGCGGAGGCGTGAATATCAGCGATAATAGTCACGCGATTGGGGTCATACCGCCCGAAGTTGCGAATCAGGCAACCGCCGCCGCCCACAATCCACAGCCGCATCGTCTTGGGGTCGTATTCATGCTCGCGCAGCTTGCGCATGATTTCCGCCGCATAGTCCGCCGCGGCTTCGCGGATGACCTGCACATATTCGGGCGCAACATCAGCCGTGCCCTCGCGCATCACCTGCTCGATGGTCACGTCCGGCACGGTTCGCCCGCAGAGCCGCGTCAAGGCTTCCCGCGCCTTCAGCACGCACTGGTAAGTGCCGTACTTCTCCGTGAAGCACTGCTCCAGCACCGGCTTGCGGTCGTTAATCGCCATGACAATCATGGTGCCGTTTCCAATATCGCACAGCATGTTCGCCCCGGTGAATTTCCGCAGTTCGGGAATGACAGCGGAATACCCCTGTGCGTACACGTCCACGCCGACCAAATCAACATGGTAGTCGATGCCGCGCCAGTTGAAATCCACATGCCGATTTTGCGACAGATAGGCACGGAACTGCTCACGCTGGTCGCCGACCCACGTCAGCGGCAGTCCGACCGCCAGATGAACAGCCGCCGTGGTCAGCTGATTGCACCACAACTCCTGCCCGATGCCCGCCAGCGTCAGCAGGTAATGATCCTGATTGCCGACCTTATCCAGCGTGAACTCCCGATGCCCCGCACCGATGACGTAATACTTGCCATCGTACACCAGCACATCCTGCGCGTGCGCCGGTTCAGCCTCGCAGCGAGTGACGCTCGCCGGAAAAATGCCGTTCGCCGTCTTGATGTTCCCGTAGCCGTTATCCAGCCCGATGATGTTGATTTTGCCGAATACTCTCATATACTTCTCACTTTCTCCGCGTTTGCGGCAACAAAATAGACAGGCTGCGGGTGCAGTCTGCCTGCGAAAATTAGGGTCAGTTGCTGGCAATCAAGGCGACCACCTCCTTTCAAAAATGCGCGGCGGGATGCAAAAAAGGCAGTCAGCATGGCGCTGATTGCCTCGGTCGGGTGGCTGTGAACTTCCGACGATACTATCATAGCACAGGTTTATTTGCTAAAGCGTGCTATTTTGTGCTGTTTCGTCCTGTTTTGTGCTGTTCGCTGCTAATTTGTCCTGTTGGGTGCTATGCGCTGCTGGTTGTGGGCGCAAGGGGGGATGTGTTATCAATTGGGTGCTTGATAACACGATATAGTATAGCACAGATTTTTTTCTCAAACTTTCTCAAAGCTTCTCATTTCTTCTCAAAGCTTTTCAACTTTTGTGTTTCACTTTTCAATTGATAGATGCGATGCTGCGTTTGTTAGGTTGCAATGCAAAATCGGTCCTTTTCAATATTAAAAGTTGTTCCTTTTTCTTCGGTTATTCATTATACCCATATGAAGGAGAAACATAAGTAGTAAGATGTATGGGGAATAGCAAGCAACGGGATAGAAATCAATTTTACATTGCAACAATTTACCATTACAAAGCATCGATCAATTTGCTATAATAAATATAATCTTAATTTATAGAGATGAGCAAAACAAGGAATCCAAATTTCACAGTCCCGCGTAACCACCTCCGGCGGGATATAGGCATATGTTTCCCTTCCGTTCAGACATAAAAATAGTCGATGGGCTTTCAACATGAAAACCTCTCGGCTATGTAAAGTCATGAGCACCAAATTATAATAGTTATTTTGGCAATAATTTTAGTATTGGTTTATGTCTGATGATTTTATAGTATCCCTCCTTTTCAGGACTTTTTTCGTAATTATCAATCAGATTGCTTTCTTTGAAGGCGGTAAGCAGTTTCTCATTTTCATCATTGATTTCAAATTTGGGTCTACTGCGCGCATCAAATATTTTGAGATAATCCGTTAAGTTAAGCAAGGTGAGAATCCCTTTTATACTGTCCTCACGCAGAATGGGAATTATTGCTATGAAAAGATTGATTTTTTCATCCCGGTTAACTCTTTCTGAATGGAGAAGATTGTTTATCAACTTCTGAGACACCGAATTTGGGTCATCAATAATGCTTGTTATATATCTTACGGCATAATCAAAGATTTCTTCCCGAACAAAATTGTCCCATTGTTCAAATGATGAAAACAAATCCGGTAGATCAGACTTTGCAAAATTGTTATTGAGAATATGTAGACATACAGCAGGAGAATAATTCTTTCCGATTATCGAAATTTCCTCGTCAGAAAGTTCAAGTAATCTAATTTTTAGTTTATCGCTAATATCCCAAGTGAGTATTTCTAACAATTCTTCTCGTGAAAACAGAGTTTCGTCTACTATATCAATATACTTTTCTATGCTCTTACGGATATAATAAAATGTCTGATTATGATAGTTCTCACGCATATATTTTAAGTTATCAGCTGTCATTCTAATGATGTTTGTATCGATTAAGATAGTGATCTTATCATCGGAAATCTCTGCAATATCAAAGACATCATAAGAAAGCTTCAATGACACCAATATTTTCCTGTACTTTGAGTTGTCGATACCATTGCATATAACCACACTATCGAATAATTTTTCTTTGGCATCTTCATCATATTCCGTTTTTGAAAAATCCAAATCAATATCACATCTGTTGATATAACCAATGACGCTTTCGTTGAGTTCCACAGCATTGAAGCTGTCCATAATATTATATTCTGAATACTGTACTATATCGGCATCCAGCAATGACGACCACAAGGAACTATCTGCAATCTCTTTTATAGAAGTAATGGTTGTCCGCAGAGCAGAAATATAAGATTGTTTATAGTCAGTAGTGAGATTAGCGTTATTGAATACAGCAACAGCTACATTTTCGTCATCATAAATAGTTCCATCACTAACCTGCAAAACGACATGAAAATACTCGTTGATATTCTGATTAACATATTGGGTTATTGCAGAATCGGGATGTAAACATAAAATCGTATAATTCTTATGAAAGAAATCATCCGCATTCTTCACTCCCAAGATTTCCCTTTGAATGAGTTGCAAATTTTCAGCATTGATTTCATACAAAGATCCCTCATAGACAGCTTGAAACAGCTCCTTGTTTAGTTCTGTATAATCAAAACCTATGAAACACACGCCAAGCAGAGTAAAGCAATGAATCAGCCTATCAATATTAGGATTATCTATTGCAAGGTAGTCACGCGCATTGGAAATATAGTCACATAAGCAGTTTTCTTTGTTGACTAATTCGATAACATCGTCGTCAGAGTAATAAAGAGAAGTAATTGAATATCTGCGCATTTGATTTTCAGTCAGTAACCGTTCACTTAGGGCTATTGAAAATACTTCAGGCCATCTCATATTAAGGTGTTTAATATAGGCTGATAATTCAATTGTCGCATCAAAATAAGCACCAATAAACTTGAGGTTTTTTGTATCTTTCAGTTGATTGATCAATCTTTCGACATAGTCGATATGAGAAGTCTGGAGCAAATATGTGAACAGGTCAAAATTGAGAGTTTCCTCCTGATCGAAATCCACTAATCTAAGGCGTGAAACAATCAATTTGGGATTTTTCAACTTGTAAGTGTATTCTTTTGCCCTTTTATCGGTTATACTGCGCAAAAAGGTTTTATCAATACGGCTTAGACTATTCTCGTAAAAATAAGTCATATAGTCTGCATAGGTTTCATCAATATATCCATTACGAATGAGATATTTTAAGAGGTCAAAATACTCGCTACTTTTTATTTCATTAAAATAGGTTACTGTTCCAATTTCATTTGTACTTGTAATACTAAATATGGAGTCAATATTATCCCGCGTTATAATTTCACAGAGTTGCCTATTTTGTATGGAAATCCGTTTTTGTTCGAGAACCAATTTTTCATTTTCTAAATTAGGAATACTATTGTTTAATCGGTTCTCTATCGCCTGTTTGCATTTTGCATAATTAGCCTTATCTGCTTCACTTAAATTGTACCTATATCCATATGGTCCAAAGTGTGTTTACTTCTCGAAGGCGTTCAAAAATTTTATTAGCATTAAACCGATCCATATCTTCAAAAACAATAGCATCTGCATCTACATTTTCAAATAGGTATAACAATTCGTTGAGATATTTGTCAAAATAGGAATCATCACTTTCTTCGAATATCTCAATTTCATTACCTTGCAAATTCAGTTTGCGAAATACATTTTTATTCTTTTGAATTTTAATCAACTTGTATATAAGAAAGGATGACAAGGTGATTATAATAATGCCGTCTACCATTAAAGCATATGGGTGTGCAGATAACTCTAAAATTGATTTTAACCAGTTATCGGGTAAAACTGATACATAGCTTTTCCAAGAGTCAAAAAACATAAAATAAATAATTACAGTTAAAAGAGCAATAGTTTCCAATGTCTTTATTATAATACTTACAGGGTTAATACTCTTCTTCACTCTAAAATTGGTCTGCGGAATTTTATCCGATGGAATCTGATGTATCAGTTGATTAAGAATTTTACCTTCTAATACAGATTCCTTTATGTCCGTTTCATCTTCTTGATCTGGAGAGTTGAAGTGTGCGAGAGAAATATGCAGAAAGCGCAAATCATTATGTCTTTTCTTGTATGAAGCTAAAACGCTGCTTTTACCCGCACTATATGCACCAGAAATAGCGATATTCTTTACATCAGGGTTATTAAACACATAATCTATCGCTTCTTCATAAACATCCAAGTTCATATTATCAATTGGTGTTAATCGTTCAAAATTATATTTGTTTTCTTCCATTCTTGTCACATCCTCTCAAATTTTCAATATTCTTTGCTCAGCAAAAAATCTGCCAAATGCATGATCTTGACACCATTGATGTTGCCTGCGGCCAATTCGTCCAGCGTTACTACATATTTCGGGTAATGGTCTTTAATCTCCAGCAGATTGGCGACCTCTCGGTCGGATTCCTCCGGCAGATTGCGGCACACCTGCACATAGATCCGCTCATCCCGCCGCACAGCTACAAAGTCTATCTCCTTGGTAGCGTTTTTGCCAATATACACATCATAGCCCTTCCGCCGAAGCTCGAAGTAAACGATGTTTTCCAGCATGGCGGCAACGGATTTCGGGTTGAAGCCCATCATGCAGTATTTGAGGGAAGCGTCCGCAAGGTAGAACTTCTCTTGGGTTTTGAGAACCGTTTTGCCCTGCATATCGTACCGCTGGCAGCGATAGATCACGAAAGCCTTTTCCAGCCACTCTAGATAATTATAGACTGCTTCTACCGAGAGAGAACGCCCTTCACCTTTCATGAATTTCACAATGGCGTTGGCGGAAAAGGTCTTGCCAACATTCTCTACGACATACTTTACCACACGGTTGAACAAGTCAAAGTTCGTAATATTGTGCCGCTTGGTGATGTCACTTGTAATAACGGAATTGTAGATACCCTCGACGATCTGATAAGACGAACGCTCATCAAAATTTCCGAGCGCAACGATGGGAAAGCCGCCCATGCGGATATACTCGTTCAAAAGTTCTTTCGGTGCGCGGCCGCTGTCCTTCTTAAACTCCAGATATTCGGCAAAGGACAGGGTAAAGACAGGAATGGAGATATAACGCCCCGTCAGATAGGTGGAGATCTCGCTGGACATCAGCTTGGAATTGGAACCGGTCACATAAATGTCGGTATTGGCATCCTCCAATAGACTGTTGACTGCCTTTTCCCAGCCGTTCACCTCCTGCACTTCGTCCAGCAGAAGATAGTAGCGTTCGCTGTCGGTCATTTTCTCCTTGATGTTCTGGTACATCTGCTTGGCGGTCATGCCCTCGTCCAGTTCCTCCGAGGTATAGCGCAGATGGATCACATGGTCTGCTACAATGCCGCTGCCGAGCAGGTCGTCTTTCATCATATCCAAAATGGTGGATTTTCCGCAGCGGCGGATTCCGGCAAGAATCTTTACCAGCGGAACATCCCGATAGGTTTTCAGCATATCCAAATAGTAGGGTCTAACGATCATGGTATCGCCTCCTTGCTATTAGTATAGCCTAAAGCGCTGTTTCGGTCAATGGTTTTTGCTGAAAATTCAGAAAAACTTTTTACATAGAACATCTTTTTCGACTCACTTTGCGTTTTTGATAACAGAAAAGCGGCGCAGAGTTCGCTGCACCGCTTTCATCGTACTTATATCGCTTTGATTTTTTGCATATAAACACGGATGCTAAAAATAGCCATTCCTGCATAACATCATAAATTGTGCAACATATGTAAAAGAGGCAGCGAAGGGCCTGTCCCTTTTACATATCGAAGCGAGGCTGGATACCCGCTACTGTCTAAATATTGTAGTTTGCTATTCGGTGTTAAAAGCGAACTCATGTGATTATGCACTTTCGCGGCATCCAAACAAACGGTCACTGGATTTGATCCAACTGATGATGTTTTCGCCCGATGTACTACTGCGCCATCTTCCCGTTCTCCTGTCATTCCACACCAAGGGCTTTGAACACTGCATCCTCAGCGCTGCTATATGGAATCAACTGGAATGCACCCATCAAATCCGCAGGAACCATTGCAAAATCTATCATTGATACGGAAGGAATCAACACCTTTTTCGCGCCGCTGTCCAGACAGCATTGCAGCGTGTTGGCCAGCTCGTCCACCTTCATCATTGTGCCGCTGATGCTGATTTCGCCCAACACGGCGAGGCTGCCCAGCGTCGGTCTGCCCAGGGCGATGGAGCACAGCGCAATCAGGCTGGGCAGAGCCAGCTTGCCGGTCATGCCGATGCCCTGCAAATCCTGATAGTTGATGATGTAGTCCTTCGTCGTTGTGCTGATAGAACCGCTGATTCTGTTTCCATTGGCTTTCAGGAAATTAAACGCTGTGCTGCTGCTCTCGCGGGCATCGCGATCAGTGCCGATGCCGGTACGGTCAAACTTGCCGTTGCCGGGCAGCATCTGGCTTTCCAGGCGGAACACACCAATCATGCCGGACTTGCCGCGGCTCACAGTATACACCTGACCGGGATTGCACAGCCCTTCCGGAATCAGCTTGCCGCCGCCTTGCTCAGGCACGGAAACGTAATGCTCCTCAAAGGTTTCATTGTCGATGTAGCTGAAATTCACATCGTAGAATTCCATGCCGCCCAGCTTCTTCAGCTGCTCTTTTACGCGGCGGCGCATCTCCAGGGCGATTTCCAGAATCTCCGCCAATTCTTCTTTTGTGAACTCGCCGTTCGGGTAGACCAGCTTCAGCAGACCATCAACAGTACGGCGCACGGCGATGGTATCGCGCTGGTTGAGATTCTTCCCCAGCGGAACCAGCGATCCAGCGCGTCGCCATACTGCTCTTTCCGCAGGTCACGGATGAATTCAGCAAGGTAATCCGTGATGAATCCGTAATCGTCCGTGAAGTGTTCCGGACGGAACTTCGGAATCTCCCAGCCGGGCAGGTAGCAGTGGATGCGATCCAGAAAGGCGGTATCTGTGCCCATTTCCGGAGGAAACGGGTCAAAGAGGCTACTGGTTTTGAGCAGCACGTCTACACTCTGATTGATGTTGCCAACGAATACCATGGAGGCGGAGGCGGCCTTTTCCTCCTTGCCACGGGCAAAGGAACCGGATGCCATGTAGTCCTTCATGATCTGGATTCCGTCTTTGTCCTTGAAATTGATTCCGGCCACTTCGTCAAAGGCCACGCAATCCCAGAGACCAACGAGACCAACCGTTTTCCGCGCCATGTTGTAGAACAGATTAGCCACCGTGGTTTGACCACCTGACACCAGGATGCTGTTCGGAGAGATTTCCTTGAACAGATGGCTCTTGCCAGTGGAACGAGGACCAAGTTCACACAGATTGAAATTATTCTCCACCAGCGGCACCATGCGCAGAATCAGCAGCCACTTCTCACGCACGGTCAGCGTATCCGGCTCCATGCCGATAGAGCGAAGAAGCACGTCCATCCACTCTTCCTTCGTGAACGCTCTTCTGCCTGCTTTGAGGTCGTCGATGTCGATATGCGGCATTTGGATAGGTGTCAGCTTCCTAATTTGGATGGGGCAACCGTTCTTCTTGTCTTCTTCGACGTATTCGTAATCCAGCTGCACGATGCACCAAATGCCGCCGCAGAGCAGCCGATCATATTTTTCCGGATATTCGTCTTCAATAGGAATCTTCGTCAGACCCAGATTGGAGAACTGCGCAAAGTACCTGTTCTTCTGGATATCCAGCTGTACGTTGATCATGTCGATGACCGTGTGGCTTCCACGCTTCCGCAGTTGCGACAAAACCTTCTGGTTTTCATCTGGGCGCACGAAGTTGTCAGCCAGAATGCGTTTGACCTGCTGTACTCCGGATTCGATGATGGCATCATCGTCAGAGGAGCAATATTGACCCAGCAAAAACTCAAGGACATAGGTGGGTACATTCGCACCTCCCTTGATTTTCTTGGTCAAGTCTTTGCGGACAATCTTCCCGTCAAAATGTTCACGGAGTTTCTGCTTGATTGCTTGACGGCTACCCGACTCATAAACGAATGATTCCATCGTTATCCTCCCACCACTCGTCCTTTTGTAGCAGCATTCGCACTTTTGCTTTAACAACTCTTCTGTAAGTGGATAATACCCGAATGGTACCGCAAATGACGGAGTTATGCTAACAATAAGGGCATAAATGTTCCAGCGCTTTGTGAATATCAGTAATCCACTCTTTGATGTTTCGCACATAAATGTCTTTAGGCAGTGAACTTTGATTGCCAGGGGCATTGACAACCATTTTGATAAGTATCTCTGCCATAACATTTACCCTTTTTCCATTTGATTTATCGTTGCGCGTTTAGCTGAAGAAGTCGAATTCATCCAGCGCAAATGCGATGTCAATTTGAAATTCCTCGCGGGATACGATCATCCCGTTTTCATCGGCGATGATGAGGAAGTATTGCTCGGTATTGCTGTACTTCAGCTGTTTTAAATTAAAGCTGCAGCGGAAAGTGCGCTCCTGACCGTTTTCGCTGGTCTTGTCGGCAATAAGCATCACGGTATCACTGACCAACTTTCCGGTGCTGTCCGTAAAGTACAATTGGTAGGCTGCCTTCTCACGGTTGTAGCTTATCGGCTCCTTTTGATAGAAGCTCAGGGAGAAAATCATATTGGTGATCTTCCGGTTGGCAGAGAGCAGGGCAATCTCTACCGGCTTGGTATCATACTTGCTGCGGTTCTTTCGGTATTCGCTCGACTGGTTCCGCAAGAAGTGATACTCGATAACAGGCACGACCATCTCCTGAAGACTGATGCCGCCATGCACAAAGTTGAGTCCGCCGCCCTTTTTCTTGATGCGAATGTTCTCTCTGGGAGTGAAGGCATCATACGGCGTTTCACCGCCAAGAAACCGGACAGGCAGAAGATACTGCGGCTGTGCGCCACGCTGCATGATGGCATAGCGACGGTCGATTTCCACATCCTGGTCAGACTCGGTTGTCTTATCCACCTTGTCATCTTCGGTCAGTGGGCTGTAGGTATACAGGAAACCGTGGTCGGAGGTGATCAGGATATATGCGCCACCCCATTCATTGGCGATGATGCGCACCATGTTTTTCAGTTCCTCGATAGTTTCTGCGCAGGCGCCAAAAACGTCTTTCTCGTCATGACCAGCAGCATCAATGGTGTCATGGTAGATGTACACGACATTCATACCCTTGATGAGGCCTTGGCGCTCCGCACGTTTCATGCCGATAATATTCTTGTAGGATAGGGCCACACTGTGAGCGTCTGCAGCTTTCAGCAGCTTATCCCGGTTGCTCATCTCGGTAGACTGCCCATCCGCCAGAACGACCAGGCGATCGACTTTGCCGGTTTTCAGTTCGACGGACAATTTCTTGTGCGGAAGCAGTGCCGCCATGCCGTACTTCGTAACAGTGGGAAAAATGCCTTGCACACCGGACAGGCTGACCTTGGCCTGCGTCTCGCGCTGCAGCTGCTCAGACAGGGACGCAGCGACCTCAAAGCGCATGGCATCAGAGATGATGACATAGACCTTGGCATCGGAAGAAGCTACCTTGGAACGGTAGAACTCTGTTTGCTGAGGTACATCCAGAATCCGACCATACTCGCGCAGGTTGTCCGCACAGGCATCCGACCAATTGGTGCCCAGCTGTCCAAGAAACCAGTTGATGTACAGACCTTCCACATGATCTTTAACCAGACTGAAGCGGTCGGTTAATTCCATATGATAGCTCTTGAGACTGTCAGCATACCGCATATGGAACTGCCGATAATAGGTGTCCATGTGGTAGTATTCCTTTGTGTATTCCTGCCAAATCTTATGCGGCTCCACAGTATGGAAGCCGGAAGCATGCTCTTTGAAGAACACCTGCATCAAGGCAACCTGCAGAATGCCTTCGTAATAATTCATCACAGCGTCGTACCATACGCAAGTGCGGCGCTTTTCTACTGTCCGTGTAATCAAGTCTACGTCGATGCTATGATTGCCGATGTCGGTCATCAGCTTGACCAGAATCACCTCATTGACGCAGGGGAACATCTCGGTTTCCAGCAGATCGACTACCTGCAGCTTCATGAATCGCTGCGGCAGCTTCAGCTCGGATTCCACATACTCAGCAATTGAATAGAAGTCCTTAGAATTTGCACTGTGAATCCAGTCGGAAACAAAGTCAAAGCAATAGGCCTGATGAGGTGTAGAAATCAGTGATTCCAATCCAGAGAAAGCATCCTGCCGCATCGTGCGAGTGGCAGCAGCGAGGAGCAGATGTACAGCCAAATGGCGCAGATCTGCATCAGCATCTTTGTACCCTGTTCCTTGACTAACCATGTTCCAGAATGCGCTGGTTATATCGTAACTGACCAACTCCTGCCAGATGGCGTTGTTCTCCATATCCAGCCCAGCTTGCAGAACTTTCTTTATGATCTGATTTGGTCTGACGTTCTTGAGCCCCGCCAGTGCGGCCATGATTGCCATCTGCAGCTGCGCCGGTTTGGCAGGCACGGAGCCTTGAGCAGTAATCTTATTCCTGCGTCCCTGGGCTTTGAAGAACTTTCGATACTGCTTGAAGGCTTTCCGCAAGGCAGGCGTCTCCGGTATCTGCATTTCATCCATCCACATGGAAATCTGATCTGCCCGGAATTCCTCGCTGTAAAGTTCCACATCCAGCAACCAGTCATCTTCCTCTGTATCATAAGAGAGAGGACAATAGACCAGATAGTTGCCGATGGGGTCATCCACCGCCAGCAGTTTCTTGGCATAGAAATTGTTGGAGCCAGTCAGCTTCAGGATTTTGGCATTTGAAAGTGTGAGCCCGTCAATCTGATCTTCGAACTCCCGGTCCTCGTCATACCAGATGATAATCCTGCGTTTGTAGAATTCCGGCAAGGGAGCCGCGAACTTGCGGTTCAGGTCTTGAATGATCGTGTCTGCGTCCATGAGGATGCCTCCAGAGGATAGTATTTAATAATCAAGCCGCACGATAGATATCACGCTGAATCTTCAGGTAATCTGTAAAGTATAGAAGGTTACTGCAAGTATCATTATGCTGCGGCTTCTCAGGTTCGGCATATTCGTAATGATTCGCTCCTGCAAATTCTCTCGTAAAATACGAAAGAATGCCGAGCATGTTGTTTACCTGCTCTGCGCTAAACTCCATTTTGACAGTGCCATTTGAAACCGCTGCTCTCATATCATCAATAGCAGATATAAGATCGGAAACGATGGACTCATTCAGCGTTCCTGTCTGCAAAGCATTGTAATAAATGTCGAGCAATGAGTTAAAATGCTCGATACGCTCTGGTGTTTTATCCAGTTCTGCCTGCTCCGATTTTTTGTTCTGGTACCAGCGGTAAACACCATAACCCGCGCCGGCCAAAACAGTGGCAACCGTGATAGCCGTACCAACGGGGTGTGCCTTTGCAAAATGACCGATAGTTCTGAACAACGAAGGTGCTTTCTTGGTGGTTGTAGTTACTGCTGTCTTTGCGATTGGCGTCTTCGTGACGGCTTTTGTGGTTGTCTGCACAACGGAAGAGACAGCCTGACTTGCTTCAATAGCATTCACTGCTTCAGGCAGGTGGCAGACAATACGGCCTGCTTGGTCGCGTACAACACCACCAAAGAGCTTATATGCTCCAGTGGCTAATCCTTCTACAATCTCCGGGGCAAGATCAAAGGCTATGTTGACAACTGCCATATCCGAACCTCCTTACTTAATCGTTGCCAGCACGTCCGCGAACTTAGCGTAATTCACCTTCACCCCATCATCCAGATCAATGGCAATCATCTGGTCGGCGAGGTGGTGGATTTTTTCCTCGTATTGCCGCAGCTCGTCCGCCTGGGCTTGCAGGGCGTTCAGGCGCTTGGTCAGCTTCACGCGCTCGGAGGTGGAGGCGTCATTCAGGCGCTGCTCCACATCGGCGATGGCGGTGCGGTAGCGGCTTTGCATCTCGTGCACATAGTCCGTGCGGACGCGGGCGATGGTGTCCGGCTGGTAGCGGTGCATGTAGACCAGCGCCTTGAAGCCGTTCTTCTTGCCGCTGTCGAACAGCCAGTAAATAGGG
>ENA-OPWH01001526-OPWH01001526.1-human-gut-metagenome-genome-assembly--contig:-NODE-1526-length-14382-cov-1.420465_pt1 | contig 14382 bp, 10 predicted proteins | sample MGYA00241506_ERZ502004 | MGnify/ENA primary metagenome ERZ502004 (study PRJEB25962, sample SAMEA2043049) | human gut metagenome | biome: human gut; feature: human-associated habitat; material: faeces... | reverse complement strand
GTCCTGTATAATCATAATACTGGAAGGAAATCTGTTTGCCTGCGTTGATTGCATCATTGATCACATCAGTAATATAGTAAATCTGTTCATTATCCGGCTTGATTCGATTAACCACATAATTATTTCGTTTAAGTTTTGCTACAAAACCGGGACTTGTCAATGTATGTATTTTTTCAATCAGAGCATCGCTTTTCTTATTTGTAATGAACCTAGAAGATTCTACTGCATCAATCAGCAGCTTTAATTCCGGCAATTCAAATTTCCGACTCGCTACAAAATATTTGCTCTGTGTAGAATGAATAATAACAATATCTACTCCAAACTCTTGAAGTGCTGCAATATCTTTTGTAATTGTTGTCCTGTGTGCAGATATTCCATATTCATCATTCAATATATTGATCAACTGCGTTGTGGAAAGAGGATTTTCTTCATCGGTTCGTTCTTCTAGTATTTTCTTTAAGTATAATATTCTTGGCTTTGTCTCCATTATTGGTTCACTCCAAACTCACATATGCATACGTTTTTTCAAATAACTTATTCAGCTCTGGTTTCCGCTAGGTATATTCCCCAATCCTTTAAAACATCTGGGAGATCATACACTGATTTTCCATTGTAATCATATCGTTCAGCCTGTCCAGGCGTGTCATCAGAAAATGTGTCCCATGCAGTAACTAATTGACTTACTCTGTTAATTTCATGTGCTTCAAAAAAATCATTGTATTTTGAAAGAATCCGGCTATATATGGTTACCACATTATATTTATCAAGCATTATTTCATCTCCACTTTCGTGACATCCAAATCCAAACCTGTTCATTCCATCATTGACAAGCAGTTCCCCATATTTCTCTAATAACACAAGACATTCTTCTTGCGTACATCCGTCTATATAATAGACATCTTTATGCGTTTCTTCTACTACTCCTGGAGCAATCAATGCTTCTCTGTCACATGTAACTGGTAATTCCAAAATAAAAAACAGTGGTTCATCGTACATAGCAATAAAATGTTGAAATACATCTACTACTTTTTCTACACCAACATTTGCCATTATTGACACTTCATTTGAAACTTCATATGCTTCACTTAATTTTTCTGGTTCGTATATTTTGTATCCCTTACCTAAGTTTAACATTTGCATTCTCCTTGCACTCAGATTTTGAATTCAATTTATAATCTATCCATATATCATTGAATTATAAGGATACGCCAATAGCATCAAAAATTCTTTTTGCATTTTCTTCATCATACTCATAATAGGCAGCACCCGTATTACCGCTTGAAAAAAACACAGTATAACCATTTTTACTTTTAGCAATTCTGCAAATCAAATCCGTGTTTATTATAGTATCCTCTTTTCCTTTTACATTTCTTACCTTTAAAAATGCCATATTTTCTAATCCTTTCTTTGGAAAACTCTATCTGTAACTGTGAGAAAGTGCTTCTTCAACAGCATCAAAAATTTCTATTTTAAATTCCTTCTTTTTTACATTCAATGCACGAAGCATTTTCTTGTTACTTTTAAAAGTTTTGTATAATAGTTTCTTATCTTTATCATCTATATCTATTTTATAAAGGAAATTGGCAAACGATATAATCATTGGTTTAAAATCATCACACAATTCCTTTTCTGCCTTTCTACCTTTCCATAAAATAAATTTTTCAAATTCATCCTCTCCATATTTAGGTTTTAATCCAATTATAGGATTAACCAGTAATTGTGTTGAAGATAACATGAGATTAACATATGATCCCAATTCATATTGTTGTGCTTCTGTCATGGCATCATAATCTGTACCGTAACTTTTTACCTTTATAACAGCATCTTTTAACAATTTGCTTTCTTCATCAATTCTAACAATTCTTTCATTCAATTCAACAATTGCAAGTTTGTATAAATTAACATCTCGCTTGCTAATAAGTGTAAAAATATCTTCAATCCTTTTTTTCTTACTTGATGATTTCCAAAACATAACGCCACTTGCTGCAAGTGCAACACATGCGATTGCCCAACCAACTGGTCCCGCAAGTGCCAGGAATGCTTCTCCTGCTGCCATTCCGCCTCCGCCTGCCGCAAGTGCACCACCACCCAGCCATGCTAATGCTGCATTCGTTGCTGCAACGCCACTTAATGATGAAATTGCGGTTCCTGTTGAAGCAACTCCAAAAGTAGTCGCAATTCCCATAGCTGCTGTAGGTCCCAATGCAGCAACAGCAACACCTGCACTTACTCCTGCTGCTCCTGCCCCTGCATTTTTTACTGTAGCAATTCTGTAGTCACTCTCAATTTTCTCGGCTTGTTGCTTCCAATTTAATCTAATTTTCTTTAATTTTTCGCATTCTACTTTCTTATCACTCGGTATATTACGAATTTCATCAAATAATTTCTGAATATCATTTAATACAATGCATAGATGATTAGAATGTTTTCCCAGTTCTTCAATTTTTTGGTTCGTTTCATTGATTGCTGCCTGCGCTTCATCTTGTGCCAGATTTAACCTAGATTTTTTCTTTTTCATCTCAATGTTCCCCTCGAAAATAAGTATCTATAGCCAACTTTGAATTAAGTCTTTCTTTTTCCGGTACATTTCGTAATTTTGCCAATTCAACAGACTTATTAAATGCTTCTTTATATAAATCACTGGATTGGAAATCACTAACAAATGTCAACAGCACTTTATCATCATATACCTTAGATAAAATTTTCAATCCTTCAATGTAATCATCCACAATCAACTTTTCTCTTTTCAGAAATACAACTTCTTTTTTTGCTTTACTTCTCTGTATTCCTCGTTCAGCTTCTCCATATAGAGATATTGTGAAGCGACCAACACCAATAATATTTAATCGCATAAAAAATTCGACAACATTGAAAGAGCTTGCTCCTTTTTCTACCCCCTTAATTGTTGCATCAACAATATCAGTTAAGCAAAATGTTCCATGTGCAACTGTCAACATACGTTTTACCGTTGCATTTGAAAATGGTTCACAAGATTTCCATAGCTCGCCCCAACATCGATCTTCTGACGGTACCGTTATATAATATTTTATCAAACGTCTTATGGAATATAACATCCTAACAACTATTTCATTTATAAATACAGGTATCGTTTGAGTCGTTTGAAACCTTACATCATATCCTTTTTCAAATAATTTCAAAGCAAGCTCATTTACAGATTTATCAAACTCATTCAAAGGAATATTTAATTTTCTCTTGATTGCAATTACATCATTACTCCATGCCCATATCGGAGAAGGCAATCCCATTCCTCTACCTTTACTGCTTGAAGAACCCGATACATCTGAAATCAAATGTCCAATCCAGTTCACAATGCCACAAAACAATTTACTTGGTATATTCTTTCCTTGCAGCTCGAATTTCCCCTCTGAATTGTTTAATGAAATTAGTTCTCCATTCGATACAAAATCTGAAGTATTCGTAAATTGGTCAAGGATTGAAAAAAACAAGCCTAAAAGTGTCGGATTATGCCCCAGTGATTTAAAATGATGATTTGTTGGAGTAAGGTTAATCAACTCACGAAATATTCCTCCACCAACACTTTGGTCATATGGAACTTTGAATTTTTTCTCAAGGTATTTTATTGCTGAAGGTAACGACTCATTATCTCCATCATATCCGCAAACCTTTGCAAAATCCATCGTTCTATTTGCGAACCATTTATCAGTCATATCTCCTAACGGAGATTCTCCCGGTTTTCCCACGAGAAACACATCCAATATTCCACATAGTGCACCTGAACTTACCGACAATATATAATCCACTCTATCACATTCCGGAGTTAATTGCTTTACCGTCTCTGTTGTTTCATTCAGTCTATCTTCTAATTCCCTTAATTCTTCATCGGCATCTCTAATTGCATCAGATAATGTATTTGGAAATATGTATTTGTCATTTTCTATATTCAGTTCAAACAAAAGAGCTTTTTTATCTTTCAACCCTGTTCTCCGTACCTTTCCTAATGGATTACATTTCATTTTTCAATATGCATTATTTATTTTAATAAATTATTCTGTTGTAAGTAGTTAATAAAACAATCAATCATATCTTTATATCGGTCAATAATATCTTTTTCAGTAAAATCAGCAGATGTAGCAGTCATATCAAGCAATTCAATAACACCCGTTCCTTCTTTTACCTGCCCTTTACTATTGGTAAATCCCTGATAATATTTTTTCTTATCTGCAAAACGATAATCCGACGCACGAATATTGATTCTCTTTTCAAGCAATGCTTTATTTCCCAATGATTCTACATTCCGGGCATCACTTAAAGAATTCTCTTTTTCATTTCTGTTTCTGGCATAAATATGTTCGATTTCAAAAGTAGTTTCTAGTGAAAGAAGTGGCTGTTTATCATTTTGATAAGCCCACCACGCTATCATTGCCTTCGTGATCGGACGTCCATTGCTAAAACTGAAATTATCAAACATGCTTCTTATGGTATCTGCATCAAATTTATACTTTGCAAATTCAACCGGCTTATCATTTACAATATTTACCATTTCCGCATACACTGGGGTTCTAAGTGCATTTACTCCTGGATTCGTGATTGCATATGTCCATATAAATCCAGTTATCTTTTTCAAAAATGTGAAGAATTTCTCATCATCAAGCAAGTCATTTTCATCTCTATTCTGCATAAAATATACAGATACAAAATAGGTCCACATTCCATTTGGAGCATAGTTCAATACGAAGAACTGTTTCAAAACTCTATTTGAAAATCTATCAGTATCCTGATTAGAAACATCTTCCCAAAATTCAGCCAACACCGTCAGTTCCGTCAATGTATTTTCATCTTTCAAAAGCGCATAGGAATTCTTCTCATAAAATTTTCTTAACGCTTCTGTCGTTGAAGATACAATTCCCATTTTTGCACGAACATAGTACATATATCTTGTAAAAAGCTCATCCATAGATGTTCCTGAAATAGGATGGAATATTCTTTCGCAAAGTTCTTCAAGTTTCTTCCATCTCGTGATAAATTCTTCTTTTTTACCTAAATTAGAAAAATGCTTATAAAACTGTGCCTTAAAAATATCAGCGTCTGATAATGGTTTTCCTCTGTCATTTAATGTTGAAAAGATACGTAATGCTGTATCCTGTGACTCTGCTTCAATCGGGAGTAAAATACAGTTGTTCATAATACGTGTTGGTAAATATGCAAAATATGTAGGATATTTCGACAAGAAGTCATCAATATTATCCTGAAAGAACCTAAAATTAGCTGCATATCTGCTTTTCATTTCTTTACTAACTGTTCCGGTTCTCAGGATTTCAAGAAATTCATCTTTATCATTATCAGTAGCAACTTCCGAGTCAATCTTGAGTTGAGTCATATCCGGTTCGCCAAACTCATCCGTTTTCCATAAACACTTTTCAATATTTTGCTTTGTGGATACAGAAGCTTTGTCCTGCATATGACCAAACTTAGAATAAAATGCTCTCAAAAGTAACATAAGAGTTGTCAATCTCTGCTGACCATCAATAACCTCCAATTTTTCTTCATTTCTAAAAGTGACAATCGGACCTAGAAAATATTCACTGTTACTGTCAAATTCAGTTTTCCCTTCATCTGGAATAGCAAAAGAGAAAATATCATCCCAAAGAGTCCTGCATTCAGCTTCGCCCCACGCATATGGTCTTTGGTAATCCGGTATTAAAAAATCCGATTTTTTACTCTGAAATAAATCCTTTATTGTCTTTTGGTCAACGTTTAATTTTGACATAACCCTATTCCTCTCTTTTCTACTTTATTGAATTCATCACATTAAGTAAACTCTGATAACTGTCAACATCATGGTATCTTACTTTACTTGTCGACATTTCATTAAATAACTTCTTTGCACAAGAAATTTTTGCCTGTTCAATCGGTCTGAGTTCAAGACTTTCCATAGTACCTTTTGTTTCAGCCACAAAGAAAATATGCTTAACCTTTCCTTCATAAAATGCAATCGCCCAGTCAGGAGAATAATTACCTACCGGAGTAGGAATTTGGAATGTTCTAGGAAGTTTGGCATATACACACACTTCTTCTGCTGCATCTAAATCTTCAGCAAATTTTCTTTCTATGCTCTTTTCCGCAACACCATCTGTAAATACATAATCCTGAATGGCTTTCTTGGCAAGGAACGCTTTCTCAAAGCTTTGCGTATTTTTCTCTGCGGTAAAGATTGTGCTGTCATATTCTCCCTCAATCGTATCATAAGAAATATGTTCAACAATCATTGTTGCTTTCTGTTCATTGATAAGACGACTAACCTTCGTAATAAATTCCTCCGGGTTATTTTGGAACATATAAAGCTTATCTATTCTAATTCCCTGCAAAATCTTTGATATAGTTTTTCGGGTAAGTGTTGTTGCTTCCGCAATCTTTCCGATAAGATCATACTTAATCTGGCTTACTTCGGCATGTTTTAAAGTATATGTTCCGGAACTTTCTCGCACAAAAGAGTCGCCACGACTTAATTCATATTCATTTATCTCTGATTTCTGTCGCCCTATTGTAGTTGTATATTGCAGTTCCGATATAAAAAGTTTATCGTTAATATGCTCGATTGACTTTTTAATAAGCTCATCACTGTCAAACTCAACAGTATATGCATATTTATGGTTGATTTCTCGCCACAATGCCTGAAATTCTTTTTTTGCAAAATTTTCATTTAATGGATTGTCCTTAACTTTTGATTCATGTCCATCACTAAACATATCTTTAAGAACACTGTCATCATATACAGACTGAATAAGCATATGGATGCCTTCTGCCATTGGCTTTAATTTTTCAGGTAAATCTGCAACCGTTCCATTCTTAATATCCTCACGATATTTATCTGTAACTTTTCTGTCCATATCGACATAACCATTCTGAATAAGATAAAATTCGATGTCATTTGCGGTTTTGTCATCAATCAATGTAGGCTCTCCATCAACTTTGACATATTTTCCTTTGAAATATTCACTCGTTGCTTCCGTTGGTCTGTCATAAAGAACCGTCTTAATGTCAGACTGCAAATCAGTAACAAATGTTTTGTAACTTTCACTGGCAACTACCGTCAATGTGTTAATATCATGTATAGATTCTCCCAATGCCTGAATATCCATACGATTTCCGCCCTGATTTACACAAAGTCGTAGTCCACGTCCTACTTCCTGACGCTTTGCGGTATTGCTGTCCGAATGCTTCAACGTACAGATCTGGAACACATTTGGATTATCCCATCCTTCACGAAGTGCCGAATGTGAAAAAATAAACCTTGTCGGTTCCTCAAATGAAAGTAGACGTTCTTTATTTTTCAAAATCAAGTCATATGCTGAAATATCATCTGAGAACTCACTTCCACGTTTAAGTTTACTATCAATAGCATGTCCCTTTTTGTCAATACTGAAGTATCCCTTATGAACGGAACTCACATCACTACAAGTGGATTTCAAATATTCTTGATATGGCGTGTCGAGCAGTGTAACATAATCATTAAGTACATTTATGTATTCCTGCTCAAACATCTTTCCATACTCTCCCAGCACTTCATTTCCGTTTTCATCATACTGCCGGTATTTTGCTACTTCATCAATAAAGAACAACGATAGGCATTTAATCCCCATATTATAGAGCTTTTCTTCTTTTTCAAAATGAGACAGAATGGTTTCTCTAATCTGAATACGCCGCATGTCATTTTCACTCACATCTCCAACCACATCTCCTGCTTTGATTACTTCGCCATTGGTAAATGTCACTGTTCCTTTAAGTGGATCAATTTCCGAAATCGTATATCCTTTATACTGTTCCATCTCCTGAGAAATATAATACAAATCATCCCCAACACCCAGAGTTCGTGGTTCTCTATTGATGGACTTATTATAACCAATCTCCAATTCAATTTTTGCCATTGGTGGCTTTTTGCTCGAAAGAACAATCTGCTCCAGATATAAATAACTGTCTGTCCCTCTAAAATTCTTAACTTCAAATCCTTTTACTTCGATTTTCTTAACCAGTTTCTTATTGAAAGCATCCAATGCATCAAGCACATTCTTTATTGAATGCTCGCTTTCAAGTTCGTATGCGAGCAGCAGCGCATCGAACGCGGCAGGGTCTATCTCCTTAGGCTCTATCAGCCCGCCTACACGCGGGATAACGCCGCGGCGCGATTGCTTTGATGCTTCCATTGCAACGCGCTGATAACGCTCCAACTTCTTGCCGAAGTCTTTCTTGCTCAGCCTTACAACGCTGCGTTCCATCGCCACGGGAACTACCTCGCTTATGCCAAGCTCAACGCATTTTTGTATTATGGTTTCAAGCTTGCCTGCCTTAGGCAGCCCTTGGAACAGCGTAAGGGAGCATTGCGGTTCCGTAAGCGCAGTGGAGGAGGAGAGTATGTCAAAGTGTACCTCAGCCTTGCTTATTGCGGTTATTCTGGCGTGGTAATCCATACCAATGCCGTCGCACAGCATAACTTCATCCCCGGTCCTAAGCCTTAATACGGAAGAAATATGCTTAACATCCTCCCCGTAAAGCACGGCGGAAGAATCGGTTATATTCTCTTTTTCTACAAAGAAGCGGTTCATGTGCGTTTCTCCGCCAATATGGCGCGCCAGTCTCCGCCGCGGCGTATTTCAAGTATGTTCAGCCCTGCGGCGGTCAATGCGGCGGCAACCTCATCTTCACGAGTGTCTATTATGCCGGAGGTTATGAATTTACCGCCTTCTTCAAGCAGCTTCGCGGCATATGGCGCAAGCGCGAGTATTACGGAAGCCACTATGTTTGCAGTAACTATCGGGTAGCGCTTGGCTTCTATTTTTTCACGCAGCGCGCTGTCGGTCAGTACGTCTCCTGTAAGCACGGTATAGCGGTCCTTGCCTATGCCGTTGAGCGCGGCGTTTTCATATGCTATGGTTTCGGCTATCGGGTCTATATCCACGGCTATAGCGTCCTTTGCGCCCAGTATAAGCGCGGCTATAGACAGTATTCCGCTGCCGCAGCCAAGATCAACCACACTGTCGCCTTCTTTAACGAGTTCGTCTATGTATTCAAGGCACATGCGCGTGGTGGGGTGCGAACCCGTGCCGAACGCCATGCCGGGGTCGAGCGACAATACGCGCCTGCCTTGGGCGTCGTATTCATCTTCCCATGATGGCCTTACAAGCAGATGCTTACCGACGGGGAAGGGCTTATATGCTTCCTTCCATGCGTTGAGCCATACGGAATCGTCAACCGTTTGCACTAACATATTAAGGCTTCCAACGCCAAAGCCGAGAGCCATGCCCTTCAGCTCCGCAAGCGATGCTTTAAGCGCGGCAACGGCAGCGTCCGCCGCGTCATCATCGTCAATATATGCCTTTACGCAGGGTTCGGCCGCGCAAAGCTCGTCCATGTCCGCAAAGTCCCAATATTTTGCGCTTTTCTGCAAAAAGTCGGCTATTTCTTCGCGGCCCTGAACTATTTCAAGCTGCTCCATGCCCAGCATTGAAAAGCGCGCGCATACGGCGTCCAGCCCTGCTTCGGTAGTGAATACGGAAATCTCTTTATACTTCATCAGCTTACTCCATTTCTGTTATCAACTGATATGATATTACATTTTGGCCTTGTTCGCAACCGCATTCGGTTGATTACTCAATGGCTGTATGGTAGAATTTGCTAAATAAAAGCATTGGAGGCAGAAGCTAAGGAAATAGATTCCCTTGAAATAAGAAAAGTCGATAAGGATACGGAGCTTGCGGAAAAGCTGCTGGACTTCGTTGAAAACTTTTCGTGGGAAGAAGTAAAAGAACACACCGTAATGATGATAAAAAACTGGAGATTTACGGACTGGGAGACTATGTTTGCCGCAATAGCGGACGGCACAATCGTTGGCATGGCATCGTTTATGAAAACGGACTATTATCCGCTGCCGGAAATATACCCGTGGATATCGACCATATTTGTTTCCGAAGAATACCGCGGGCACAGAATAAGCCAAAGGCTGATAGACTTTGCCAATGATTATGCCAAGGCGTGCAGCTTTGACGTAACGTATATACCTTCCGAGCATGTTGGGCTTTATGAAAAGTTTGGCTATAGCTACGTTAAGGACATTGTAAACTACGGAAACGGAGCGGACAGGCTGTATTTTAAGCGAATATAATAATATAATGTAATAGACAAAATAAAACCTCCGCATGATTTATGATATGCGGAGGTTTTGTGCTTTTGGTTTACTTATTTATTGCCGCCGAAAAGACGGGTGAAGAAATTGCCTACGGAGGCGAAGAAGCTCTTTATGCTTTCGCCTATCTTGCTTACGGTCTGGCCTATTTTTCCGGCGTTATCGACCGTTTTGGCTATGCCTACAAGCTTATCCTTCAGCTCGTCCGTATCCAGCTTTTCAAGGCTGCGGCAAAGGGACACGAGCTGGTTCTTCTGCGAATCGTTAAGGGAAACGTTATAGGTTTCGCAAAGCTTATCTATTTCGGCCTTAACTTCTTCGTCGGTCATGGTCTGGGTCTGGTCAAGTATCTCTTTAAGCCCGTTTACAAGCCGCGTAGCCTCCTCGCTGCCTATGTATTCGGCCAGATTGCCCGTGGTTATCAGCTCTTCAACGCCGACTGCCTTGGCGATCTCATTAAGGCTTGAGCCGGTTATGTCCTCATACGCCTTGTATATGCCCGTGAGTGCAGCCGTGCCGGATACGTCAAACGGCGCGGTGACTATCACCTTTGCATCGGTTATGCCGGCGGTGGTCAGCGCATTGATATACATTTCGGAAGTGCACCAGTTGATATGCTTTGTGGTTATCTGCAATCCGCTGCCGGGCTCGCCAATCACTATATATGTGCAGGAAAGCGCAACCTTACCTATTTTCTTTTCGGGCGCTATGCCTTCAAGATAGGCTCGCTCATCGGCGTTGGTAACGGTTATTTCTATCGCATCGCCGGGTTCAATGCCAAAGTCCGCATAAACCTTGGTGCGCTCTTCCGCGTCAAGGTCTGCGCCTATGGTAACGCGCGCGTCGCCCTGTTCCATGGCCGTTGCGCCAGCGGGCAGCATGCAAAGCAGCATGCATACCGCCATAGCTAATGATAATATTTTCTTTTTCATAAACAAGTCCTCCTTTAGGTTCCCGCATGGGAGCTAACAGGTTAGATTATACCACATTTTTTATTGAGACGTATTAACAGGATGTGAAATTTGGCAATGCTAAAGCCCCAATTTTTGCCATAATATGGCGCTTTGGCGCATAAAAATGCCCGCCGCGGGCTTTTCGCCTGAGACGGGCATAGTTTTGGTTGTTCAGACAGCTTTACGCCTTCTTGGCATAATGCTTGCGGGTAAGTATGTAGATAGGCAGACCGATAAGGGTCACGGCTATGCTGCCCAGGGAGAGCAGGGTAGCCTTGGTGCCGCTGAGGAACAGCTGACTTACCATAACATACAGACCGCTGACGATGGCCAGTATGGGGATAACGGGGTAAAGGGGAACCTTGTACTTGCGGTCAAGGTTCGGCTGCTTGCGGCGCAGAGTCATTACGCACGCGAAGGTCAGAGTGTAGAATATCCAGCAGGAGAACACCGCCAAGTCGGTCAGCATATCAAACTGCTGAGTGATGGAATACAGGCAGCCAAGGAAGCCGACCAGTATGATGGAGTTGGTGGGAACGGAGTTCTTGTTCAGCTTGGCAAAAGCGCCGCTGAAGGGGATGGACTGAGTTTCGCCAAGGTAGTAGGCAACGCGGGAGCCGGAAAGCAGGAAGCCGTTTGCCGCACCTATAACGGAAATTATGATACCAACCTTTACCAGCGTGCCGCCGACAGGCCCGAATATCCTCATGGCAACTTCGGCCGCGGGGGACTGATAGTTCATCAGTTCATCGGCGGGGATGACCCACAGATAAGCCATATTGATTATGAAGTAAACGGCCATTATGATGGACACGCCGCCAACGATAGCGCGGGGCAGGTCGCGGCCGGGGTTCTTCATTTCGCCGGCGATAGCGCCAACGTTGGTCCAGCCTTCAAATGCGAACAGAACCGCTATAAGCGTCTGGCCCAGTACTGCGCCGGTGCTCAGCTGCGCACCGGTGGCGGGATCGTTACCGACCATGGGGGTGAATATGGGGTGTCCGCCTTCGCCGAGTATGAAGCCGAAGATCATCAGCAGTACCAGCGGGATAAGCTTGCAGATGGTGGAAACTATCTGCACGCCGGAAGCGGTCTTATTGCCAAGGGTGTTGATGGCAACAAGAATGATTATAACGGCCATGCCTATGGGCAGCGCGTACTGGGAACCGACATATTCGGCCAGCTCCTGACCAACACGCACGCCGTAACCGGCAAGGAAGGCAGGGTAGAATATGATTACCTGCATCCAACCGGCAAGGAAGCCGATCTTATCGTTGTAAACTTCGCCAAGATAGGTGACCATGCCGCCGGTCTTGGGGATTAGCACTGCGACCTCGGCAAACGTGAGCGCGCCGAGAATGCTTGCTACGCCGCCGATTATCCATGAGAGCATACCCATGCCGGGTGCGCCGCCGGTGGCCTGATAGATGGCATAAGGCTTAAAGAATACGCCGGCGCCTATGACGCAGCCGACAACGATAGACATTGCGGACATTACGCCAAGGTTCTTTTTGAGTCCTTGCTTTTCCATTGTTAATGAAACCCTCTCTGTCTTTTTTAACAATCGAAATTGTTATTTTTTGCGCAATCCTATGCGCCTTTATGAATATAGAACAAAGTTAACAAAATGTCAATGGATTTGTTGATATTATTCAAACAAATGATGATAATATGTCAAAATCATATGCCTCCTTATGTTTATGTATATATGCTTAACACCGTGATATATTCATAATTATATGATATAATTAAAAACTTAAGAGGTATAAGAAAGGGCGGTAAATCGGCAATGTATGCAAAGGTAATGGTGGACGTTGCGCACAGCAATGTGGACAGGCTGTTTACATATGAAGTTCCGAATGATCTGGCCGTGACCGCCGGGCAAAGGGTGCTTATACCGTTTGGCGTGAACAACCGCAGCATAGAAGGCTTTGTGCTTGAATTGAGTGAAAATGCGCCCGAGAATATCGGCACTATAAAGCGGATAGTTCGCGCCATGGAGCCGTATCCCGCGCTTACGGCTGAGCAGATAGAGCTTGCCAAGTGGATAAGCAAAAGCTACCATTGCCTGCTTGTTGAGGCGCTGCGGCTTATGATACCGGCGCAGCTTAGGGGCGGCAGGGTTAAAGAAAAGACCGAGCGCATAGTGCGCATAAACGCGGACATAGACCCCCATCAGGCGCTTGATTCGCTGAAAAGCAGCAGCGGGGTATCCCGCGCGCCTAAACAGAGCGAGGTGCTGGAGCTTTTATGCCGTATGAACACCGCCGTAAGCGTTGCGGACATCAATGCGTTCATACCAAACGCAACGGCGGCTGTAAACGCATTGATAAAGAAGGGGATACTAACGGACGATGATTATGTCGTCTATCGCGATCCGTTCGCAAGCGTAAATATAGCGCCGAGCAAGCCGCCTGAGCTTACGGCAGATCAGCGCAGCGCGCTTGAAGCAATAAATAAAAGCATAGACGGCCGATCAGGTACAAGCCTTCTGTTCGGCGTTACGGGCAGCGGAAAGACGGAAGTTTATATGCAGGCCATAAGCCATGCCCTGTCATTGGGCGGGCAGGCGATAGTGCTTGTGCCGGAAATATCGCTCACGCCGCAGGCAATGCAGCGCTTCCGCAGCCGCTTCGGGGAGCGCGTTGCCGTGCTGCACAGCCGACTGTCCTATGGCGAACGGTATGACGAATGGCGCAGGATACGCCTTGGCATGGTTGATGTTGTAATAGGCGCGCGCAGCGCCGTGTTTGCCCCGCTTGAAAGGGTAAAGCTGATTGTAATAGATGAAGAACACGAGCAAAGCTACCATAGCGACCATACCCCGCGTTATGGCGCGGCGGAGGTGGCGCAGAAGCGCGCTGAGCTGAGCGGCGCTGCTGTTGTGCTGGGCAGCGCAACGCCGTCCGTAGGCACGTTTAGGCGGGCGCTCAGCGGGCGGTATTCGCTGATAGAGCTTCCTAACCGCGTGAACAACGCCCCTTTGCCGAAGGTAAAAATAGTGGATATGCGCGCGGAGTTCTTGAAGGGAAACAGCAGCGTGTTCAGCGAAGCGCTGTACGGCGAACTGAAGCGCTGCTTTGACGCGGGAGAGCAGGCAATTTTATTTATGAACCGCCGCGGATATTCAACGTTTGTATCCTGCCGCGGGTGTGGATATACGCTCAAATGCCCCGATTGCGATGTATCCATGACATATCACAAATACGAAAACGTTATGAAATGCCATTACTGCGGCCGCACGGCAAGAATACCGGCAAAATGCCCGCA
>ENA-OPWH01001522-OPWH01001522.1-human-gut-metagenome-genome-assembly--contig:-NODE-1522-length-14391-cov-2.419643_pt1 | contig 14391 bp, 17 predicted proteins | sample MGYA00241506_ERZ502004 | MGnify/ENA primary metagenome ERZ502004 (study PRJEB25962, sample SAMEA2043049) | human gut metagenome | biome: human gut; feature: human-associated habitat; material: faeces... | reverse complement strand
CACCGCCATGACCGGCGACGGCGTCAACGACGCGCCGAGCATCCGCGCGGCGGACATCGGCATCGGCATGGGCATTACCGGCACGGACGTGACGAAAAACGTGGCCGACATGGTGCTCGCCGACGACAATTTTGCCACCATCGTCGGCGCGGTCGAAGAGGGCCGCCGCATTTACGACAACATCCAGCGTGCGATCAAGTTCCTGCTCGGCTCGAACATGAGCGAGGTGCTGAGCATTTTCACCGCGACGATGCTCGGCTTCACGATCCTTGAGCCGGTGCACCTGCTGTGGATCAATCTCCTGACCGACTGCTTCCCGGCGCTCGCGCTCGGCATGGAGCGCGCGGAGCCGAACGTCATGTCCCGCCCGCCGCGCAGCGCGCGAGAGAGTATTTTTGCCCATGGCGTCGGTTTCGACTGTGTGTATCAGGGCGTCATGTGTGCGGTGCTGACACTGGCGGCGTTTTTCATCGGCCACCACATGGAGTACGGCGTCTGGACGCTCACGAACTCGCCCGACGGCACGACCATGGCGTTTCTGACCCTGAGCATGGCGGAAATTTTCCACAGCTTCAATATGCGCGCGCACCGGGCGAGCATCTTCACGCTGCGCACGCCCAACTGGGCGCTCGTCGGCGCGGCCGCGGCGAGCCTTGCGCTCACGACGCTGTGCATCTATGTGCCGTTTCTGGCCGATGCGTTTGATTTCACGGCCATCTCCGCCGCCGAGTACGCCGTGGCCATGGGGCTCGCGGTTCTGGTCATCCCGGTCGTGGAGCTCGTCAAGTGCGTGCAGCGCGCGGTGGAAAAACGCGCGGGGCGCGCATGATTTCTGCCGCGCCGGCGCACACTAACCCCGATTCCAACGAGAGGAGATGGGTGCTGTGCGCCAGGCGCTGCCGATTCCCCAGCGCGTGATGGCCGTGGTACTGTCCGTGCTGTTTGTGTTCTGCCCATTCGCGGCCTATGCCGCCGGGGAGAGCGACACTGCGGCCGATCCCGTGCTGCTGCCGATCATCATGTATCACGAAGTGAAGCCCAACAAATCCGGCAAGGACGCCATCCAGCCGTGGGAGTTTGAGGCGGACCTGAAATGGCTGGCCGACAACGGCTACACGACGATCGTCATGGCCGACCTCATCGCCTATGTCCGCGACGGCACGCCGCTGCCGGAAAAGCCCATCATCCTCAGCTTTGACGATGGATACTATAATAATTACGTCTATGTCCTGCCGCTGCTGCAGCAGTATTCGGCGCGCATCGTCCTCTCGCTCCTCGGGCGCAACACGGACGATTTCACCGAGTGGCCAAGTGAGAGCATCGACTACGCGCACGTCACGTGGGATCAGCTCAATGAAATGCTCGACACCGGCCTCGTTGAGGTGCAGAACCATTCGTATAATCTGCACGCCTACACATCCGAGCGGAACGGCTGCATACAGAATCCGGGTGAGTCGGACGCGGCCTATACGCAGCTGCTGCGCGCGGACTTGCAGCGCCTGCAGGATGAACTCGCCGAGCACACCGGCCGCACGCCGGACACGTTTGCCTATCCCTACGGCAAGTACGGCGACCTGACGGACACCGTCCTGCGCGACATGGGCTTTCAGGCGACGCTGACGTGTGACTGGGGCGTGAACCACATCACGCGCGACCCGGACTGCCTCTACCGGCTCGGACGCATCTGCAGGTCGCACAATCAGTCGCTGCAGTCCGTGCTCCGGCGCGCGCTGAAGGCGACGGCGTGAGCGGATGAAAACAGAAGACAGAAAGGGCACGCATCTTGCGGATGCGTGCTTTTTCGTGCTTTGCACGCACCATGCGCCTTGGGCATACACTGAGGAGAAAGCGATTTGGCGCAAGCAAAGGGGGAGACGCCATGAAAATCGAGCTGCGCCGGGCCGCCATGACCTATCAGGCGCCGGACGGGGAAGTGGCGGCGCTGCAGGATGTGACCTTCGGCGTGGCCGACGGGGAGTTCGTGAGCATCGTCGGGCCGTCCGGCTGCGGAAAATCCACGCTGCTGGCGCTCATCGCCGGCATCGAGCATCCGTCGGGCGGGGAGGTGCTCGTCGATGGCGAGCCTGTGCGCGCCCCGACGGGCAAGGCAGGGCTCATGCCCCAGCGCGACCAGCTCTTTGACTGGCGCACGATCTGGGGCAACGTGACACTCGGGCTGGAGGTCCGGCACGAGAACACGCCGGAGCACCGCGGCGGCGTGCACGATCTGCTCGAGCAGTATCAGCTCGCGGGCTTTGCGCGCAAGCTGCCCAATCAGCTCTCCGGCGGCATGCGCCAGCGCTGTGCGCTTATCCGCACGCTGGCCACATCGCCGGATGTGCTGCTGCTCGACGAGCCGTTTTCCGCGCTGGCTGGCCGTCTCGGGCGACATTTCGCAGATCATCCGCCGCGAACATAAGACGGCCCTGCTCGTCACGCACGATATTTCCGAGGCCATCAGCCTCTCGGACCGCATCGTCGTCCTGTCGCACCGGCCCGCGACCGTCAAGGCCATCCATGACCTCGGCGCGCTGCGCACTGTGCCGCCGCTCGAGCGGCGCAGCCGGCCGGAGTTTCAGGTGCTGTTCAATCAAATATGGGAGGAGCTGGATGTCAATGTCTGAACGATCGCCCTCCCCGCAGCGCGCGGCCTATCTGCGCGCGCAGCGCCGCCGCCGTCGGCTCGTGCTGGCGCTGCAGATCCTGCTGCTGGTCGCGTTTCTCGGCTGGTGGGAGCTCTCGGCCCGGCTCGGCTGGGTGGATGCCTTCATCGTCAGCAGCCCGTCGCGCGTGGTGCACACGCTCGTGGGCCTGCAGGCTTCCGGGGAGCTGTGGCTGCACATCGGCACGTCGTGCCTCGAGGTCGTGGTCGGCTTCGTGCTCGGGACGCTGCTCGGCACGCTCATCGCCATCGGCCTGTGGTGGAGCGAGCTGCTCTCGCGCGTGCTCGACCCGTATCTGGTCGTGCTCAACGCGCTGCCGAAAACGGCGCTCGGCCCGGTGTTCATCGTCTGGATCGGCGCGGGCACCGAGTCAATCATCGCCATGACGATCGCAATCTCGATCTTTGTCACGATCCTGAATATGCATGTCGGCTTCCTGTCCACGGACCGGGAGAAGATCCGCCTGATGCAGACGCTCGGCGCGACCCGGCATCAGATCCTGTGGCGGCTGGTCATCCCGGCCAACTACGCCACGCTCTTCAATACGCTGCGCGTGAACGTCGGCCTGTCGTGGGTCGGCGTCATCATGGGCGAATTTCTGGTCTCCAAAGCCGGTCTCGGCTATCTGATCGTCTACGGGTCGCAGGTGTTCAACATGGACCTCGTGATGGCGACCGTCCTCGTGCTTGCGGTGGCGGCCGTCGTGATGTATCAGCTGGTGCTGTGGCTGGAGAAATTTTTCAAAAATCGGTTGGGAGTGACGCAATGAAACGGTTTCTTTGTGGGGTTCTGGCGGCGCTGATGTTGGTGGTCTTGTGCGCCTGCGGCAAGCAGGAGACGGCCACCGTCCGCCTGAGTGAAGTGACGCATTCGGTGTTCTACGCGCCGCAGTATGTGGCGCTGGAGCAGGGCTTTTTCGCCGATGAGGGGCTCAATATCGAGCTGACCAACGGCGGCGGCGCCGACAAGGTCATGACGGCGGTGCTCACCGGGCAGGCAGACATCGGGCTCGCCGGGCCGGAGGCGTGCATCTATGTGTACAATCAGGGCAAGGACGATTACCCGGTCGTGTTCGGCCAGCTCACGAAGCGCGACGGGTCGTTCCTCGTCGGGCGCGCGGATGTGCCCTTCAGCTGGGAGCTGCTGCGCGGCAAGACTGTTATCGGCGGCCGCGCGGGCGGCGTGCCGGAGATGACGCTCGAATACGTCATGCGGCAAAACGGCGTTGTCCCCGGCACGGATGCCGCTGTGGACACGACCGTGCAGTTCAACATGATGGCCGGGGCTTTCACCGGCGGCAACGGCGACTTTGTCACGCTCTTCGAGCCGACGGCCACCGAGGTCGCGCAGGCGGGCAAGGGCTACATCCTTGCGTCCATCGGCCAGGAGAGCGGCGAGATCCCGTACACGGCTTACTTCGCCTCGCAGGCGTATATCCATGACCATGCGGACATCGTGCAGCGCTTTACGAATGCCATCGCCCGCGCGCAGAAATGGATCGCGGAGCACGACGCGGCGCAGACCGCCGAGATCATCGCCCCGCAGTTCCCGGACACGAGCGTGCCTGTGCTCACGCAGGTCGTGCAGCGCTACAAGGACATCGACGCCTGGAACGCCACGCCGGTCATGACGCGCTCGTCCCTCGAGCGGCTCGAGACCGTCATGGAGACGGCCGGCGTGCTCGATCACGCCGACTGGGTGGATTTTGACCGCCTTGTCGACAACAGCTATGCGCACAACGCCTCCTGATTTTCTCGCCTGCGGGCGGCAAACTCTGCGAGGCTTTGCTGACACGCAAAATCCCCCGGCAGCAGCCGGGGGATTCGTGCGTTTTTCAAAAGAGGGGGGTGCTTAGAAGCTCGCAACGACAGCGCCGTTGTAGGTGTCGGCGATGTACTGCTTCACGGCGTCGGTCTTGAGGGCTTTGAGCAGGGCCTGGGTCTTCGGGCTGTTCTCGTCGCCGGCGCGCACAGCAATGATGTTGGCGTAGGTCTGGGCGGCAGCGCCGTTGGCGTCCTCGGAGGCGAGCGCGTCGCTGATCTTCAGGCCGGCGGCCAGGGCGTAGTTGCCGTTGATGACGGCGATGGAGCCAGTAGCGGCGTTCTTGAGCTGCGCCGGGACGGTGTCGGCCTGCACGGTGACGATGTTGTAGCCGCCGTCGTCGACGATGTCGAGCGTGCTCACGCCCTTGGCGGCGTCCGCGTCATCGGGGAGCTTGATCAGGCCCTCCTGCTGGAGCAGGAACAGGGCGCGGGTCTCGTTGCTGTCGTCGGCCGGGATGATGATGGTCGCGCCCTTGGCGAGATCCTTCAGGTCGGTGACGCCGTTGCCGTAGATGCCGAACGGCTCATAGTGGATGGTGCCGACGGAGACGAGGTTGGTGCCGTTCTTGGCGTTGAAGCTGTCGAGGTAGGGCTTATGCTGGAAGTAGTTGGCGTCGAGTGTGCCGTCGGCCAGGGCCTGGTTCGGCAGGACATAGTCGTCATAGGTGACGATCTTGAGCTCGTAGCCTTCGTCGGCGAGGGCCTGCTTGATCTGCTCGAGGATCTCGGCGTGCGGGGTGGCGCTGGCGCCGACGGTGATGACTTTGTCATCGGAAGCGGCAGTGCTCTTGTCATCAGTGGTCTTGTCGCCGCAGGCGCTCAGCGCGACGAGCGAGAACGTCAGCACGAGGGCGAGGATGAGGGACGTGATCTTTTTCATTTTCGTTTCTCCTTTATATTTTCATTTTGGAATTTGTGTGGTTTCGGATGTTAGGATGTGCAGTTCAGGGCGGCACATTCGTCCGCGCCGGATGTTCACGCGCAGCAGCGCGGGATAGTGTAAACGCATGGGCTGCCTCCTGTCAGGTGCGGGAGCGCCGGTCGGTGCGGCGGGCGATGTACATGCCGAACTCCTGCAGGATCTGCACGATGATGATCGTCAGCGCTACGCACAGCCAGACGATCTGATCGTCGTACTTCTGGTAGCCGTAGGTGATGGCAATCTGGCCGAGGCCGCCGCCGCCGATCGTGCCGGCCATGGCGGAGTAGCCGAGGATGGTCACGGTGGAGATGACGGCGCCGGTGATGAGCGCGGGCTTGGCCTCCGGGATGATGACCTTCCAGATGATGCGCAGCGTGGACGCGCCCATGGACAGCGCGGCCTCGATGACGCCGGCGTCCACTTCCTTGGCGGCGGACTCGACCATGCGCGCCACATACGGGGCGGCGGCGATGACGAGCGTCACGATCACGGCGCGGTTGCCGAGGCTGGTGCCGACGATGGCCTTTGCCACCGGCAGCATGGCGACCATGAGGATGATGAACGGGATGCTGCGCAGGGCGTTGACGATGATGCCGAGCGTGCGGTTGAGCCAGCCGATGGGGTGGATGCCGTCGCGGTCGGTCATGCGCAGGATGAGGCCGACCGGCAGGCCGATGAGATAGGCAAAGAACGTGGAGATGAGCGTCATGTAAATGGTCTCCCAGATACCGAGCTGCAGGATGCCGTTTTGCCAGAGTTTGATGAGCAGATCAGACATGACTTCCATCCTCCTGTAGATAAGAGATGTGGTTATGGTCGAGCCAGCGCAGCACATCGTGGAACTGCTGCGGGTCGTCGGGCAGGTCGATGACCATGTGGCCGTAGATGCTGCCCTCGACGATGCGGGTGTCGGCGAAGAGAATGTTCACCGGCACGTGGCACTCGAGCGTGATGCGCGAGATGACCGGTTCGTTGGAGCAGCTGCCGTCAAAGACGAGACGCAGGCGTCTGCCCGTGCACGGCGGGAGGTTTTCGGCCGGGCTTTTCGGGAGAATGAGCGCCTTGGCGATGTCGGACTTCGGGTGCGTGAACACGTCGCTGACGTTGCCGATCTCGGCGATGCAGCTCTGGTCGATGACGGCCACGCGCTGGCAGATCTGCTCGATGACGCGCATCTCGTGCGTGATGACGACGATCGTCACGCCGAGCGTCTGGTTGATCTCCTTGAGCAGGTGGAGAATCGACTGCGTGGTGTTCGGGTCGAGGGCGCTGGTGGCCTCGTCGCACAGGAGGTATTTCGGCCGCGTGGCGAGGGCGCGGGCGATGGCCACGCGCTGCTGCTGTCCGCCGGAGAGCTGCGCGGGATAGGCCTTGGCCTTATCCTTGAGCCCCACGATGTCGAGGAGCTCCAGCGCCCGCTGTTCGCGCCACTTCTTCTCTCCCCGCAGTCCGGAAAGCTCCATCGGGAAGCAGACGTTATCGAGGCAGTTTCTTTGCATCAGCAGGTTGAAGCGCTGGAAGATCATCGTGATCTCGCGCCGCGCCGCGCGGAGCTGCGCGGGGGTCATCGTGTCCAGACGTTGTCCGTTTACGATGACCTCGCCCTCCGTCGGGCGCTCGAGCATATTGATACAGCGCACGAGCGTGGATTTGCCGGCACCGCTCATGCCGATGATGCCGTAGACGTCGCCGTCTGGAATGGTCAGGGAGACGTCCTTGAGCGCGTCTACCCGTCCGCCGGCTGTTTCAAAGGTTTTGCTTAGATGCTTCAGTTCGATCAAGAACGCTCCCTCCTTTCTTTCTTACTTGGCGCTCAGCGCATCGAGCGTGGTCTGCTTGCCGCCGTACAGGCCCATGGGCTCGACGTGGATGGCGGCAACGGAGACGATGTGGGTGCTGTTCTCGGCGTTGAAATCGTCGAGATAGGGCTTGTGCTGGAAGTAGTTGGCGTCGACAGTGCCGTCTTCGACAACGGTGTTGGGCACGACATAGTCATTGTAGACCTGGATGTCGAGGGTGATGTTCTTCTCGGCGAGGATGCTCTTCACGATCTCGAGGATCTCAGCGTGCGGGGTCGGAGAAGCGGCGATGGAGATGGTCTCGCCAGCGAGAGCGTCGTAGTCGACAGTGGCGTCAAAGCCGTCGGTCGGGGTATCCACGGTGCTGACAACGGAGCCGTCATACTTCTCGTTGATGTAGTCGACGACCTGCTGGCTCTCCAGAGCGGCGATCAGGGCAAGGACCTTGGGAGAGGACTCGTTGCCTTCCTTCACGGCCAGAATGTTGGCGTAAGCGGAGGCGGAGCCTTCGATCACGAGGGAGTCGGCCACGGGGTTCAGGCCCGCGTTGATGGCGTAGTTGGAGTTGATGACGGCGTAGTCAACGTCCTGCAGGATGTTGGGGATCTGCGCAGCCTCGGTCTCGACGATCTCGACGTTGTACGGATTCTCGACAATGTCGTTCTTGGTGGCGGTGATGCCGGCACCGTCAGCGAGCTTGATGATGCCGTTGTCCTGGAGCAGCAGCAGCGCGCGGGCTTCGTTGGTCGTGTCGTTGGGGACGGCGATCTGGATGGTGGTGGCACCGTCGCCGGAGTCGTCGCTCTTGGAGCCGCAGCCGGTCAGGGCCAGGGCGGCAGTGAGGACCAGTGCAAGGACAAGGGCGGTCAGCTTAATAGAATGCTTTTTCATCGTTTTGTTCTCCTTACTTATTTTATAATAGCTTCTTTTTGGAACGGACAGACCGCGGGGAGTGTATGCTGTTCGAGCAGTAAAAAACAGCGGGAGGTCATTGACCTTCCGCTGCCGCTTCGCTGTTTTTCTCAGACAGTTTCTGAAAGGAAATGACCATTTTCTCCATGACAAAGCATGCACATGCTGAACATGCGCATCATCGGCATCATCATGCAGTTGGCAGAGTACGAAGTCTTCATGCCAATGGATCCTTTCCTTCGAGCATTCCCCATGGGGGTGGGTTCCGTTTCAATGTGCGTATCGTAGCACCGACGATTCCGCTTGTCAACACCAAATGCGCACTTTTGTATGATTTTCCACTTTTTTGGCGTTTTCTGCGGGATTTTTTATTTATTGCTCCCGTTTTTCAAGCACACGGACGAGGTGAATGAGAAAATCGGTGTCCTCCATGTCGCCCAGCGCTTCGACCGCGCTCTCGCTGTGTGCCTCGATGACGCGCTGGCAGCCGTTGAGACCTAAAATGTCGACAAACGTCGTCTTCCCCTCTTCCCTGTCCGAGCCGATGGGCTTGCCGAACGTCTTTTCATCGCCGATGACATCGAGCATGTCGTCGCGCAGCTGGAACGCGAAGCCGAAGTTGTCGGCGTAGCTGGCCGCGGCCTTCTCCTGCTCCTTCGTGCCGCCCGCCGCGGCCACGCCCATCAGGCACGCCGCGCGGATAAGCGCGCTCGTCTTGCGCAGATAAATTTCCTCGAGCTCCGGCGCGCTCAGAATCTTGCCCTCCCACTCAAGGTCGAGCTGCTGGCCGCCGCAGATGCCCTCGTGTCCCGCGGCATTTGCCAGGACCTGCGCGCATTTGAGCACGCGCAGCGCGGGGAGGTCGGCCTTCAGGACCGTTTCAAATGCCAGCGCCTGCAGCGCGTCGCCCGCGAGCGTCGCCGTGCATTCGCCGAAGACCTTGTGGTTCGACGGCTTACCGCGGCGCAGATCATCGTTGTCCATCACGGGCAGATCGTCGTGGATGAGCGAATACGTGTGCAGCATCTCAACGCCGCAGGCCACGGGCAGCGCCTTTTCGACGTCTCCCCCGCAGATGCGGCAGAATTCGAGCACTAAGATCGCGCGCAGACGCTTGCCGCCCGCGGTCAGACTGTAGTGCATCGAATCGGTCAGCTTGTGATAGCTTGCGCACTGCGTTTCCTCAAGGCAGGCGTCAAGATACTTGTCCACCGCCGACTTATACTCCGCCATGCGGGCGGAAAACAGCTTTTCGTCCATGGATTACTCCTCCGAAATGAATGGGCTCTCGACCGGCGCGCCGTCCGCGCCCTTAGAGAGCTTTGCGACCTTCTGCTCGGCCTTGTCGAGCATCGCGCCGCAGTCGTGCACGAGCTTCGTCCCCTCTTCAAAGAGCTTGAGGGAATCGGCGAGCTTTGCGTCGCCTTTTTCAAGCGCCGTCACGATCTCTTCGAGACGCGCGATATTGTCTTCAAACGTTTTTGCCATCGTCATTTCCTCCCATATTGCACGCGTTCACCGTGCAGTTGAGACTTCCCTGCCCGAGCAGTACCTCGATTTTTTCGCCGGCTGCGGCCTCCTGCGCCGCACGCAGAATTTGTCCCTGTTCATTTCGCGCCACGGCGTAGCCGCGGCCGAGGACCTTGAGCGGACTCAGCGCGTCGAGCTTGGCCGCAAGCGCTGTAAACTGCTGTGTGCGCTGCGCCATTTGATGCTGCGCGAGTGCGGCAAGGTTTTTCTGCGTGTAGTCGAGCAGCATCCGCTTGTCGTCGATAAATGCTATGGGGTCTTGCAGCGCACGGCTGCGGGACGTCTTTTCAAACTGCTCGCGCAGGGCTTTCACGCGCTTTTGCTCGCTCTGCACCATGCGCGTTTGCAGCGCGTCGAGCCGGCGGTAAATTTCGCGCTGGTCCGGCACGGCGATCTCCGCCGCGTTCGACGGCGTCGCCGCCCGCACATCCGCCACAAAGTCCGAGATCGTCACATCCGGCTCGTGCCCGACGGCGGAAATGACCGGGATATCCGAATCGTAGATCGCCCGCGCGACACGTTCGTCATTGAACGCCCACAGGTCCTCGATCGAACCGCCGCCGCGGCCGGTGATGATGAGGTCGCCGACCCGATAGCGGTTGGCATACCGGATCGCTCCGGCGATCTCCGCCGGTGCCTCCGTCCCCTGCACGCGCACGGGCAGCAGCACGACCTCGCTGGCCGGCCAGCGCTTACCGAGCACGCGGATGATATCGCGCACGGCCGCACCCGCCGCCGACGTGATGACAGCGATCCGCTGCGGAAACAGCGGCAGTGGCTTTTTGTGCGCGCGGTCAAACAGGCCCTCCTTCTGCAGCTGCTCCTTGAGCTGCTCGTAGGCGGCATACAAGTCGCCCACACCGCCCGGAATGAGCCGCGTACAATAGAGCTGATATGCCCCGTCGCGCGGATAGACCGCGATGCGGCCGATGGCCGCAACGCTCATTCCGCTCGCCGGGCGAAAGCGCAGCGACTGCGCGCTGCTGCGAAACATCACGCACCGCAGGCTGCTCTCGGCATCCTTGAGCGTGAAATAATGGTGCCCGGACGGGTAGACCTTGTAGTTGGACAGTTCCCCCGTCACACAGACATTACCGAGCAGCACATCCGCATCCAGCAGTTGCTTGATGTGGGCGTTGAGCTCCGTTACGGTAAAGGATGTACGCGCCATGTCAGGCTTCGGCGCCGTTCTCTGGCGTCTGCTCCGGTTCATCGGCCGGCGCTTCAGCGGATGCTTCTTCCGCTTCGGCCTCCGGCTCGACCTCGCCGCGCACAAAGCTGCCGAGCACGCCGTTGATAAACGCCACCGTCTCCGGCTCTTCATAGCCCTTGGCCAGTTCCACCGCCTCATTGATCGCGGCGGCATTCGGTACGTCGTCCATATAGAGGATCTCGCACATGGCGCAGCGCATGATCGCCGCGGCAACGCGGGAAATGCGCTCCAGCCGCCAGCCGCGGGCATATTTTTCGATCATGTGGTTGAGCTCGTACATATGGTCATAGACCAAACCGGTCAGCCGGCGGATATAATCGAGCTGCTTCTCGTCCGGATATTCCAGAAACAGCGGGTCTTCCTCCGCCAGCGTCGCAAAATACTCGCGGCTGAAGAAAGTATCCGCCGTCTCGCGGGCATCGTCCCCGGCGAGCTGCGCGGCAAAGCTGAGCTGGATCGCGATCTCACGCGCAACCGTTCTTGTCATAGTGATTACTCCTGCTTTTCTTTATTTGTCGAAGGCCACACCGGACACGTGCACGTTCACAATGGGCTTGCCCATGCCGGTCATGGACTCGACCGCGCTCGTGACCGATTCCTGCACGGCCTTTGCGACCGCCACGACGCTGCAGCCGTAGCGCACCGTAATGATCGTATCGACCGTCATCGTGCCGTCGACGATCTGCACCTTGATGCCTTTGGCGGCAGACTTGATGCCGAGCAGCTCGGCCAGCTCCGTGCCGGTAGAGGTCGCAACACCGGCGACACCATCCACTTCCGTGATCGCTGCGCGCACCATGGCGGCAACGACGTCCTCAGAGATATTGATGCTGCCCTTTTCATCCTGGCAAGTAATATAATTTTCCGGCATAGAAAAATACCTCCTGATAAAATTGTACAGTATAGTGTACCACGCACAGCGGCAAAAAGAAAGAAAAATGTTTCCCGTCCGGCAAAAAGATGCACCCCGTGAGATTCACAGGGTGCATCCGCATACTTGGAATTACTTGGTCATCGTCTTATGGAACACCATCAGGATCTTTGCAGCCTCCGCGCGTGTCGCGTTTCTGGCCGGCTGGATGTACAGGCGGCCGTCGACCGGGACGCCGGAGATCGCGTTGATCGCAACGGCGTCCTTCATCGCGTCCAGCGCCCAGGAGCCGACGCTGCCGGCATCCACAAAGCGGCTCAGATCATCCGGCTTCCAGGTCCGATCGACCATGCAGCTGAGCCACTATATAGCCCTGACTTCGCAGTATGAGGCTAACCGCCGCATCCGGCACGACATTCTGCACCACGTCAATACGATCCGGTATCTGCTTGCAAACGGTCAGCAGCAGGAGGCGACGGAGTACGCCGGGCAATTACTGGCCGAGAATCAGCGCAGCTCACAACTCGGGCAGTGCGACAACCCGGTCATTGACGCCTTCCTCTATGGCCGCGTTCAGGAGGCAAAGGCACAGGGGATCACCGTTGAGACGCGCATTATTCTGCCGGTCGAGCTGCCGGTCTCGAACACGGACCTTGTCATCGTGTTCGGCAATCTCATGGACAACGCCGTCGAGGCGTGCGCAAAGCTCGAAAATTCCAAAATCGAGCTGAATGCGCACATTGAAAAGGGGTATCTGGTCATTACGGAATCCAATCCCGCTGTACCTGAACCGGAGGGACGCAAACAGCGCCGTATTCCAGAGCTGGAGCGCGGCGTGGGAATGCAGATCTTGAAGTCAGTCGCAGAAAAGTACCAGGGCAGCTGTATGAGCGAAACAGGAAATGGTAATTATTCCGTGTCCGTATTTCTGAAGCTGGGCCAGGAAAAAGAAGGTAATGCAATTTATGCTGAAAATAGTTGTGTGTGACGATGATGCGCTTTGCTGTAAAGAAATCGTTAAAGGTATTCGGGACACACTCGGATCTACACCTGCAGACATCTCCGATTTCCGCGATCCCACACTGTTGCTGGAACACCTGCGCAAAACCGACTGTCAGCCGCACATTGCCCTGCTGGATATCTGCATGCCGGAACAGGATGGCATCCGTTTGGCGCAAAGCATGAAGCATTACGCGCCCTTCTGCCAGATCATTTTCCTCAGCAGCTACCTCAGCTATGCAACAGAGGTATACGAAACCGAGCATATCTACTTTATCCTAAAGTCGCAGCTCCACCAGCGGATCGGCCCTGCGCTGCATCAAGCCCTGACCGCGCTGAGCGATCGTTCTGTGCAGATCACGGCGCAGAAAGATGGCAGCACGCACGTGATCGCGCTGCAGGATGTACTGTATCTGGAGCGTAATCTGCGCAAGACAAAAGTGATTACGCAGCAGGGCGTTTTCCTGACGCAGGAATCACCAGAAACGCTAATCAGCGGGTTCGGCCATTTCGTCCGCTGCCACCAGAGCTACTGGGTAAATCTCAAACATGTGCAGGCGATCGGCAGCAACCATTTCACCATGGACAGCGGATCTGGCATTCCGATCAGCCGCACTTATCTTCAGGAGGCCAAACAGCGGTTTTTACATGAATTGATCCACATTTGAGATAAACGATCCCCTCTGATTCCGTCAGAATCAGAGGGGATCGTATTTTCATTGCTTCTTTACGCGCTTGCAAAACGCCATCAAAGTCGCAGTGATCTGCTCGCAGGTCACCGGCAGAGTCGTCCGGTATTTACGCTTTTTATGAGGCCCGAATGCGCTGTACCCCATACTTCGGGAATGGTCAAGTTAACATTTGGACAATATAACAAGAAGGAAAAGTATGAAATATCGGACAGTGAGGAGGCATGGGCACGATCACCTACACCCCACTATGGGAGACGATGAAGCAGCGGCGCATCACGATCTACCCCCTGATCAAAAACGATTCGTTCAGCTGCGGCACATTGGACGCTCTCAAGCACAACCGCAATATTACCACCGCGACGCTCAATGACCTTTGCCGCATTCTCTCCTGCCGCGTGGAGGATGTGCGGGTCTATATTCCGGGCGAAACCGAAGAACCGTAACTGCCCGTTTCCGATCATGAAATGGGCAGTTTCTTCTTGAAAATGGCAGCATCCCCGCTCCGGTCGGAGCGGGGATGTGTTTTACAGGATGGTTCACTGCGCGTCCTGCGCGTCGGCCTTGACCTCAATGACCTTGATCTGCGGCGCGGCATAGTCCGTTTCTTTGACGATGGTGTCCGTGATGGTTGCGACCTGTGCCGTGCTCAGCCCATCGGCCGGCGCGGGCACGGCGACCGTGATGCCCTCATCCGTGATATAGACCACACACTCGGAAAAATCCTTGGCCAGCAGGAGATTTTCGATCTGCGTCTCGGTCATGGAGTCGCTCGCCATGGCAGAGATGGCACTCATGGCGCTGTCGATCGTCGCCTGCGAAGCGCCCTCGGCCGTCGAGGCTGATTTGAGCAGCGACAGCGCTTCGTCGCGCGACTGCTGGCGCGTCAGGCGCGCTTTGGCAAAGTAATCATCGGATGCCGACGCCGACGCTGCGGCCGCTTCCTCCTCCGCCTTGACCGCCGCCGTGG
>ENA-OPWH01001520-OPWH01001520.1-human-gut-metagenome-genome-assembly--contig:-NODE-1520-length-14412-cov-2.070140_pt1 | contig 14412 bp, 12 predicted proteins | sample MGYA00241506_ERZ502004 | MGnify/ENA primary metagenome ERZ502004 (study PRJEB25962, sample SAMEA2043049) | human gut metagenome | biome: human gut; feature: human-associated habitat; material: faeces... | reverse complement strand
AATACGCCGATGGACGAGGTAATTCCCGGAACCGGAAAGCTGTATGAAATATATAATGAATATTTTGTTAGCACTCAATAGAAATGAGTGCTAATTTTTCCTTGACTTTCTGAAAGATTGGTATTACTATATCTTTCAGAAAGATTTTTTTTATTAAAGGAGTTGGTTATTATGGCACAGGAACATGGAAATCTGTCAATTAACAGTGAGAATATATTCCCTATAATTAAGAAATGGATGTATTCTGATCACGATATTTTCTTTAGAGAGCTTATATCTAACGGATGTGATGCTATTACCAAGCTTAAGAAGTTAAGCCTTATGGGTGAATATGAACTTCCTGAGGACTATAAGCCGGTCATTAAGGTAAGCGTAAGCTCTAAGGAGAAGACTATTACATTTACCGATAACGGACTCGGTATGACTGCCGGAGAAGTTAACGAATATATTAACCAGATAGCTTTCTCGGGTGCGGAAGCATTCCTTGAGAAATATAAGGACAAGGCTAATGAAGACCAGATTATAGGACATTTCGGACTTGGTTTTTATTCGGCATTTATGGTTGCCGACCGTGTGGCAATAGATACGCTGTCATATAAGGCAGATGCTGTGGCAACGCATTGGGAATGCGACGGCGGTACGGAATATGATATGACGGATGGCGATAAGACAGAAGTCGGTACGCAGATTACTTTGTATCTTAATGATGATTGTACTGAATTTGCTAATGAATACAGGGCTCGTGAAGTAATCGAGAAGTACTGTTCATTTATGCCTTATGAGATATATCTTGATAATGCAGACGACACAGAAGAGAAGACGGAGATGATTGAGAAAGATGACCTTCGTGATACCGATACCATTATTGAAACGGTTGTGGAAGAGGCTAAGACCGAGGAAGTTGAGGACGAAGACGGTAACAAGAAGACTGTTGAGACCAAGCCTGCAAGTGAGAGATATAAGATTAAGAAGAGACCGGTTCCGCTTAATGATATACATCCGCTTTGGACGAAGCATCCTAACGAATGTACGGATGATGAATACAAGGATTTCTACCGCAAGGTATTCCACGATTACAAGGAGCCGTTATTCTGGATACATCTGAATATGGATTATCCGTTTAACTTAAAGGGTATACTTTATTTTCCTAAGATCAATATTGAGTTCGAGAGCGCTGAAGGTGTTATTAAACTTTACAATAATCAGGTATTCGTAGCGGATAATATTAAAGAAGTTATTCCTGAATTTCTTATGTTATTAAAGGGCGTAATTGATTGTCCGGATCTTCCGCTCAATGTATCAAGAAGTGCGCTTCAGAATGACGGATTTGTTAAGAAAATATCAGATTATATTACGAAGAAAGTGGCGGACAAGCTTTCGGGAATGTGTAAGACAGATAAGGAAAGCTACGAGAAATACTGGGATGACATAAGTCCGTTTATTAAATTCGGATGTCTTAAAGATGACAAGTTCTGTGAAAAGATGAATGATTGCATCCTGTTCAAGAATCTTGACGGCAAGTATCTTACCCTGCCGGAGTGCCTTGAAGAGAATAAAGAGAAACATGAGAATACTGTATTCTATGTTAAAGATGAAATTGAACAGGGTCAGTATATTAAGATGTTCAAGGACCAGGGAATGGATGCGGTTATTCTTAAACATAATATTGACCAGCCGTTCATCACACATCTTGAGCAGAAGAATGAGAACCTTAAGTTCTTAAGCATAGATTCCGATCTTTCCGAGATTTTTAAGGATGATGCGGATGACAGCGAAGAGGCTAAAGAAGCTCTTAAGGCCGATAATGACAAGCTTTCCGAAATATTTAAGAAGGCACTTGGCAAGGATAACCTTCAGGTTAAAGCCGAGAAACTCAAAGATGCAGAAGTTTCTTCTATGATAACAATCAACGAAGATTCCAAGAGAATGGCCGACATGATGAAGATGTACGGTATGTCCGGAATGGATCCGGAGATGTACGGCGCACAGGGCGAGACTCTTGTACTTAACCTTAACAATGTTCTGGTTAAATATATACTTGACAACCCTGAGAGTGATAATGTTACAATGTTCTGTGAACAGTTGTATGATCTGGCTATGGTAGGACACGGTCAGGTAGCACCTGAGAGAATGACAGCATTTATTGCCAGAAGTAACAGAATAATGGAACTTCTGACTAAGTAAGCAGAGGTATTTAATGAAATCAGACAATGATTCTGTTATAGAATTTGAGTGGATTGAAGTTAATATTGATGATGATTGTAAGGCTGTGCAGCCGGATGCGGATGCACAGCCTGAAGTTGTTGAAGCACAACAGCCTGAGTCTAAGGCAGTATCGGCAGTTCGTAATATTTTTGGATATTTAATCGCGGTTGCAACCGCTGTTCTGATATATATAGTCGTCAGCAGATTTGTTGTAATCAATGCTAATATTCCTACGCGCTCAATGGCTCCTCTTATCGAATCGGAAGACAGACTTATGGGATTCCGCATGGCATATTTGTTTGCGGAACCGAAACGTGGAGATGTTATTATATTCAGACATAAATGTTATGATGATGAAGATGAGCAGCTTTTAATCAAGCGTATAATCGGCCTGCCCGGAGATACCATACAAATTACGGATAATATGGTATATATAAATGATATACCGTATGAGGAGACATATCTTCCGGATGGCGTATACATGAACAGTTTTGGACCGTATAAAGTTCCGGAAAATGCCTATTTTGTAATGGGAGATAACCGGACCATATCCAATGACGCCAGAAGATGGACATATAAGGATGTGACATCGGATGAAATCGTTGCCAGAGCGTGGTTTAAGTATTATCCTCATTGGGAAGTCTTTTGACAATAAGATTATGCGTGTTGTATCTTGTCGCGGCGTGTCGATAATTTCCTATTGAATTTATAATATCAAAATCATATAATTCATACGATTGAAGAAGTTGTATCACAGCAGTGTAAATCATAGCGTGTGTAAGAAAGGATGATATGTATGAATACATATATGGTTAAACTTAACAGTCAGCAGGATGTTATCAATTTTGTGAACATGATGGGCAAAACGGGATGCAACGCGGATATTAAGTGCGGAAGCATTGTTGTTGATGCATGTTCGATTCTTGGAGTGATTTCACTTGGACTGAACAAAATGCTTGAATTGGTAACTTACGGTGATCCGGGAAGTGATTTTGAACAGAATATCAAACAGTATAGAGCTGCATAAGCACTTTTTGGAAATATTTTTATAAAGAGACTGTAATGCGGAATCTCATTTATGTTGAGATGCTGTACGACAGTCTCTTTTTTTGTTGACATGAGATTATAAAGATGATATCATACTAACTGTATTAGTTGACATAGTACAGTTTGCGATATGAAGGAGGATTTATGTTAGAGGCAATTAATCTGTGCAAAGTATATAAGCCTAAGAAGGGCGTACCGGTCAAAGCTCTCGACGGGATATCATTAAGATTTCCTGAGAAGGGAATGGTATTTCTTCTCGGAAAGTCGGGAAGCGGAAAATCTACATTGCTGAATCTTCTCGGAGGACTCGATAAATATGATTCGGGTGAGATAATTATTAAAGGCGTGTCATCAAAAGATTTCAAGCAGCAGTATTTTGATTCATACAGGAATACTTACGTCGGATTTATTTTTCAGGAATATAATATACTTGATGAATTTTCGGTTGGAGCCAATATTGCCCTTGCTATAGAATTGCAGGGACGCAAGGCGACGGACGAAGAGATAAATAATATTTTGAGGGAAGTTGACCTTGAAGGATACGGAGACCGTAAACCTAACGAACTCTCGGGAGGACAGAAACAGAGAGTAGCCATAGCGAGAGCGCTTATCAAGAACCCTGAGATCATAATGGCTGATGAGCCGACAGGCGCGCTTGATTCCAATACGGGAAGACAGATTTTTGATACATTAAAGAAACTTTCGCGCGATAAACTTGTGATAATTGTATCCCATGACAGGGAATTTTCCGAACAATATGCCGACAGGATAATTGAGCTGGCTGACGGCCACGTTATAAGTGATGTGGAATATTCGGGAGATAGTGAAGAAGCGGAACAGGAAGATAATATTATATATGATAATGACATGGTCAGGATAGCTTCAGGTTACCATCTTACGGAGGAAGACAGACTGGCAATCAATGATTATATAGACAGACTCGGAAGTGGACAGGTAACATTGAGGCTTGGAAAAAATCGTATAAACAGCAAGCGTTTCACGGCAACCGACCAGAATAAAATAAAGAAACAGGATGGTTCGGCATTCAAGCTTATCAAGTCAAAACTGCCTCTTAAGAATGCCTTTAAAATCGGTGCAAGCGGATTAAAATATAAGAAAATCCGTCTTATCATAACTATTCTGCTGTCGTGTCAGGCCTTCGGACTTTTCGGACTGGCAGATACATTTGGTTCATACAATCATATAAAGGTATGCACCAATTCACTTATTGACAGTGGTGTTAAATATCTTGCTTATTCAAAGAGCGTTAAGAGCACTGACGGTGGTAACGATTACTGGTGGAATAGCGGAAACTATAAGATAAGCAAAGAAGAAGTGCAGCAGATGGAACAGGATTTAAATATTCCGTTCAGCGGTGTATTCAGTCCGATAAGTTCGATAGATTTAGGCTCATACTACGATCCGGAAGCCAAATTTACCGAAACAGAGTTCAATATATATGCACGGAGCTTCAGTGGATTTACCGAAATTGATAATGATAAGATGAATAAACTGAATGTTAAGCTTGCAGCAGGAAGACTTCCGGATGGAAACAAGAACGAGCTTGCGGTAAGCGAATATGTTTTTGAATCATTTAAGATAGGAGGATACCGGCAGGATAACAGTCAGAAAGCTGACAAAATTGAGAAGTATGATGATCTTATCGGTAAGACGCTTAAGCTTAAAGATGAAGAATACACAATAACCGGTATTGTTGACACCGGACTTAATCTGGACAGGTACGAATCGCTTATCAAGAAGAAAGAAGGGCAGTCAACTGCCGATGCTCTTGTTAATTATGCATTATATAATGAATTCAGTTATGAAACCGGATACGGACTTGCCGGAACGGCAATGGTCGGTGACGGACACCTTGATAAAATGATTCAGAATGAACCTAAGCTTATACCTATTAATGCAATAATCGGACTTGATGCTACGGATGACGGGTATAACCTGTGGTCGAATGAGAGCATAGTGCATTTTGAGGATGTGCCTAAGGAAGATATAGTCTGGACGGACGGAGAGAAGAAGGAGCTTGGTGATAAAGAAATAATTGTGACATTTTCATCGCTTAATATCGATTCGATAGAGAATACGGATATCACAAGTGTGGCAGACAATCTTAAAGATATAAACCTGAAACTCTGGATTAACGGTTATGATGGCAGCTACGAGGTGTATGACGGGTATAAAATTGTTGGTATAGTCAAAGATGACAGCATTTATGCCAAAACATCGTCATTTATAGTATCTGACACCAACAGAGTCAATGAACTTACAGATCCGAAGCAGATCGGAGAATATAATTATGTTGTCGGTGTAATGCCTCAGACTAAAGCGGATGTAATGAAAGTTGTAAGTTACAGTTACCGTGAAAACAGCGATATAAGATATGAGATTCAGAACAGCACAACATATGAACTTGATACCGTGAATACAATATTGAAGAAGTTAGCTAAGGTATTTATGTATATCGGAATCGGCTTTGCGGTATTTGCAACTGTAATGTTGGCAAACTTTATCGCAACCAGCGTTGCGCACAAGAAACAGGAAATTGGTATACTGAGGGCTATCGGTTCGAGAAGTAATGATGTATTCAGGATATTTTTCTCTGAAAGCTTCATAATTGCAATGATTAATTTCGTGCTCTCGGCAGCCGGTGTGTTTGCAGTTACGATGATTATCAATAATTACATAAGAAAAGATCTTGGCGTACTTATAAGTCTTCTGACATTCGGACCGAGACAGATTCTGCTGATACTTGTTCTGAGTATTTTTGTTGCGGCAGCGGCAAGTTTTATACCGGTGAAGAAGATAGCATCAAAGAAACCTGTTGATGCCATAAGAAACAGATAAATGATCCGATGAAACAATAAAAAGAAAAACATAACAGATATGTACCGGAGACACTTTCACAGAGGGTGTCTCCCTTTTTGTACATTAAGATCAGCTTGAATGTCCGGCCTTCTTTTCGAGAATGTTTATTAATTTATACAGAACTCCCGATAAAATGCACAATATCACAATTGACATAAGAACCCAGTCCATTTTGAAAACCTGACTTCCGTATATTATCAGATAACCAAGACCGCTGTCGGCCGCCAGAAATTCACCAATAATCACACCTACAAGCGAAAGACCGAGATTTACTTTCATTGTATTGATTATTGTTGGTATTGAAGATGGTATGACCAGTTTGGTGAGAATATGCCGTCTCTTGCCACCGAGGGTACGGATTAATTTGATTTTTTCCGGGTCTGTTTCGATGAAGGCAGTATATATGCTTAAAACAGCACCGAATATGGCAACGGAAACCGCAGCGACGATAATGGTTTTTACATTGTTGCCGAGCCATACTATGAGAACCGGTGCGAGCGCCGATTTGGGCAGACTGTTCAAGAGCACAATATATGGTTCTGCAATTTTGAAAACCGCCACATTAACATTGCGCATAGCATGCCTGCCGCAATTACGATGGAGAAACATATGAGAGTTTCGTAAACGGTTACCCACAGATGCTTCCATATTATGCCTGTTCCGGCCATATCGGTAAAACATCTGATAATTCTTGAAGGACTGCTGAATACAAAAGAATTGAGTACGCCGATGTCCGCGCATAGTTCCCATCCGCCGATCAACAGAACCAGAATCAGTGTGCGCATGATAATAATGCAGAAGTGTTGTCTTTTACGGCTTTTCAGGTATCTTAGCTGGCTTTGGGAAATTATTTTATCCATTTTCGTTAAGCTCCTTCCATAATATATTGAAATAATCCTTGAATTCAGGTGCATTTCTGCGCATGAGAGGTGTCAGGTCTGCCGGAAAATCGACGGAAACCGAACGTGCAATCCGGCCCGGACGCCTGCTTAATACATATACGGTATCTCCGACTGAAATTGCCTCCGACAAATCATGCGTTACTAACACGGCGGTCTTGTGTTCCTTTTTGATGATTGAATATATATCATCACATACAGTGAGTCTGGTCTGGTAATCAAGCGCCGAAAACGGTTCATCCAGAAGCAGAATCTCAGGTTCAAGTGCGAGAGTCCTGATTAAAGCTGCGCGCTGACGCATGCCTCCTGAAAGTTCAGACGGCCTGGATGCTTTGAATTCACCCAGACCGTATCGCTTAAGAAGTTCATCGACATAAGAGGTGCCGTCCGTTTTTTTCCTGCGTTTTATTTCAAGACCCAGCATCACATTGCCGTAAATTGACCGCCATTCAAATAAATGGTCATGCTGGAGCATATATCCGATCGAATCGTTACCGGGACTTATATCGCGGCCGTTTATCAATATGCGTCCGGAATCCGGCCGGATTATTCCGGCTATAATGGATAAAAGGGTGGATTTGCCACACCCGGACGGCCCTACGACAGACACGAAACTGCCTTTCGGAATATCAAGCGATATATCCTTGAGAGCACAGGTTTCACCTTGTACCGTGTGATATGAGTAGGAAATATTTTTCAAAGAAAGGGCAGTGCTCATTTTTCCTCCTTAAAACCTATAATTATATGCTTGTGATATAATATTTTATGAAAAATATTGAAAATAGTTCGGTATTGCTGTAGAATATTTCCATAAAATATCGTGGATGCGAGGATTTGCAATGAACCGTTTTGAAGAGATAGTCAGAAATATCAAAGGGGACATGGTTTATATACAGACTCATAATTTTCCGGATCCGGATGCGATAGCAAGTGCATTTGGCTTATCCAAACTCCTTAAACATTATGATATAAAATCATCAATCTGTTACAAGGGTAAAATAGAACGGTTCAGCACGAATGGTTTTGTAAACAAATTGGGGATTGAACTTATAGATCTTGATTCAATCAATGGTATGTGTGAGAATGATGAAATCATCCTGGTGGATTCGCAGAAAGGCAATTCCAATATTGTTGATTCTCCGGGCAATGAGATAATATGCATAGACCATCACCCGTCATTTGAAAACTGTAACACAAATGATTACAGATATGCGGATATCAGACCGGAATATGGTGCATGTGCCACGATAATTGCGCAATATTACCTGGAAAATGACATACAGATGGATAAGAGTGTTGCTACGGCACTTATATTCGGAATTAAGAGCGACACCATGGGATTATCGAGAGGAGTATCCCAGGCTGATATCGATGTTTATCAGCAGCTTTACGGGATGTGCGATATGGAGCTTATAAGTTCGCTTGAGCATTGTTCACTGAAATTTGAGGATCTTAAGGCATATGCCAATGCAATAAACAGTATTAAGATATATGATAATATCAGTTTTGCCAATACAGGATATAATTGCCCGGAGGCTCTTATTGCCAGTATATCTGATTTTATGCTTGACCTTGTTGAAATCGATTTTTCTGTTGTATATTCAATAAGAGATGACGGCATAAAGCTCTCTGTCAGAAGTATCGGAGAGATAAATGCCGGAATTGTTACCAATGATGCGCTTTCTGATATCGGAGGCGGCGGAGGTCATGCTGAGATGGCGGGAGGATTCGTGCCGTTTGCAAGCGGAACGTCACGCAGAAAAATATCACTTATGATAGAATATATAGAAGAACGTTTTCTTGCCGCTATTGGAAACAACAATAAGAAAAGTAAAAGATAAATTATTTTGGCTATTTACAATTCGCGCAAATAATGTTATTATATTTTTCGTGCTTGTGCATGCTGAAATAGCTCAGTTGGTAGAGCAGCTGATTCGTAATCAGCAGGTCGAGGGTTCGAGTCCCTTTTTCAGCTTATTATATAAATGCGTCTGTCACATTATGGTGACAGGCGTATTTTTTTGCTTTTTTACGGCAAAAACGGTCAAAAAAAGTCATTCAAAACCATAAATAATAAAAAATGTTCAAAAAATGAGAGAAAATGATTGACTTTGAATGAATTTGACGGTATACTTGTGTTATCAAGAACGGAGGAGGTAATACAAGTGATTTACACAGTAACATTTAACCCGTCATTGGATTATATCGTTTCGGTAAAGGATTTTAAGACCGGAATTACCAACAGAACGGATTCCGAGAAAATTCTTCCGGGAGGTAAGGGCATCAATGTATCGACAGTCCTTATGAATCTGGGAATACCGAACACGGCGCTTGGATTTGTAGCCGGATTTACCGGTGATGAAATAATACGAAGATTAAGCGGACTGGGTGTCAATAATGGATTCATACGACTGGATGACGGATTCTCAAGAATTAATCTGAAATTAAGCACAATAGAAGGAACGGAGATTAACGGCCGTGGCCCCGATATCGGTAAAGAACAGGTTAAGATGCTTATGGACAGACTTGATGAGCTTAAGGAAGGAGATATATTGTTCCTTTCCGGAAGCATTCCTGCAGGGATGGGCGATGATGCTTATGAGAAAATAATGCAGGCACTTGAAGGAAGAGGCGTCATTATCGCAGTAGATGCGACGAGAGAACTTCTTATGAAGGTGCTTCCGTATAAACCGTTCCTTATCAAGCCGAATAATTACGAACTTGGAGAGATATTCGGTGTGGAACTTACAAGCAGAAAATCGGTTATACCGTATGCAAAGAAACTTCAGGAAATGGGAGCTGTCAATGTCCTTGTATCAATGGCTGGTGAAGGCGCGGTGCTCGTGGCTGAAGACGGACAGGTACTTGAAACAGAGGCTCCGAAAGGTAAGCTGATTAACGGAGTAGGTGCAGGAGATTCGATGGTTGCCGGATTTATGGCAGGTTATATGGAGAAACATGATTACAGACATGCCTTCTGCATGGGTGTTGCGGCGGGCAGTGCAAGTGCTTTCTCTGAGAACCTTGCAACCGGAGCAGAGATAAAGAAAGTATATGATCAGATAACTTTATAAAAATGGAGGACGAAGGTATGAGAATTACAGATTTGCTTGACAAGAGAAGTATTTCTCTTGATGCAGCTCCTAAGAGCAAGGAAGAAGCTCTTAATGATGCAGTTGCGCTTATGGAGGCAGCCGGAAGGCTTAATGATGTGGAAGGCTACCGCAGACAGGTGTTTGCGAGGGAAGAAGAAAGTACAACGGGCGTTGGTGAAGGAATTGCAATCCCGCATGGTAAATGCAGTTCAGTAAATACGCCTGGCCTCGCAGCAATGGTAATTAAGAACGGAGTCGATTTTGATTCGCTTGACGGTGAACCGGTGACGTTGCTTTTTCTTATAGCAGCACCTGACACTGAGGATAATATTCATCTTGATGTGTTAAGCAAGCTTTCAATGATGCTTATGGACGAGCAGTTTACGACGAGCCTGCGCAATGCCGGAACAGTTGACGAATTCCTGAATATCATAGACAGGGCAGATGAAGAGAAAAAGAGCGTTGACGAGAGGCTTACAGATAATAACGAGCCGGCTGAAGGCGCCATAAAAATACTTGCCGTAACATCGTGTCCTACAGGTATTGCACATACCTATATGGCAGCGGAGGGACTTGAAAAAGCTGCTGCGGCTAAGAATTGTCACATCAAAATCGAGACAAGAGGATCCGGAGGAGCCAAGAACGTCCTTACCGATAAGGATATAGAAGAAGCTGATTGTATAATAGTGGCAGCTGACGCCAAGGTTCCTATGGAGAGATTTAACGGTAAGAAACTTATAGAACGTCCGGTTTCGGATGGAATTAACAAGGCAGATGAACTTATCGATATGGCAATTGCCGGAAACGCACCTGTATATCAAAGCAATACTTCCGAAGATGCATCCGCCGGAACGCAGACATCAGGAAAGAAAGGCATAGGACATAAGATTTATACACAACTTATGAATGGCGTTTCGCATATGCTTCCGTTTGTTGTCGGAGGTGGTATACTCATAGCACTTTCATTTCTGATAGATGGCTTCGCTATTGATATTAATTCATTGTCTGCAGCCGAAAGGGCTAATTTCGGTACAATAACATCAGCTGCGGCATTGTTTAATGAAATTGGTAATGTCGCTTTTAAATTTATGCTGCCGGTACTATCGGGATTTATAGCCATGGCGATTGCGGACAGACCTGCTCTTGCAGTCGGATTTGTAGGCGGAATGATAGCCGCAAACGGAACATCGGGATTCCTCGGCGCACTCGCAGCAGGATTTGCAGCAGGATATATAGTACTCCTTCTTATGAAGATATGTTCTAAACTTCCTGAGGTGTTGGAAAAAATAGCACCGGTACTCATATATCCGCTTATAGGAATACTGCTTATGGGACTTGCAATGAAATTTGCGGTAGAACCGGTAATGGGATTTGTCAATACAGCCATGAATAACGGTCTTCACAGCATGGGAAGTGCAAGCAGGATTATACTCGGACTTGTGCTTGGCGCAATGATGGCAATCGATATGGGCGGTCCGTTTAACAAGGCAGCTTATGTGTTCGGAACAGCATCAATCGCAGCCGGTAACTATGATATAATGGCATCAGTCATGATAGGCGGAATGGTTCCGCCGTGTGCAATAGCCCTTGCCACACTTTTCTTCAAAAAGAAATTCACCAAGCAGGAGAGACAATCCGGTCCGGTCAATATTATTATGGGACTTGCGTTCATAACTGAAGGAGCTATCCCTTATGCAGCGGCAGATCCGCTGAGAGTAATCCCGGCTTGTGCAATAGGCGCGGGAGTGGCAGGAGCACTTTCAATGGCATTTAACTGTACTCTTATGGCACCGCACGGCGGAATTTTCGTAGTACCGGTTATGGGCAATCCATTGATGTATCTGCTTGCACTTGTGATAGGAACTGCAGTATCTACGATACTTTTAGGAATATTAAAGAAAAATAAGACAAATTAGGAGGAAAAACTCATGAAAGAAATCAAGTATATAATTACAGATCCGGAAGGAATCCATGCACGTCCGGCAGGACTTTTGGTAAAGGCAGCAAAGGAATTTGCGTGTGATATTAAAATCGCGAAAGACGGAAAGGCAATGAATTGCAAAGCGATTTTCGGAATTATGGGCCTTGGCGTTAAGAAGGGCGAAGAAGTTACAATTACTTTTGACGGTGAAGATGAAGATAAAGCGTGTGAAACCATAAACGCGTTTATGCAGGCTAATCTTTAAATTCCGGACATAGGGAGAATGCTTATGAAGGTATATGAAGGTAAAAGTGTATATAGTGGCATAGCAATCGGCAGAATCAGATTGTTTTCCAAGGATGAACGTCAGGTAAAGCGCGTGAGAGTCAGTGATACCGGTGCGGAACTGGCCAGGTATGAAGATGCCAGAAAGAAAAGCATTGGTGAACTTGCGGAATTACATGATAAAGCACTTAAAGAAGTCGGCGAAGCCAATGCGGCAATATTTGAGGTTCATCAGATGATGCTTGAAGATGATGATTATAATGATTCGGTCAGGAACATCATAACGTCACAGGGAGTGAATGCAGAGTATGCCGTTGCAACAACCGGAGATAATTTCTCAAGGATGTTTGCATCTATGGATGACGATTATATGAAAGAACGTGCTGCTGATGTAAAAGATATATCTGAACGTGTAATCAATGTTTTGAGCGGCAGTTCATCTTCGGACTTAACCGGCGATGAACCGGTGATAATTATTGCGGATGACCTTGCCCCGTCTGAAACTGTCCAGTTAGATAAGGATAAGGTACTTGCTTTTGTTACCGTGCACGGTTCGACAAATTCCCATACGGCGATTCTGGCAAGAACAATGGGCATCCCGGCTTTGGTCAATACCCCGGTCGACCTTGATGATGATATTGACGGATGCCTTGCGATAGTCGATGGAACCAAGGGCACTGTATATATCAATCCGGACGAAGCTATGCTTGAGATGATGCGTGAAAATAAAGCCAGGGATGATGAACAGAAGAAGCTTCTGGCCAGCCTTAAGGGCAGGGAAAATGTAACCATTGACGGACAGAAGATAAAACTTTATGCTAATATAGGCAACATAAAGGATCTGGCGAAGGTGATACAGAACGACGCCGGAGGTATAGGACTTTTCAGAAGTGAGTTCATATACCTTGAAAGCAAAGATTTTCCTACCGAAGAAGAGCAGTTTGCGATATATAAGCAGGTTGCCGAGACAATGGCGGGCAAGACGGTTATCATAAGAACCCTTGATATAGGTGCAGACAAGCAGTGTGATTATTTTAATCTTAAACACGAAGACAACCCGGCAATGGGATGCCGTGCTATCAGGATATGCCTTACGAGGCCGGAAATTTTCAAGGTCCAGTTAAGAGCATTATTCCGTGCGAGCGCATACGGAAATATTGCAATAATGTATCCTATGATAATAAGTGCGTGGGAAATCGACCGTATCTATGAAATAGTGGATGAAGTCAAGAAGGAACTTGACGAACAGGGAATCAGTTACGGCAATCCTGAGCAGGGAATTATGATTGAAACGCCTGCGGCGGTTATGATGAGTGATGTACTTGCATCGAAAGTTGATTTCTTCAGCATAGGTACCAATGACCTTACACAGTATACGCTTGCGATTGACAGGCAGAATACTGAACTTGACATGTTCTATGATGCGCATCATCCGGCGGTGCTTAAGATGATATCCATGGTTGTGGAGAATGCGCATAAAGCCGGAATCTGGGCAGGAATCTGCGGAGAACTTGGAGCTGACAGAACACTCACCAAAGAATTTCTGGCCATGGGTGTGGATGAACTTTCGGTATCACCTGCAAGCGTTCTGCCGATTCGCAAAATAGTACTCGAAACCAATGTTAAGGAATATAAGGCGGATAAGAAATGTTAACATTACAGAGACAGGAGATGATTCTCAAGCTCCTGAAGGAAAAAGGCAGCGTAACTACTCAGGAAATCAGCGAAAAACTTGGAATTTCCGAGTCTACGGCAAGAAGAGATATCAGTTATCTTGATAAGGAAGGGAAACTGTCCAAGGTTTTTGGTGGTGCTGCGCTTAAAGAACAACAGCAGGTTACGGCATATGAATATACATTTGAACAGAAGAATGATCTTAACATTGATGAGAAGAAAAAAATAGCCAGATATGCTGCTCTTCTTATCGAGAAAAATGATTTTGTGTATCTTGATGCCGGAACAACAACTGCTTATATGATAGACTATATTGAGGAGCAGGCGGTTACATTTGTAACCAATGGCATTACACATGCAAGGCAGCTTGCGGCCGGAGGATTTAAAGTCTATCTTGTCGGCGGTG
>ENA-OPWH01001513-OPWH01001513.1-human-gut-metagenome-genome-assembly--contig:-NODE-1513-length-14460-cov-2.292398_pt1 | contig 14460 bp, 13 predicted proteins | sample MGYA00241506_ERZ502004 | MGnify/ENA primary metagenome ERZ502004 (study PRJEB25962, sample SAMEA2043049) | human gut metagenome | biome: human gut; feature: human-associated habitat; material: faeces... | reverse complement strand
CGAACCGACGCCCATCAGTCGTCCGACCTTGCTGCGTGGGGACTGTTCGAGAATGATGTTCATCATCAGCGGTGTGGCCACGCCGGAGCCGATGCCCTGGATGATGCGGGCTACTAGAATCACCGGGAACGCATGGCCGAAGATCATGGTCAGCGAGCCAAGCACCGCAAGCGCCACCGCGGCGAGGAACAGGACGCGATGCTTGAATTTGCGGTTAAGATACGACGAAAGCGGCATGGTGGCTGCGACCGTCAGCAGGTAGATGGTGGTGATCCACTGCACAGTAGCAGTGTTCACGTTGAATTCCCGCATGAGCTGTGGGAACAGCACCGTCATCACGGTTTCGGTGAGGATGCCGATGAAGGCGAGCGAGCCGACCGCCACGATGGCGCCGATGAGTTTGCCGGGAATGCGTTCGTCCGGCGTTTCCTTGATGTTTTCGCTATTGTTCCGATTGTTATGGCCGGTGGTTTCGAGCGTTGTATTCCGTTCTTTCATAATCACTTTCCGCGCACTTTTTCCTGCGGCCATGTGCGACGCCGCGATTGACGCATGGGCCTTGCAAAGCAAGCAGGCGTCAACCCCAGCGAAGAATTTTAGCGGAACCCCTGACCCAATGCCTGCAGGAAACGAACATCAGGCGTTGCGCTGGCCGGAACGGCCGTCACCGTTATCGTCCTCTTCGTGCAGAATCTTCCGAATCCGCTCCAATCTCGGCTTGACCTCATGCTCGTAACCGCGGTCGTTCGGATGGTAATACTCGCGCCCCTGCAATTCGTCAGGCATGTACTGCTGCGGCGCCACCGCGCCCGGCCAATCGTGCGCGTACCGGTAGCCTTCGTGGTTGCCCCAGCTTTTCATCAGCGCGGTCGGCGCATTGCGCAGATGCAGCGGCACTTGGCCGATAAGCCCCGCGTCCACGTCGGCGAGCGCCGCGTTGATGGCGTTGTAGCTGGCGTTGGATTTGGGCGCGGTGGCGACGGCGAGCGCCGCTTCGGCAAGAATGATGCGCGCTTCGGGCATGCCGATCATGGCCACTGCCTGCGCCGCGGCTACGGTGACTTGCAGGACCTGCGGGGCGGCCATGCCGACTTCCTCGGATGCGGCGATCATGATGCGTCGTGCGATGAAGCGCGGGTCTTCCCCCGCGCGCAGCATGCGGGCCAGATAATGCATGGTGGCGTCCGGATCGGAGCCTCGCATGGATTTGATGAACGCCGAGATGACGTCGTAGTGGTCGTCTCCGTCCTTGTCGTAACGCACGGTGGCCACGTCCATGACCTTCGACACCACATCAGGCGTGATGATGGGCCGTTTCGCGCCTTTTTTTCGTTCTTTGTCACCAGTGAGCGCGCCGGCCGCGGCTTCGAGGATGGTCAGTGTCTTACGTGCGTCGCCGCCGGCCATGCGGATGATCTCATCCACAGCCTCGTCGGTGATTCTGATTTCGTTGTCAAGGCCGTGTTCGCTTGCGATGGCGCGATTGATCAGCGTTTTCAGATCGTCCGGTTCCAGCGATTCGAGTTTGACGACCACGGATCGGCTGAGCAGCGGCTTGATGACGGAGAAGCTTGGGTTTTCCGTGGTGGCCGCGATGAAGGTGACGTCGCGGTTTTCCACACTGGGCAGCAACGCATCCTGCTGCGATTTGGAGAAGCGGTGCACCTCGTCGATGAACAACACCGTTTCCTTGCCTTCGGAGACGAGACGTTCGTGCGCGCGTTTGAGCACGTCACGCACGTCCTTGACGCCGGAGGTGACCGCGGACAGTTCCTCGAAGACACGGCCGGACTGTTTGGCGACGATATAGGCGAGGGTGGTTTTGCCGACTCCGGGAGGTCCGAACAGGATGATGGAGCTCGGTGCGGTGAGCGAGCCTTTCGAAGCGGGGTTGGCGAGTCTGCGCAATGGCGATCCCTCCCCCAATACCCGTGATTGCCCCACCACATCGTCGATGCTCGCTGGGCGCATGCGTACGGCAAGCGGGCGCGTCACATCATCCGGCGCGTCCATCGCGGCAAACAAATCGTCAGTCATGCTTTCCACTGTACCGCAACACACCCAACAATTCGAACACACGTTCGATGCATGCGTTCGCCCCAACCGGTAGACTGGCAAGCATGGCAGACGATACGAATTATGGCTCGCTGGGCGCGTTGGCGCCGAATTGGGACGAGGGCGAGCGCAACATCGACACGGATGAGATCTATGAGCGTTTCTTCACCTGGGTGGAGGACGTCAAAGGCGTGGAACCGTGGCCGCATCAGGAGGAGGCCATCATGGATCTGCTGGCCGGCGACCATGTCATTTTGAACACTCCGACCGGTTCGGGCAAGTCGCTGGTGGCGCTCGGCATGCATTTCGCCGCGTTGTGCACGGGCCGCCGTTCCTATTACACGGCTCCGATCAAGGCTCTGGTGTCTGAGAAGTTCTTCGACTTGGTTGAAGTTTTCGGCCGCGAGAACGTCGGCATGATCACCGGCGACACGCATATCAACGCGGATGCGCCGATCATCTGCTGCACCGGGGTCAGCAGGTGGATGACCGAAAGCGCCATGACACAGCCCAGCGCGAGGCAGAGGGCCACCACGACGGTCTGCGCCCATTTCACCCGGTCGCTGAGGGCCGACACGGTGGTGTAAGTCTCCCGAGCGCGGCTGGGCTTGGCAGGTGCCGCTGCTTACGCTGCCGGATACGCAGTTCCTGTTGATGAGCGCGACGCTGGGCAATGTCGACGCAATCGCCGACAAGCTTGAGGACATGACGGACACCGACGTGGATATCATCGCCGATGCGCCACGTCCCGTGCCGTTGACGTACGAATACACACTCGACCCGTTGGAGAAGACGGTGGAATTGGCGTTCGGCAAGGGCGAGACGCCGATTTACGTGGTGCATTTCTCTCAGGATGCCGCGTTGGAGACCGCCAACGCGCTGGCCAGCACGGGCGTGTCCAGCAAGGAGCAGCGCGCCGCGATCGCGGAAGCCATCAAGGGCACGAAGTTCACCACCGCGTTCGGCAAGATCCTGCAGCGTCTGTTGCGTACCGGCATCGGCATCCACCATGCCGGCATGCTCCCCCGCTATCGTCGTCTGGTGGAGCAGCTCGCCCAGCAGGGACTGCTGCCAGTGATCTGCGGCACCGACACGCTTGGTGTCGGTATCAATGTGCCGATTCATTCCGTGGTATTGACCGCGTTGACCAAGTTCGACGGCACGAAGATGCGCAAGCTGCGCGCCCGCGAGTTCCATCAGATCGCAGGACGCGCCGGACGCATGGGCTTCGACACGGAGGGTCTGGTCATAGCCGAAGCCCCCGAATTCGAAATCGAGAACGCCAAGGCTCTGGCCAAGGCAGGCAACGATCCGAAGAAACTGAAGAAGGTCAAGCGCAAGAAGGCTCCTGAAGGTTTCGTAACGTGGAACGAGAACACGTTCGACAAGCTTATCGACGCGGCTCCGGAAACACTGGTGCCGCATATGAAGATCACCCATTCCATGGTGTTGAACGAGGTGGAGCAGGGCGGCGACGCCCGCTACCGCATCGACCGGCTTATCGACGATTCGGCGCAGACTCCGGAGCAGAAGGAGCGTCTGCACGCCCGCGCGGACGAGATCTTCCAGACCTTGTTCGACACGAACGTCATCGAGACCGAAGACCGTGACGATGGCGGCAAGGATTATTTCATGACCGTGGACATGCCGGACGATTTCGCCCTCGATCAGCCGCTAAGCCCGTTCCTGCTGGCCGCGTTGGAACTGCTCGACCCGGAGTCGGACACGTATGCGTTGGATGTGATATCCATGGTTGAGGCCACGTTGGAGGACCCGAAGCAGGTGCTGCGCGCGCAGGAACGTCAGGCGCGCGACGAGGCGATGATCCGCATGAAAGAGGATGGCCTCGACTATGACGAGCGTATGGACAGGCTTCAGGAGATCACCTATCCGAAGCCGTTGGAGGATATGCTGCAGGCCGCGTTCGATGAATACCGCCATGATGTTCCGTGGGCGAACGACTATTGGCTGAGCCCGAAATCCGTGGTGCGCGACATGGTGGAGACCGCTTCCGATTTCACCGGCTACATCGCCCGCTACAACATCGCCCGTTCCGAAGGCACGCTGCTGCGTTACCTGTCCGACGCCTACCGTGCGTTGGCGCGTACCGTTCCGCAGGAAAAGCGCGACGAGCAGCTTGACGACATCATCTCCTGGCTGCGCGTGGTGGTCCGTTCCATCGACTCCTCGCTGGTGGACGAATGGGAGCATGCCGGAACCGATACCGACGCGTCCGAAGCGGCCGCCAATCTTGCCGCGCCCGGCGCAAAACAGGCCGTGGTGGAGGATCGCCGTGGACTCACCGTATTGGTGCGCAATGCCATGTTCCGCCGTGTGCAGCTTATGGACCTCGACAAGCCGGACGAGCTCGGCGCGCTCGATAAGGACTGGGGCTACGGCGTGCACGAGTGGGAGGACACGCTCGACGATTACTACGACGAGCACGAATACGTCAACATCGACGCGAAGGCACGCAGCGGCGAACTGTTCATCCTCGACGAAAGCAAGGAGAACAGCGAGCACGCCTGGAAGGTGCGGCAGATCATCGACGATTCCGATGGCGACCACGACTGGGCCATCACCGGAACCGTCGACCTGGACGCCACGCAATCCAGTGGCGAGGTTGTCTTCTTCGATTACAGCGTGTCCAACTGACGGCGCATCTCGTCGGCGTCGACTTCGAGCGGCGGCCAGATCATGTTCATGTTCTTGAGCGTGTTGCGCAGCAGCTCGGAGACGACGGCCCTCGAATACCAACGATTGTCGGCAGGCACCAGATACCACGGCGCCTGCTCGGTGCTGGTGCGCAGGAACACATCCTGCCATGCGGCCATGTAGTCGTCCCAGCGGGCGCGCGCCTCAAGGTCGCTCGGATCGAACTTCCAGTATTTGGTCGGATCATCGAGACGGCTCAGGAAGTGGCGTTTCTGCTCGTCTTTGCTGACCACGAGGAAGATTTTGATGATGGCGCATCCGTCGGCCGTCAATTGCGATTCGAAACGGTTGATTTCGTCGTACCGCGCCTGCCACACTTCTTCCGGCTGCGTTTTGTAGATGCGCGGCATGACGATGTCCTCGTAATGGGACCGGTCGAAGATGGAGATCCATCCGTTGTTCGGCAGCTCGCGTTTGATGCGCCACAGATAGTCATGGTCCAGTTCTTCGCCTTTCGGCGCGCCGAAACCGTGATAGTGCATGCCCATCGGGTCGCCTTGGCTGAACACATGTCGTACGATGCCGCCTTTGCCTGACGCGTCCATGCCTTGCAGCACGATCAGCAATCGCCGATGCGAGCCTTTCACGCCATTGGCGTACATAAGCCGCTGGTAACGGGCGATCTCCGACGAGCTGATGGATATGAATCGTTCGGCATCATCCTTGTTGCCGTCAAAACCAGGAGTGGAATCGCCATCTATGTCCGATACCTTCGTGTCGTGATGGAATCGCAATAGCTGGGTCGGCGGCAACGTCCATACCGAGCTCAGTAGTTCGCTCGCTTTTGCGGCGTTCGCCAATCCTTCGGCGACGGAATCGCAATTCTCGCTTTTTTCCAGCCGATCTTCCACTTTGTTCAGCGTTTTCGCGATCGAAGACATTCTGGCGTCGTCTTTTTTCGCATCCTTGGTTTTATCCGCCATGTCAAGCCTCCCTGCTTGGTACGGACCACATGCGTGCAGTCCATCGTAGACACGAAAGGGGCCGCTTCCCCGTATTTCGCGGGAAAACGACCCCTACGCGTGTTATGCGATACCGGTGCTATTCGTCGGCTTCGGACTTGTTCTTGTCCTTGCCATCGCCCTTCGTCTTGAACGGATTGTCCTTGATCGGATGTCCATTCTTGTCGAATTTGACCTGGCTTTCCGGATGCGTCTCATCGAAGCCTTGGGCGTACCTGGTCTGACGCCACTGGTGGATGGACGCGTTGGTGCCGCGATGGTGCACATGGTAGACACGCTGCGCGCCACCCAGCGGCACGCCTTCCTTGGCCACGGCGATCTGGTTCACGTTCGACGGATCCATGATGGCGATCGGCGCGACCGGTTCCGGTTCGGCCGGTGCAGCCGTATGCTGCTGCATGCGCGACGGCAGCCATTCGGCCAGCCTGCTCAACAGCCAGCAGACGATGAAATAGACGACCGCGGCCACCACCAGCGTCTGCAGAATGTTGAAGTACATCGATCCAAGTCGACGTGATTCCTGCAGCAGGTCGGTGTACATGATGATCGAGCCGAGCGCGGTGTCCTTCAACACGACGACCAGCTGGGTCACGGCCGCCGGCAGCATGGCGTAGATGGCCTGCGGCACTTCGATCTGCAACAGAGACTGCGTACGGGTCAATCCCAAGGCGAGCGAGGCCTCACGCTGGCCGTTCGGCAGGTTGCCCACGCCGGAACGCACCAGCTCGGCTACCACGGATCCGTTGTAGATCACGAGCGCGAGCACCACCGCCCAATACGCGGGGCTGGGCAGACCTGCGAAGGCGAACCAGCGCCAGAAGAAGATCATGAGCAGCAGAACGGGGACGGCTCGTGCGAATTCCACGATCGCGCCGGAAATGGTACGGATCAGCAGGCTCGGCAGCAGTCGGCCCACACCAAAGACCAGGCCGAACACCACGGCTCCGACCACGGCCAGTACGGACGCGCGGATCGTGGCCCACAGTCCCGGCAGATAGAAGTCGGTCCATGCTTCGGCGTCAAGCGCCGGCTTCCACAGTTTCCAGCTCAGCTGGTTCTCGCCGTCCGGCGGATTGTGCAGACGCATGAGGATCAGCACGACCACCACCGCGAAGATGATGCCTGCGATCCAATTGACGATACGGATGGTTTTGCGGCCCTTCGGACCAGGCTGGTCGAACAGCACCGCGCTTTCATTGCTTGCCATGTCGCGTCACCTCCTCACCGCGAGCTTGTTGGATAGATACGTGGTCAGCATGCCGATTGGAATGATCAGAACCACATAGCCGAAGGCGAAGATCAGGAAGATCGGTACGATTTGGTCGGCGTGGTATTCGATCATTTCGCTCATCATCGTCGAGGTTTCGGTGGCCACGGATGCCGCCGCCGCGACGGTGGAGTTCTTCAGCAACGCGATCAGCGTGTTGCCCAACGGCGCCACGGAACCGCGGAACGCCTGCGGCAGGATGATCTGAGTGGCGGCCTGCATGAAGTTCAGGCCCAACGCGCGGGCGGCCTCGGCTTGACCAAGCGGCACGGTGTTGATGCCGGAGCGCAGCGATTCACATACGAAAGCCGCGGTGTACAGGCTCAGGCCCGTCACGGCCAGCCAGAAGAAGTTGGTGGCGAACGTGTCGGAGAAGCTGAACTTCAGCTGCGCGTACGCACCCAGCACCATGAACACCATGATGATGGTCAGTGGCAGGTTCTTGAACAGTTCGACGTAGGCACCGGAAACGGTACGGAGCGAGGCGATCGGAGAAATGCGCATCATCACGAGGATGACGCCCAGAATCGTGGAGAACAACGCCGACCACAGGGTCAGCTCGATGTTCACCAGAAACGCGCCGGGAATGTTGTATTGGCTGAACAACGCGAGGAATCCGTCCATCACTTATTCCCCTTTCCATTCGGCACCGGCGGATTGTACTTGGCGTTCGGCGTGTAGGCCACTCCCCTGGTGTTGTCGGAAATGGCCCTTTGCCAAGAACCGTCCTGAATCATATCGGTGATGGCGTTGTTGATTTTGTTCTTCAGCTCGGTGTTGCCCTTCTTGACACCGATGCCGTAATACTCCTGGGTGAACGGCTTGCCCACCACGCGCAGGCGTCCACGTGAGGCGGATGCGAGGCCGGCGAGAATGATGTCGTCGGTGGTGGCGGCGTCCACAATGCCGGAAAGCAACGCGGTGGCGCATTCCGCCATGCCGGGCTGTTCCATCAGCTGGGTCTGCTTGGCGAACTTCTCCTTGACGTTGACGGCGGATGTGGTGCCGGTCATGGAGCACAGCCGCTTGCCGTTCAGATCCTTAGGTCCGTCAATGCCGGTTTCGTCCTTGCGTACCAGCAGATCCTGTCCGGCCACGAAATACGGGCCGGCGAAATCGACGACCTTCTTGCGTTCGTCGGTGATGGAATAGGATGCGACGATGTAATCGACATCGCCGTTCTGCAGCATAGCCTCACGCTGCTTGGACGGCGATTCCTTCCATACGATCTCGTCTTCGGAATAGCCGAGTTTCTTGGCCACGTACTTGGCCACGTCCACGTCGAAGCCGACGTAGGTGCCGTTCTTCTTGAAGCCCAGGCCAGGCTGGTCGAATTTGATGCCGATGCGGATCTTGCCGGTTTCGTCCGCGCCGCATGCGGATACCGCGAACACGCACGCGCACGCGCAGAATGCCGCGACGGCTCTGCGCAACATGCGTTTCGCCGTGATCGAAAGTGGTTTCATATCAGGTTCCTTCTTCTGTCGTTATGTTCCGTCACTTCAGTGGGTGAGGATCTTCGACAGGAAGTCCTTGGCGCGATCGGTCTTCGGATGTTCGAAGAAGTCGTCCGGCGTGCTCTGTTCGAGAATCTGTCCGTCGGCCATGAACACGACCTTGTCGGCCACCTTGCGCGCGAAACCCATCTCGTGGGTCACGCACAGCATGGTCATGCCTTCATGGGCGAGTTCGACCATGACGTCAAGCACTTCGTTGACCATTTCCGGGTCGAGAGCGGACGTTGGCTCGTCGAACAGCATGACCTTCGGCTGCATGGCGAGGGCGCGGGCGATGGCGACACGCTGCTGCTGGCCGCCGGACAGCTGCGACGGCATTTTGGAGGCCTGCGAGGCCACGCCGACGCGGCCCAGCAAATCCATGGCCAGGTCCTCGGCTTCCTTCTTGCCCATGTGGCGCACCTTGATCGGCGCCAATGTCACGTTTTCCAAAATGGTTTTGTTGGCGAACAGGTTGAACGATTGGAACACCATGCCCACTTCCGCACGCAGTTTGGCGAGTTCCTTGCCTTCCTGCGGCAGCGGTTTGCCGTCGATGCGGATATCGCCGGAATCGATGGTTTCCAGACGGTTGATGGTGCGGCACATCGTGGATTTGCCGGAGCCGGACGGTCCGACGATGACGAGCACCTCGCCTTTGCGTACGGTGAGGTTGATGTCCTTGAGCACATGCAGATCGCCATAATGCTTCTCGACATGGGTCAGTTCGACGAGCGGCCTGTTATCCGCTCCCGCGTCCGGCATGATGGGACGCTTCGCTTCGGTTTCTTTCATTTCAGACATAAAGGGCAGTATAAGAAAGCAATGCGAAATTCATGTTTCCTATACTGCCCGTTCACATCATTTCGTCCGGAATATGAGACATTTCATACCGTTTGACGAACATATTCATCAAACGGATCGCCGCCGGAGCAATTTCACAGCACCTTGGAGAGGAAGGTCTTCAATCGTTCGCTCTTCGGATGGTTGAAGATCTCGTCAGGGGTTCCCTCTTCCTCGATCACGCCGGCATCGGTGAAGATGACCCTCGTGGCCACTTCGCGTGCGAAGCCCATCTCATGGGTCACCAGCACCATGGTCATGCCTTTGGCGGCAAGGTCGCGAATCACTTCGAGCACATCGCCCACCATTTCCGGGTCGAGCGCGGATGTCGCCTCGTCGAACAGCATCACCTTCGGATTCATCGCCAGCGAGCGCGCGATCGCCACACGCTGCTTCTGCCCGCCGGACAGCGATTTCGGCATGGCGTCGGCTTTTTCGGCCAATCCTACGGTTTTCAGCAGTTCCATGGCGTGCGCGCGGGCCTGCTCATCCGTTTCATGATGCACCAGTTTCGGTGCGAGGGTGATGTTGTCGATCACGCTCATGTTGTTGAACAGGTTGAAATGCTGGAACACCATGCCCACCTGCTCGCGCACCTGGTCGATGTTCACATGGCTGTCCGTTAAATCGTGTCCGTTGACCACGATCTTGCCGCCGGTGGCCTGTTCGAGTCCGTTCAGGCAACGCAATATGGTGGATTTGCCGGCGCCGGACGGTCCGATGATGCAGATCACCTCGCCTTTGCGCACGGTCATGTCGACGCCTTTGATGACCTCGGTCTGCCCGTAGCTTTTGTGCAGATCCTTGACGTCGATGATCACGCCGTTCTCGTTCATCGGTTCACCTTCCTGTCCACGATGTTGGCCAGCCACGTCAGAATGGTGATGGCCACGAAGTACATGACGCCGACGATCAGCAGCGTTTCGGTTACGCGGAAGTTCGCCGCGTACAGCTGCTGCGCCTGGTACAGCAGCTCACCGAAGCCGATGGCGAGCAGCAGAGAGGAGTCCTTGATCATGATGACCAGCTGGTTGATGATCGAAGGCATGGCGATTTTGCTGGCCTGCGGCAGAATCACTCGGCGCATGGCCTGCCTGTGGTTGAGTCCCAGCGAACGTGCGCCCTCCATCTGTCCGGAATCGACCGATTGGACTGCGCCACGCACGATTTCCGCCAGGTACGCGCCGGAGTTGAGCGACAAGGTCAATGCGCCGGCGACCCAGATGTTCACGCTATGTCCGATGAGCTGGGGCACACCGAAGTAGAAGAAGAACGCCCACACCAGGATCGGGGTGCCGCGGAACACCGCGATGTACACATTGGCCAATCCTGCGGCGATTTTGCTTTCCGAAACCTTCATCAGGCCGAACGCGACGCCGAGCACCAATGCGATCGCGAAGGAAAGCAGCGTGATCAGCAGCGTGTTCCTCAAGCCCGTCAGCAATGCCGGCATCGACTGTTTGACCAGTCCGAGGAAACCGACCTTCTGTTGTTCGGCGCTGTCGTCGCCATTGTCGGTGATCATGCCGGAAATCGATTTGGCCTGCTCTTTCGCGCCTTGCTTGCCAAGATATTGTGCGACGATTCGCTCGTATTCTCCCGAAGCAATCATCTTGTTCAATCCATCGTTGATGGCGGCCAGCAAATCTGCGTTCATGCCTTTGTTCACGGCCATGCCGTATTCGCCGTGCGGCACCTTCGGAGTCACGATTTTCAGACCGTTGTTCTGCGATACGCCATATGCCAGTACCGGATAATCGTCGAACACCGCGACGGCATTGCCGGATTTGACCATCTCGTACATGGTTGAGGATTGGTCGACGGAAGTCACCTTGTAACCGTACTTGTCGGCATGCTGTTTGGCGTACGATTCGCCCTCCGAGCCGGTTTTCGCCACAACCGTCCGGCCTTTGAGGTCCTTATAGCCGGTGACGTCGTCGTTGTTGGCCGCGACGGCCATCTGGATGCCGGATTGGAAATACGGATTCGAGAAATCATAGGAGGCTTTACGCTCGTCAGTGATGGACATGCCGGCTATGACGACGTCCACCTGGTTGGAGCTTAGGGCCTGCAACGCGGCGTTGAATCCCAGCGACTGTATCTCGACCTTAAAGCCCTCTTCCTTGGCGATGCCTCGGATTAGCTCCATGTCGATGCCGGTCATCTTGCCGTTCTCACGGTATTCGAACGGTGCGAACGTGGTGTCGGTGCCGATTTTATATGTCTTGCCCTTGACCGAGGCCGGATTGCCAGTTTCGGAGGCGAGCGCATGCGGAACGGTCGTCATGAATGCCGCAAAGACCACGGCGAGCACGGCGAACAGCGCGCATATGCGCATGCCGACCGCGTTCAGTCGCTTCTTGTCCTGTGTTTTCGATTTCATACCGCGCTTCAACCCTTTCTGGTTGCCGGATAATCAAACACGCTCCACTATAATGACAGCGACGGAAAATAGACAACGCGAATAATAAAAAATGTCCGAGCATCATTGATGTTCGGACATTTTTCATTCATCTATGGGCGAAACCGTATCAGTCCTCGTCCTCATCCGGATCGTAATCGACACCGGTCTCGGCGCGCTGCTCAGCGGAGATCGGAGCCGGAGCGCCGGTCAGCGGATCGCGGCGCATTTCCGGAGCCGCATACGGCACTTCCTCGCCAGCGGCGTTGAGCTGGTTGGAGAAACGGTACGGAAGTTGGCGCGGATCCTTCAGTTCGCGAGTCTTGACGCCGGAGACGTATTCCGGATCGTCGTCAAGATAGAAGAAATCACGTCCGTCCGCGAGCGTGGTCGGCGTGATACGGATATGCTCCTTCGCATATTCTCCCGGAGTGTAGTTGACGAAATCACCCATGTGATTATTCACCTTCCTGAACCGGCTCGGCCTGGCGTGCCAGAACGAGCTCTTTGACCAAATCCCTTGTTTTCGACACCGAATCGGGGTCCAATCCGTCATCGGTGATGACCGTATCCACCTGGTCAAAACGTGCGAACAGCGACAGTGACGTGCAGCTCCACTTGGTGTGGTCGGTCAAAATTATCGTGCGATCGGCAATGTCCATCATCGCCATATCGGTTGCGGCTTCCAGCGAGTTCGGCATGAGGAAACCGCGCGGAATGGACACGGAATGCGTGCCCAGAAATACGGTGTTGACGCGCAGCGAGGCGACCACTTTGTCTGCGATCGGCCCGACGAGCGAGTTGGAGCGCGTGGTGACGCCGCCGGTGACGATGACTTCCACGTCTTTCGATTCAAGCGCCTGCACCAGCTCCGCCACCGGAATGGAGTTGGTAAGAATGGTGATGCCCGACGATTGCTGCGATTCGAGCAGATGTTGCGCGAACACGTACGCCGTGGTGCCGCCGCCGATGGCGATCACGTCTCCGGGGGCCACGTATTTGACGGCTTCCTGTGCGATGGCGTCCTTCAGACCGATGTCCATCTGCGACTTTACGGAAAACAGCGGTTCGCTCAGCAGCGTGCTGGTGCTGACGGCGCCGCCGTGCACGCGCTTCAGCAGACCCTTGTCCGCCAGATCGGCGATGTCACGGCGGATGGTCATCGCGGAGACGCCCAATTCCTTGGACAGCGCAGTGATGCGCACCGCACCACGGGTACGCAGACGGCTCAAAATCAAATGCTGGCGTTGCGACGAAATCATATGAACATTATCGCACATGTTCACTCAAAAATACAACTGAGTTGAGCGTTTCGCGCGTGTTTCACGCAAAGCCGCACCACAATCGACTCAAATTCAGCCTAAAACGAACAAAAACGAACGTCCTATATGCCGCACCGACACACATCGGCTTTTGCCCAAAATGCCATGCGAAACCAATGAAAACGTGCGAGAATAAGGAACCATGACATACGTTTCCGAAAACTTTTGGCACGACGCAGTGAACAAAGCCACCACCGACCTTTTCACGTTCGGCTACAAGCACATCATCAAACCGCATTTCATCTTCAACCAGACGCCCGACGTGGCCCACAGCCAGATGATCGATTTCTGCAAGGTCACCCGCAACATTCCACCGCTGATGTGGCTATGCCGCGAAATGCTCGACTACACCGACCCGATACTGGAAACCAACGTGATGGGCGTCGACTTCGCCAATCCGTTCGGCCTGTCCGCCGGCCTCGACAAGGATTGCGAGATGCCGGTGCTGCTCGACAACGTCGGCTTCGGTTTCGAAACGGTCGGCTCCACCACGTCGCGCCCCTGCCCCGGCAACCCGCGCCCATGGTTCCACCGCCTGCCTGAATACGATTCGATGATGGTGCACGTGGGCCTTGCCAACGAGGGTTCCGCGGTGGTGATTCCGCGCGCCGAGAACGCATGGACGAAGGCGAAGAGCATGCAGGTGTCGGTTTCGATCGCCCGCACGAACGACAGCAAGACCGGCGATCTGGACGAAGGCATCGAGGATTACTGCATTTCGATGCGCCGCGCGGCCGGACGCACCGCCATGGTCGAAGTGAACATCTCCTGCCCGAACACCATGGCCGGCGAACCGTTCAACCAAAGCCCGGAAGCGCTCGACAAGCTGTTCACCGAACTGGACAAAATCGACCGTCCGCAGCCGACGCTCGTCAAAATGCCGCTCAATAAGACGTGGCCGGAATTCAAGGATCTGCTGGACGTGCTCGCCGAGCACAACGTGCAGGGACTGTCGATCGCCAATCTGCAGAAGGACCGCACCGGCATGTCCATTCCGCGCGATTGGGAGGGCGGACTGTCCGGCTCGCCATGCTACGCGGCCAGCAACGAACGCATCAAGCAGGTCTACCGCGAGTATGGGGACCGGTTCGCAATCGCTGGCATCGGTGGCGTCTTCACCCCGCAGCAGGCGTATGAGAAGATTCGTTGCGGCTCGTCGCTGGTGATGTTCATCAGCGCGCTTATGTACCGTGGTCCGCAGCAGATCACCGTGTTGAAGCGCGGGCTCGCCGAACTGCTCCGGAAGGACGGTTTCGAGCATGTCAGCGAGGCGGTCGGCATCGACGCGTGAAACTTTTTTAATTCCGATTTAAGTTGCGATTTAAAAAGCGATTTTTCGGCAATATAAAAGCGATTAATAATCGCAGATAAATAGATAAATACAGAGGCGCGTCTCCGT
>ENA-OPWH01001496-OPWH01001496.1-human-gut-metagenome-genome-assembly--contig:-NODE-1496-length-14581-cov-2.316123_pt1 | contig 14581 bp, 10 predicted proteins | sample MGYA00241506_ERZ502004 | MGnify/ENA primary metagenome ERZ502004 (study PRJEB25962, sample SAMEA2043049) | human gut metagenome | biome: human gut; feature: human-associated habitat; material: faeces... | reverse complement strand
ATTGCCGGAAACATTAACACAACCGCAGCCGCCGCCAAAATATGGTCGCAGGGATTTAAAGCCGAAATGTCCTTCGCTGAACGCATCCTGACCCGGCTGGAAGATACCTCCGGCTTTTCCCCTTATCGTAAATACGCATTTGTACAAGGCGGAACGCTGGATTTCCGCAGCCGTTTTCTTATTCCCGGCGACAGTATTACAGCCGCAGACGGCTACACCGTAACCGCCCCCTACATACCATGGCATTTGCCGTCCAAAGCCCACCTTTTTTATTATCCGCATAATTTTGTAGCCGCCGATTTTGACGTATACTGGAGCTATGTTGACCCGAATCAAATATCCCTTACCCCCGGATTAATCTCTTACCTGCAAGATAAAGCAGCCCCCTGGCCGGATGCCGCCGCCGTCTACACATCTCCCCGGACTATTGTCCTGACCGTCAGCCAAGACGGCGAAAAACGCGCCCGCCTCTGGCTGCAAAAAGAGCTGTCGGCTGCCCCCGCCGCATCGTCTCAATCTCCGGCACCAGCTTTATCGATGCCCTCGGCACCTGCCTCAGCAGCATCTCCCCGGTTTCCGGTATCCGCACCATCCCGGCATCCTGCCTCCGTTCCCGGCTTGAACTTCCGTTTCCCCTAAAGCTCGGAAATTATCCTCATATCCGAAAATTTGCTTGTCAAAACAATCCGTTTCTCCTACAATTCCGCCATTAAGCAAAGGACAGAAGATGAACGAAACAGAAGATTGCGACCTTTCTCTCGGCGGAAACGTCTGGAACGTCGCCCAAACCGATGAACGTCGCACCGAGCAAATGTGCCGGCGATTGGAAATTTCGTCATCAATGGCGAAACTCCTTATTCTGCGCGGAATTACAGAAGATAACGCGCCGCTTTTCCTCAATCCGAAATTATCGACTTCCATGCCTGACCCCAGCGTCTTAAAAGATATGGATAAAGCCGCCGCCCGAATTGCCGAAGCAATAATCAATCATCAAAAAATCGGCATTATTGGCGACTACGATGTTGACGGGGCAACTTCCACATCCGTCCTGCGCCTGTTTTTGACCTACCAGGGAATTGAAACCGCCGTCCATATCCCCGAAAGGGAAGAAGGCTACGGCCCGAGTACGCTGGCTTTTCAGGAGTTTGCAGATTTTGGCGCCGACCTTGTCATAACCGTCGACTGCGGTACTTCTGCTTTTGAAGTTCTTGACACCGCTGCCGAAAAATTCGAAATTATCGTTCTGGATCACCACGAAGCCGAAACCCGCTTACCGAAGGTCTATGCCGTTGTCAATCCCAAACGCCTGGATGAAAACAACAACCATCCCGATTTGGCCTATATGGCAGCCGTCGGCGTCGTCTTTATGACCGTAGTAGCCATAAACCGGATTTTGCGCCAAAAAGGATTTTACACCTCTGCCCTGCCCGAGCCTAACCTGATGCAGTGGCTGGATTTGGTGGCACTCGGCACCGTTTGCGATGTCGTCACGCTGTTGGGTATAAACCGCTCGTTTGTAACGCAGGGGCTCAAGATTATGTCTTCGCGCCAAAACCTCGGACTAAGAACACTTGCCGACGCCGCCAACATCAACGAAAAGCCGGACGCCTACCATCTGGGATTTGTGCTCGGTCCCCGTATCAATGCCGGCGGGCGTGTCGGCAAAGCAAGCATCGGCAGCAGGCTCCTCTGCTCCGTCAACCCGATGGAAGCCAAACAATTGGCCGACGAACTCAACGGTTTTAATCAGGAACGTAAAGACATTGAGGGTTTTGTTTTAGAGCAATCCATAGAAATGCTGGAAGGTACGCCGCAAAGCTGGCCTATGGCTTTTGTTTACAACAAAGGCTGGCACCAGGGTGTCATCGGCATCGTCGCCGGCAAACTAAAGGAACGTTACAATCTGCCCGCTTTTGTCATGAGCATTGAAGACGACGAAGTCAAAGGCTCCGCCCGGTCAATTCCCGGCGTAGATTTGGGAGCGTTGATTATCGCCGCCAAAGAAAAAGGCGTCCTGACCAAAGGCGGCGGGCACACGATGGCTGCCGGCTTTTCCCTGACCGAAGCGCAAATTCCCGCCTTCCGCACATTTGCCGGCGAATATATTGCCCGCAGCCTGAACAATACCCGGCCGCACCCCGTCATTAACATCGACCTGAGCCTCAGCCTCCCTGCCGCCAATGCCGGGTTATGCAGCGAGCTGGAACGGCTGAAGCCTTTCGGCACCGGCAACCCTGAACCTCTTCTCCTGCTGCGCGGCGTATATTTTCAACGCCCCTGCATCATCGGCGCCGGACATATTAAATGCGAATTGGCATCCATATCCGGGGAAAAACTCCCCGCCATCGCTTTCCGTATTGCCGACAGCGAAATCGGCAAAGAAATATTAAGCCGCCGCCATGACTGCTATGACGTCGTCGGCAATCTGCGTTTTAACCGCTGGAACAACTCTGTTTCGCTCCAGTTTATCCTGACGGATATTAAAAAGTCAAAATGAGGTCAAAATGAAAAAAGCCCAAATCAGAAAACTGCGCCAAACCGTTAAAAACCGGCAGAAGAAACCCGGGTTTTTCGGCTATGTCATTTCCAAACTGAAAACCTACCTGTTTACGGGCATTCTGGTAACCATGCCCGTAACAATCACCTTTTACATGGCTTACGAATTGTTCGTCTGGATGGACAAATGGACGCGCTCGCTGATTCCGCCGCAGGTTGCCGCCCACGAGTTTGTCCCTTATATTCCCGGCATAGGCGTTGTAATGCTGATTATAGTGCTCATTCTCATCGGTATGTTCACCACCGGTTTTATCGGCAGGTTTTTCGTCCGTCTCGGCGACTTCATCGTCTCTAAAATGCCGCTTATTTCCAGCATTTATTCGCTGTTGAAACAACTGTTTGAAACGGTATTTTCGCAAAAATCAAAATCCTTTAAGGAGGCCGTCCTTCTGGAATACCCGCGCAAAGGCATCTGGATTATCGGCTTTCTGGCCGGCGAAACGACCGGCGAGCTGGCACATAAGCTGCACAGCCGGAAAATGCTCAGCATTTTCGTCCCCACAACGCCAAACCCGACTTCCGGTTTTCTCATAATCGTTCCGTCCGAAGATGTTATTAAATTAAAAATGAGCGTTGAAGACGCGCTTAAATACGTCGTTTCCTGCGGTATTGTCGTTCCTGAAGAAGAAAAAGAAAAACTGCCGCGCAAAAACGGTTAAAATACGGCTCAAATTACACCATTCCCCGCAATCGCTCCAGCAAAAACGGTTGACAACCGTTTCCTGCGATTGACAAAGACGACGCCGGAGAGTTTAATTATAAGCGAAAACAACAGCGTTGTTGTTTTGTGTGGATTTAACCGACTTGTCCGACACCTGATAGGACTAAAAAGGAGAACTGTTATGAACAAAACCGCCGAATATGTGTCTCTCGGACACCCGGATAAAATTGCCGACTATATTTCAAGTGCACTGCTTGACGAATGTATAAAACAGGATTCCGGCATACGTTACGCCGTAGAAGTTATGGTAAAAAACAATCATATAATCTTGGGCGGCGAAATCTCGGGCAACATTAAACTGCACAACCTGCCGGACTGCGTCAGGCAGGCTTTGCGTGACATCGGCTATGATGAAGAATACAGCCAGATATGGCAGCAAAACGCAATTGATATCAACCGGATTGAAATCACCAACCTTATCAGCACCCAATCCTGTGAGATAGGCAGAGGAGTGGAAGCCGATGGCTGGGGCGACCAGGGCGTTTTCGTCGGTTATGCCCAAAAAGGGGACGGGCTGATTAACCGCGAGCTTTATCTTGCCCGTAAGCTTAACTGCGCCCTGTATGAAAAAGCCCGGGTTTCCGACAATCTCGGCTTAGACATCAAAACGCAGATAACTCTTAATACCGAGGGAAAAATCCTTACCGCCGTTGCCGCCATCCCGATGCAAAAACCTGAAAGCCTGTCTGCATTCATCGCCGAAACATTGGAACAAGTGCCTGAAAACCTTATTGTCAACGGCACCGGAGCCTATACCTGCCATTCGTCAATTGCCGACTGCGGCATAACCGGACGCAAACTTGCCTGTGATTTTTATTCGGCAGCCTGCCCGATAGGCGGCGGTTCGCCATGGACCAAAGACCCCAGCAAAGCGGACCTGACCCTCAATCTGTATGCCCGCAAGCTGGCCATACAATATCTTGAAGACAATGACGAATGTTTTGTTTATCTGTCCTCCTGCATCGGTAAATCCCGTTTGCCAAGCGCTGTCGTCAAAACCCGGCGCAACGGCAATGAAAAAATTTTCGACATTTGCCCGGATTGCAGCCCGCAGATTCTGATTAATGAATTACGGCTCAGACGCCCCATATACAAAAAGCTCTGCCGTCACGGATTAATGGCTTATTTTGACGACAACGGAAACCCCGCTTTTTAACTATATACAAAAAAGGAGCTGCACAAGGCAGCTCCTTTCTTTTTTAACCAAGTTACTACTTCTTTTTTCCTTTGTTGTCAGCTTCGGGCTTTTGAACACCGGCATTGGAAGATGCACCGGTAATCGGCTTATCTGCTGCATCATTTCCGGCATTGCAGATTTTGCCAAGAAGCTGCTGTCCAAGTTCGGTTCCGGCAAAGGCTTCAAGCATAGAGTTCATTGCTTGTCCTCCTTTGGCGGAAAACAGCTGCATAACGGAACTTACGCCCTCTTGCACATTGCTTCCCGCATTGGCAATAATCTTAATGTCAGCGTTTCCGAGATTCTTTGCCTGTTCGATTCCGACAGCCTGTAACGCATCGACTTTCTTAATTTCAATAAGATAAGTCTGATACCCTTGATTGTTTCCAATCTCGTGAGCCAGCGTAATCTGCGGTGCAACTTCTGCCTGTCCGAGCTTTTCTTTTGCCAAAGCTTCTGCAGCACCTTTGGCTTCAATACCCAAAGCCTCGTTTTTAGCTTTGACCAAATCCGCCTCGGCATCTTTCGTCTTTTGGATAAAGGCAGCACCGGCATCATGTTCGGCAACAAGCTTGTTTTGCTCAGCAACCAACACATCGGCTTCAGCTTCAATCCGCTGTTTTTCCTTGCCGGCTTCAGCGTCAATGACAACTTTCTTTTTATCAATTTCCGCCTGACGGGTAGTCCCGACTTCAACAACAAGCATTTCTTTTTCTTTGGTCAGCCTTTCCTGATCTTTCACTTCCTGTTTGGATTTTTCGTCCGCAATGCCGACCGCTTGTTCGCGTTCAGCCCTGCGTTTGCCAACCTTTTCCTCTTTCTCTTCCTTTTTCAGGGCAATTTCCTGTTCGGATAAGATTTCGGCTTCTTCCGCCTCTTGTCTGTTTTTAGCCACTTCTTTGCGCGATTCCATGTCGATAAAAGATTTTTTCTTTTCCATGATATTGGAAATAACCTTCTCTCCCATTTTGTCACGCACATCCATCAGCTCAATGCTCTTGACCGGCACGATACCCCATTCCTTAAGGTTGTCATTTACTTCTTTGGTAAATTCCTCCCCGTAAACGGAACGCTGGGTCATAATCTTTTCCAGCGTATCATTCGCCAAAATAGAACGCACGGCACTCTGTACAATACTCGTCAGATGTTCCTGTAAGGTGTCATTGTCTGAAATACGCGAAGCCGCCTGACGATAATCGGCGATACGGAAAAACGCCGTAACATCTACTACAAACGGCAGTTTGTCTTTATCATACGCTTCATACCCGTCCAAATCTACCGAAAAGTTATGCAGCGGCAAAATCTGTACCTCTACACCCCAAACCGGGACCCATGACGGAATTTGATAATAGACATTTCCGGCCGTCTCGTCTGCCCGGGAAATTCCTCCGCCGGCATTGTTTCCAGCACCAGAATCTATCGGCTTGATACTGCCGTAGATTTCCGTTACCTTGCTGCGCCGGACGACATGAACTTCCGAAGGTTTGACAACTCTTCTCAGAGACAAAATCCATCTCACTAAAAGAACCAACACTACAACCACGATGGCAACGCCAATCCATGGAAGATAATTCATAACTTGTTCCATAAAACCTAAAAATTTAAAGTAAATAAAAATAAAATTATCATTGTCCTATTACATGACTTTTTTATTTTTGTCAATAGGTTTGTCAAAAAAATAAAATCTCTCGTTTTTTCGGAATTTTTCCCGAAACGGTTTCATTTTTTCCAACTGTTTTGCGGCAGCGGCCAAGTTTCTTAAAATTTTAAAAAAAATTGTATTTTTTCACCGCCCGTCTATTGCTTCCGTCAAAACGCCTCCCTATATAAGGTAACAGAAAGATTTCATAACGTAAAAAAGGATTTGAGATATGAGCAATAAAGTATTGGGTATTGACTTGGGTACGACAAACTCCTGTTTTGCCATCATGGAAGGCGGGGAACCGAAAGTACTTGAGAATTCCGAAGGCGCAAGAACAACTCCGTCTATGGTTGCGTTTACGGATACGGAAACGCTGGTCGGCTATCCGGCAAAGCGTCAGGCCGTTACCAACCCGGAAAATACGCTGTTTGCAATTAAGCGTTTGATTGGACGTCGTTTTGACTCGCCTGAAGTCGCCAAAGACAAAGAACTGGTTCCGTTCAAAATTATTGCCGGTGACAATGGCGATGCGTGGGTAGAAGCTAAGGGCAAAAAATATGCCCCGTCGCAAATTTCGGCAATCGTCTTGCAGAAAATCAAAGAATATGCCGAAAGCTATCTCGGCGAAAAAATTGAAAAAGCCGTCATTACCGTTCCTGCATATTTTAACGACTCACAGCGTCAGGCAACCAAAGACGCAGGCAAGATTGCAGGCCTTGACGTCCTGCGTATCATCAACGAACCTACTGCGGCAGCGCTTGCCTATGGTATGGACAAGAAAGCGTCCGGCACCATTGCGGTTTATGACCTGGGCGGCGGTACGTTCGATATTTCCATTTTGGAAATCGGCGACGGCGTTTTCGAAGTAAAGTCAACAAACGGCGATACTTTCCTCGGCGGTGAAGATTTTGACCAGCGTCTGGTAAATTATCTGGCCGACGAATTCAAAAAAGAAAACAACATTGACCTGAAGGCTGACCGGCTGGCTCTGCAACGTCTGAAAGAAGCTGCTGAAAAAGCCAAAATTGAATTGTCTTCAACAACGCAGACCGAAATCAACCTGCCGTTCATTACTGCTGATATGAGCACCGGTACCCCGATTCCGAAGCACCTGAATATGAAATTAACCCGTGCAAAACTGGAATCCATTGTTGACGACCTGATTGAAAAGACCGTTGAACCCTGCAAAAAGGCTATGGCTGACGCCGGAGTCAAACCGTCCGACATTAGCGAAGTCATTCTGGTCGGCGGTATGACCCGTATGCCGAAAGTACAGGAAAAAGTAAAGGAAATCTTTGGCAAAGAACCGCACAAAGGCGTTAACCCGGACGAAGTTGTTGCCGTCGGTGCCGCTATTCAGGGCGGCGTTTTGATGGGCGATGTCAAAGACGTTCTGTTGCTCGACGTTACCCCGCTGTCGCTGGGTATTGAAACGCTGGGCGGCGTCTTCACCCGCTTGATTGACCGCAATACGACAATCCCGACCCGCAAGTCGCAGGTATTCTCCACCGCTGAAGACGGACAGACAGCCGTAACTATTCGCGTCTTCCAGGGCGAACGCGAAATGGCTGCCGACAACAAACTGCTGGGTCAGTTCGACTTAGTCGGCATTCCGCCGGCACCGCGCGGCATGCCGCAGATTGAGGTTACGTTTGATATTGACGCCAACGGCATCGTTAACGTTTCCGCCAAAGATAAAGCGACCAACAAAGAACAGGCTATCCGTATTCAGGCCTCCGGCGGTTTGTCTGATGCCGATATTGAAAAAATGGTCAAAGACGCCGAAGCGAATGCCGAAGCCGACAAGAAGAAAAAAGAATTGATTGAAGCCAAGAATCAGGCCGAAAGCCTCATCCACACAACGGAAAAGACTTTGAAGGAAAACGCTGACAAAGAGGCTATCGAATCTGCAATTACGGCCCTAAAAGGCGTAATTGAAGGCGATGACGCAGCGGCAATCAAAGAAAAATCAGACGCTCTCATGCAGGCTTCCCTGAAACTGGGCGAAGCTATGTACAAAGCTCAGGGTGCAGCTGCCGGTGCCGGTAATGCACAGGGAGCTGAACAGGGCGCGCCTGAAGCCGAACCTAAAAAAGACGACAACGTTGTTGACGCCGATTTTGAAGAAGTTAAATAAACAAACTTCAACCTCAAAAGCCGCAGGCACAAAACCTGCGGCTTTTTTATTCCCTTTACTTCGCTGTCTTGATAACGGCTTCATCACCGTTGTACGGCCTCCGGTCGCATAGCGCCTCTATTCGCCCTGGTTCAGCCGTGCAAACTCCTGTTTCTGTTCATCCGTCAGCATATTCCAGAATTCGCCGAAATACTTTTTTTCAATCTCAACAATCCGTTGTCTGCCACTCTCAACTTCTTCCCAAATCGGCTGTACTTCAGCTTTAAGGTTCTCCTTCATCTCTCGCAGTTTCTGATTTTGTCCGGGAGTCAATTGCAACGCTTCCGCACTGATTTCCGCCGCCCCGGCGTTAAAACTCAGTCCCAGGCAGACAATCGCCGCCAAAACAGGTATTTTTATCACTTCATATCTCCTTGAACATCAAAACTAAACGCTTATATTTGAAAAAAGTTCGCATCTAAAAATACTTAAATAAAGTCTGTCTAACATAGCTCACATAATAGGAAACAACACGGTAAAGTTCATCTAACAAGGATATATTAACGCCATGCAAAAAAACTTCAACGGATATTTATTCGCCCTGTTTGCAATTTTCTTCTGGAGTTTCAACGTCATCTATTCCAAATATTTATCCGGCAAGCTCACTCCGTTTGAAATTTCGTTTATCCGCTGGCTGATACCCAGTCTGCTTTTTCTTCCCTTTATCGGCAAAACTGTTTGGACATACCGCCGGAAATACCTTAAAGTCTGGCCCCTCATACTGGCTATGTCATTCACCGGTTTGGGTTTTCAAAACACTTTTGTATATTATGCCGGACACACGTCCAATGCGGTCGATATGGCATTAATCGGCGCCTCAAGCCCGGTATTTCTGCTTATTTTCTCAGCCCTTCTCTTGCACAAGAGAATTACCTTTTTCCAGATTATCGGCATAATATGCGCATTAGCCGGCGTTGCCGCCGTCATCCTTGATGGCAGCTTTACCGATTTAAGCAGGATAACCCTCACCACCGGCGATTTCTGGATGCTCTGCGCCGCCGTATCTTTTGCCGTCTACGCCATAGTTCAGAAAAAGATTCCGCCGGAGTTGCCGCCAATCGCCACGTTTACTCTGGCAATCTGTATTTCTACCATACTGTTCCTGCCGCTCGCAGCTTTTGATTTCACCAACGTTCCTCTCTCCCCTCTGACCAAAACAGACATTCTGATTTTAATTGTTCTTGCCGTATTCAACTCCGGTATCGCCTACCTCTCCTGGAACAAAGCCCTCCGTCTTATCGGAACGGTCAAAACCGGAACTCTGTATTATCTGATGCCGGTATTTTCCACCATTGAAGCTTACGTTCTGTTAAATGAACAAATATATTCAAGCCAGATTTACGGAGCCGTTTTAGTTATCGCCGGAATTGTCATCAGCAACATTTCCCCTTCTTCCCGAGTAAATGCCGTCGCGCAGTCCGCTCCGTTTCAGTCCGCCCTCCCCCAAAAAACACCGCGGTCATAACATTTTCAAATGCGGACGATTATAAACACCGCTATTTTAACGCTTGCAAATCTCCCACAATCTTTTAACATAGACCTGCTGAACATTTAGGGAGATTTATAATGAAAATAACAGTTATCGGCACCGGATATGTCGGCCTCCCGACCGGTGTAGGCTTGGCCGAATTGGGCAACGAAGTCGTCTGCCTTGATATTGACGAAAAAAAAATCAATACGTTAAAATCCGGAAAAGTAACCATTTTTGAAGAAGGGCTGGAAGAACTTTTCCAAAAAAACACCGCCAACGGAAAAGTCCGGTTTTCTACGTCCTTTGCCGAAAGCATTCCCGCTGCGGATTTGGTTATTCTCGCCGTCGGCACCCCGCCAAACCCGATAACCAAAGAAGCGGACATGAAATATATCAAAGCCGCCGCCGAAGAACTCGCGCACCACCTTCAGGGATATACGGTAATCGCAGTTAAGTCCACCGTCCCCGTCAATACCGGCGACGCTGTAGAAAGTATTATTCGCCGCGAAAACCCGACAGCCGAATTTGATGTAATTTCCCTGCCGGAATTTCTGCGTGAAGGCTTCGCCGTACACGACTTCTTCCATCCGGACCGGATTATCGTCGGCGCGAATTCCGAACGAGCCAAGAATCTCATCGCCGAACTTTATGCCCCGTTTAAAGACAAATGCACTATTCTCTATGTGTCGCGCCAGTCTTCCGAAACGATAAAATACGCTTCAAACGCCTTTCTCGCCATGAAAATCCAATATATTAACGAGATGGCCGACTTTTGCGAAACATCGGGCGCAGACATTTATGAAGTCGCCCAAGGCATGGGACTGGACAGCCGTATCGGTGCCAAATTCCTCGTTCCCGGCCCCGGCTACGGCGGTTTCTGCTTCCCGAAGGATACGAACGCCATGGCTTATATGGGTAAATTCAACGGCGTTGACCTGTCGCTGATTGAAACCACCATAAAAAGCAACGAACGCCGTAAAATCAATATGGCCAAACGCATACTTGATATGGTCTCGGACAAGAAAAATCCGACGATAGCCGTCCTCGGCAGCGCTTTTAAGGGCGGAACCGACGACTGCCGGGAATCTCCCGCCTTGCAGATTATTGAAATTATGCTTGCGCACGATGTCAGCATCAGGCTCTACGATCCTGAAGCTATGCCGAACACCAAAGCAATCCTCGGCAATATGGTAACCTACTGCAATTCGGCTTATGAAGCTATCGGCGGCGCCGACGCGCTCGCCGTTCTGACCGACTGGCAGGAATTTAAAGAGCTGGATTTGGAAAAGATTAAAATGCTGCTGACCCGTCCGCAAATTGCCGACTATCGCAACGTCTTTGACTGCCGGCTGGCCAAAGAACTCGGGTTTGAAATAAAAAGTCTTGGCCGCAGACTGTAATTTTAAATCCCCGCAATCAGCAAAAAGGCACCTAAAAGGTGCCTTTTCTGATATTCAAAAGCAAATATGCCGCCATTTCCCTCCAAGCGTATCTCTTAACCTTCAGCTTTTCTCTCACATTTTCAGAGATATTTCATAACATCGAACCTGTAACGAAATTCACCATAAAAATTAATATGCTTCATTAATCAGTTTCAATTCTTCCTCAGACATCAAAACCGGATCTTTGCCATGGTTAAGGCTGTATCCTTTAATCGCCTCATCTTTATTAAACAGGACTTTCGCCATCAGCGTGCCGTCTTCGTTATACGCATCAAGCATACCGTGTTTTTTGCCTTTTTCATACGTAACTTCGCCCATCAGTTCGCCACCCGGATAGTATCGTTTAACTTTACCTTCTTTGCGGTTATTGACATACGGAATTTCATACGACAGATTGCCTGCCGTATCATATACCAGCGTAAGCCCTTCCAAAGTGCCGTTCGCATAACTCGCCGTAGACTTAACTTTGCCGTCTTCATAAAATTCCTTGTATTCGCCGTCAAGCACGTCTTTTACATAATTGCTCTCGGCAACAAGACGACCGTTTTTATCATAATCCTTCTGCGTCCCGTCTTTTTTCCCGTCCTTATAATTCGCCTCAGCCGAAAGTTTACCGTCCTGGTCATAAAATTTGGCCGTTCCGTTGGCAACTGCATCAACATACGTCATCTCCATTTTGAGCCCCGACGTCTCATAATATTCTCGGCCGACGCCGTTGACTATCCCGTCCACATAAGGCATTTCCGTCTTAACTGCTCCGCTCTCAAAATACTCGGTTTCGGTTCCGTTCTTCAAATCATTCCGATAATTGGCCGCCAGTTTGACTTTGCCGTCAGGATAATAGGCCTTCGCGGCTCCGTCCCGGATGCTGTCTTTATAATTTACCGTCAGGTCAAGCGTTCCGTCTTCTTTATAAAAAGCGCCTTCCCCCTCTATTTTGTCATCTTTATACGGAATAACCGCCGCCAGCTTGCCATCTTCGTAATAATTTTGCATATTGCCGTTTTTCCGGCCGAATTCATAAAGGATACGCGACTTCAAATTGCCGCTTTTATAATAAACGTTCCTTTCGCCGACAATAATATCTCCGCTGTACCGCAACTCCTCGGCAACACTGCCGTCATAAAAATAAACCGTGGCTGCCCCCTCTTTCTTCCCGTCGGCATAAGCATAAACTTCCTTCAAACTGCCGTCTTCGTAATAAGATTTAGCCGGACCGCTGCGAATGTCAGCATCATACGATATCCTTTCTTTGACATTGCCATTCTCAAAAAAAGTTCGCATCACGCCGTTTATCTTTCCGTTCCGATACGGAATTTTCTCTTTCAGACGCCCGTTTTCATAATATACCAGAGCAATCCCTTCCGCTTTGCCGTCAACAAACGGCATATCCGCTTCTTTTACACCTTTCTCATTATATAGGGAACCTACGCCGTTTAATATCCCGTTCACGTAAGGCATCAGGCTTTTGCGAATATTGTTTTCATAAAAAACTTCGTATGTTCCGGTTACCGGATCGCCGTTAATGTCATATAAAACGCCGTTCACCAAACGTGTATCGTCTTCCTTATAGGTATAACCGGCCAGAACCGGATTGGTTCCCAACAGCACAAAGCCCAACAACAAACAAAACGGCCGCAAATTCATGAAAGTACCCCTGCTCAAACTTACTTTTAGCTGAATTCTAAACCATAGCCCGGCGTATAATCAAGGCAAAAAGACGTTTTGACCACATCATAAAAGAATAAAAAACTTAAATATCCTCCGTAGCAGTGCCGACAGTCTATTCCCCAGGCAGGATGCTGTCATTTTTACTGTCCTCTGGCTGCATCTTATATAAAACAAGCAAGACAACTGCCACTATTATGATAAACGTATGCCAACCGGTCAGGCCAAATCCCGTCCCGACAAAGTATGACCCCAACTCCGTCACCGCGGCCGTCATCGCGCTCAGGCGCATTAATCCGCTCATATTAAGCATTTCCGGCTTTTTCATCACTTTAAGAGCAACCCGGCCGAGAAGTGCCGCCAGCCATGTTTTCAAGAGCAGCGTCAAGAAGTACATCGCCACTAAAATCATAGCTGCAAAAGAAGAAACGTAACCGACAACTCCGTCCATTATTTCGGCAAAATTTTCCTTGGTCAAAACACCGTCCTGCTGCGTCTGCAAATTTAACCGGCGGATTTGGTCTGCCGTAACGGCATAAACCGTATCGGTTGTAATAAATAAGCCTTGCGGTTCCGTCGGCACCGAAGAAACCTCATTTCTTGTATCCAGAACTACCGGAAACAAATCCTTTTTTTCTCCTTTGCCGCCAAAATCAAGCTCAATGCGTTTATACGCATTGGCAGGTTCGACAATTTTTCCGCCCTTGACCGTAATCGGCAGAAATTCATTCGCCACCAGCACCACCTCTGGCTTTATTTCCGTATAGGCGCTTTTCAGCGAAATCATCAAAAACATCGTTGCCAAAACGGCAGAGGCCAACAGGAACAAAAGCCCGATGCCCTTTCCCCGCCTTATATACAATTTGATTTTTTCCATCTGGATACTCCTTAACGTCAACTTGTGCAGATTAAATACAACTTTTTATTTAAAGATACAAGCTCTAATTAAAATTTGTACTGCATACCTGCATCAATCAGCAAAGCGTCACTGCCTCCGGCTTCCTGTTCAATATTGCCGTAAAGCATGATATCTTTGTAATTATAGTTGACCCGTGCGGAAAAGACCGTCCTGTTGTCATCAGAAACATTGCGGAGTTTATACTTGCCGTTAAGCCCGTTCAGCGAGATATCTGTTCCGTCATCCGGATCCATAAACTCGACATAATAAACGCCTCCGATTTGAATTCCCAGACGGCTGTCTTCGGAAAACTTGATTTCCTTGGTCAGATACGCGCCCAGCCCGCCTTCCAGCGACAGAGCGTTCCCGCTGTCGGAATGCAGGGCACCTTCGGCATTGCCTTCATCGTATCCGTCCTGATAAATGCCCAGGAAATTCAATTCTGCCAACGGTTCAAACGTAAACCCGTATCCCAGATTCATGCTGTGCCGGACTTCATTGCTCAAACCGTACTGATATTCCGTAAAGTCGGAAGAAAATTTGCCCAGCGCTGTCAGGCGGTCATACGAACCGTCGGCATACCCCGCATACAGCTTGGAATACCAGCGGGTTCCGTTGCCGAAGTCATATCCCAGCGGCATCCAAAGGCCGAAAATATTGCTCTTGCGGCTGGAACCGTTGTCATAATCGCTTTTCAAATTGGCAATGCTCGCTCCCATTCCGTATACCAGCCCATTGCCTGCCTGTCCTTTCAGCATGCCGTATGCCGCATGAACCTCGCCGTCGCTGCCTTCCAGCGTTCCGTCGGAATCCGTCGAAATGTCAATATG
>ENA-OPWH01001490-OPWH01001490.1-human-gut-metagenome-genome-assembly--contig:-NODE-1490-length-14616-cov-2.169975_pt1 | contig 14616 bp, 6 predicted proteins | sample MGYA00241506_ERZ502004 | MGnify/ENA primary metagenome ERZ502004 (study PRJEB25962, sample SAMEA2043049) | human gut metagenome | biome: human gut; feature: human-associated habitat; material: faeces... | reverse complement strand
CTCCCAACTCATAACCGAAACCGGCAGGCAGGTTTTCCTGCGCCACTTCGGCAATGGCTTGCAGAGCCTGACCGGAAGTGTAGCCTGATGCGGGAGCCACCATCACCTTCATGGAGGTGTAGAGGTTGAAACGGCTGATGACGTCAGGACCATATACTTTCTTGATGGAGATGAACTGCGTGATAGGTGCCATCTCGTTGCCGTTGCGCACCTTGATGCTTTGCAGTGTTTCCATATTCTTGGTAGCATCAGGTTCGGCTTGTACCATTACGCGGTACATCTTACCGAAGCTGTTGAAGTTGGAAGCATACAAACCACCGTAATATCCCTGCAAGGTAGTCAAGATATCATTGGGGCTGATGCCTGCTTTCTTACAAGCGGCAGCATCAATGTCCAGCTGGTATTGCGGGAAGTGGGGGTTGAAGGAGGTCTTGGCGGAGTTGATTTCCGGACGCGCTTCCAGGGCAGCAGTATAGTTGTTCACCACGTCGAAGAAGTGGTTCAAATCACCACCCGTCTTGTCCTGCATGTTCAACTCGATGTCGCTTGAAGCCGAGTAACCCGGAATCATAGGTGGCGCGAAGAACAATACCTGCGCTTCCTTGATAATCTTTTGGGCGCGCATGTACAAGGTGGCGTACACAATCGTGGAGTTCTGCATCGTGGAACGTTCTTCCCAGTTCTTCAGCTTGATGATGAGTGAACCGTAGGAGGGGCCTTGACCGCCCAAGAAGCTATAACCTGAGATAACGGTACGTGACTGTACGGCAGGGTCTGCAGCAACCAAGCTGTCCACACGGTTCAAAATCTCTTGTGCGCGTTCTTGTGAAGTGCCCGGAGGCAGTGTCACAGCGCCCATGATGGTACCGGTGTCTTCGTTGGGCACCATACCGGTCGGGGTTATCTGCATGAATACGCCCAACAGTACAATAGAGCCGATAACCAGTCCTGCCGATATCCAGCGTTTCTGGATGAAGAACAGCACTTGTTTCTTATACTTGCCCAGGATACCGTTGTATGAGTCATTGAAGGATTGTTTGAACTTGTCGGTAGTCATACCTGCCAACGCCAGCACACTGATGATAATCATCAAGCTACACAGAATGGGGTGTTCGCTGAAGCTGAACAGACCGAAAATCATGCCCAGGATAGCTACCGTCACGAAGAGCAGTGTAATGCCGGGACGCATCAACCGGCCTATAGAGTCGGCATAACGTGCAATCATAATCTTGCGGGCTTCCTTGGCGGCAACGCCTACACGCTCTTTCAGACTTTCGTGTCCGCCGTTGTGAGGTTTCAGGAAGATGGCACACAGCGCAGGACTCAGGGTCAGGGCGTTCAGAGCCGAGAAACCGATGGCAATCGCCATGGTCAAACCGAACTGACGGTAGAAAGTACCTGCCGTACCTCCCATGAAGCTCACGGGAACGAATACGGACATCATCACCAACGTAATGGAGACGATGGCACCACCCAGTTCACTCATGGCGTCGATGGAAGCTGTACGGGCCGATTTGTAGCCCTGGTCCAGCTTGGCATGGACGCCCTCGACGACGACGATGGCATCATCGACCACAATCGCAATGGCAAGCACCATGGCCGAAAGGGTCAGCAAGTTGATACTGAAGCCAATCAGTTTCAATACAAAGAAGGTGGCAATCAACGCCACGGGAATGGCGATGGCGGGAATCAACGTGGAGCGCATATCCTGCAGGAAGATATACACTACGATGAACACCAGGATAAAGGCCTCGATCAATGTCTTGATTACCTCATGTATGGAAGCGAAGAGGAAGTCGTTGGCACTCTGTGCAATGTTTATCTTCAAGCCGGCGGGCAGTTTGCTGGAATAGTCGTCCAGTAGGGCCTCGATATCCGAGATGGTCTGCGTGGCATTACTGCCTGCCATCTGGAAAATGATACAACTCACGGCTTTATGTCCGTTTACCATATTGTTGAATCCGTATGACAGACGGCCCAGTTCCACATTTGCTACATCCTTCAGACGGAGTATTTCACCGTTCTCCAAGGCCTTGATGACAATGTTCTCGAACTCCGTAGTCTGTTGCAGACGTCCTTTGTAACGCAGAGTATACTGGTAGGTTTGGTTACCGCGCTCACCCAACTGGCCGGGAGCCGCTTCGATGTTCTGTTCGCTCAAGGCGGCAACCACATCGTTGGGGATAAGTTTGTATTGGGCCATTACATCAGGTTTCAGCCAGATACGCATGGAGTAGTCTTGTCCCAATACCATGGCATCGCCCACACCGTTGACACGTTTCACCTCAGGGATAAGGTTGATGTTGGCGTAGTTTTCCAGGAACTCGATGTTGTACTGGTCTTTTTCATCATAGATGGAGAATACCATCAACATGGAAGTCTGGCGTTTACGGGTGGTTACACCGATTTTGGTAACTTCGGCAGGCAGCAAGCCTTGCGCCATGGAAACGCGGTTCTGTACGTTCACCGCTGCCATATCGGGGTCGGTACCTTGCTTGAAGTAGATGGAGATGTCGCCCGAACCGCTGTTGGTGGCGCTCGAACTCATATACATCATATTTTCCACACCGTTAATCTGGTCCTCCAGCGGAGCGATAACGGAGTTAAGCACCGTTTGGGCATTGGCACCTTGGTAAGTCGCACTTACCGATACGGTGGGAGGTGCAATGTCCGGGTATTGGGTGATAGGCAAGGTAGCCAGACCAATAACTCCTAAGATTACTATCAGGATGGAAATTACCGTTGATAGTACCGGACGGTTAATAAATCTATCTAATTTCATTTCATGAACAATTAAGGAATTAAAAATTGAAGAATTTTTTTATTTTTCATTCTTTCATTGAAACGCAGTCTGAATATTGCCTTCTTTCTGGTCTTTTAGGGCCTTCTGGTATTCAGCTTCCTTTTCAGCAGGCGTGATGGGCGTGATGGACTGTCCGTCCTTCAGGTTCTGTACCCCTTCGATAACGATTTTTTCGCCTGCTTTCAAACCTTCCGTCACGTAATAATACTTGCCGTCGTCTAAGCTGAACACTTTAACTTCGGTATTTTTCAGCGTGTTGTCCGGTTGCAGTACGAATACGAACTGCTTGTCCTGGATTTCGGTAGTGGCAGACTGTGGAATCATGATGACATCATGCAGCGGGTTGGGGAATACCACATTGCCGGTGCTTCCACTACGCAGCACGTTGTGCTTGTTGGGGAAGAGGGCACGCATGGTTACCGAACCGGTAGTCTGGTCAATGACTCCGCTGATTGTCTCCACGCGGCCACTGTCGGCATACATGGTTCCGTCGATGAGCTGCAACTGTACATTCGGCATCTTTTCCAGAATTTCCTTGGTGCTACCGCCTTCACGAATCTGTGACAAGAGTTGGCGTTCGGTCATGGAGAAGTAGGCGTACATTTCGGAGATGTCGGCAACGGTAGTCAGCGGGCTGGCTACGGAAGGACTAACCAAGCTACCCACGCGGTAGGGAATGCTACCTACTACACCGTCACTGGGGCTGGTTACACTGGTGTATGACAAGTTGTTCTTGGCATTGACCAATTGGGCATTGGCTTGTGCTAGTTGTGCCTTTGTCTGTGCCAGCTGGTTTTCGGCCATTTGCAAATCGTAGTCACTGATGATGTTTTTCTTGTTCAGTTCACGTTTGTTGTTTACAGTCAGTTCTTGTGTGTTTACGGCAGCTTTGGCCGAATTTACGGCTGCCTGATACTGTACGGGGTCGATGCTGAACAACACTTGTCCTTTGCGCACTGTTGCGCCTTCATCCACGTGCAATTTTGTGATGAACCCACTCACCATCGGGCGGATTTCTACATCTTGTTTACCCTTGATAGTAGCAGGGTAGCTGTTTGTCAAGTTGGCAGTGGTGGTCTTTGCCTCAATCACTGCAAATTCGGGAGCTTTACCCGTTCCTTTGTCGCCTTGTCCGCAACTGCTGAGCAGTGCCAGGCAACATGCCAATAATACTAATCTACTCTTCATACTCTTTTTTGTTCTCTGTATAATTTTATATTCTTCTTTTTTTCGATTCTTGAAAGGCGTTTTTGTGTGTAATTCATGATTTAGAAATAAGGCTGGAAAAAGAAAACTGAATACTCCTATTCAGTTTTCGTCTGCAAAAATATTCTTTTCTTAGTATATAAGGTGTGAAACACTTCCTTTTTTAACTATGTTTCATACATAGATGAGAACGAAAGGACATTTTTTGATTAAAATACTGTAAAGCATACCGCTAATTGGCAGATAACCTTTATTTTTGCAGCATGTTAGAACGTAAACGCCATACTAAAATGAAGCCGCTTTTCCGCAGGTTGTTGGGGGGTGTTGCCATAGCTGCCGCACTGTATTCTTGTGCCAGTGTGGGCCGTATTGAAGGAGGACCTTATGATGAGACTCCTCCGCGTTTTATTTCCGGTACTCCCACGCCCGGCGCACTCCATCACAATAAAAATAAACTTTCCATTGAGTTCGATGAATTTATCAAGCTTGACAAGCCGAATGAGAAGATTGTAATATCCCCTCCGCAGGTGCAGCAGCCCGAAATTAAGTCTAATGGGAAGAAGGTGGTCATCACTCTGCAGGATACATTGAAACCCAATACTACTTATACATTCGATTTTGGTGATGCCATCCAGGATAATAATGAGGGGAATCCCTTGGAGAATTTCTTCTATTCTTTCTCTACGGGCGACCGTCTCGACTCTATGGCTGTGGCCGGTACAGTACTGAATGCGGCCAATCTTGAACCGGTGAAAGGAATGCTGGTCGGTCTGCATGCCAATCTGGCCGACTCCGCTTTTACCAAACTTCCTTTTGAGCGGGTGGGGCGTACGGACAGTCGCGGACGCTTCTCTATCCGTGGAGTGGCTCCCGGCAAGTATCGCATTTATGCCTTGCAGGATGCCGACCAGAATTTTGCCTATTCCCAGCCGACGGAAGTGATAGCTTTTAATGACTCTATCATCATTCCTTCCATGGAAGAGCGCATGCGCCAGGATACGACCTGGATAGACTCGCTGACAGTAGATACGATTGTAGAACGTCAATATACCCACTACCTTCCGGATGATGTTCTGCTGCGTGCTTTCAAGGAGCTTTCCTTCTCGCAACGTTTTTTGAAGGCCGAACGGTTGACTCCGGAGAAGTTTTCGCTCTATTTCACTGCTCCGGCAGACACGTTGCCTTTATTGAAAGGATTGAACTTTAATGAGGAAGATGCGTTTGTTATAGAACAGCCTACCGGCCGGAACGATACGATTCATTATTGGATAAAGGATTCTCTGCTCTATAAGCAGGATTCCCTGAAAATGAGTATCACCTATTTGTATACGGATAGCCTGAAACGATTGGTACCCCGTACCGATACTTTGAATGTGCTGGCGAAGTTGACATACGACAAGCAGCAGAAGCAGAAGCAGGAAGCGAAGGAAAAGGAACAGAAAGAGCGTGAGAAGAAAAAGAAGAAGTTGAAGGAAGGTGAGGTGGAAGAGCCCGAGCCGACGGAATTCCTGGCTGTAGATGTGTATGCCCCTTCTGCAATCGATGTATATGATTATCTTACTCTGTCGTTTACGGAGCCGGTGGCAAGCATAGATACCACCGCTTTCCATCTGAAACTGAAAGTGGACTCGTTGTGGCAGGATATCCCGTTCGACTTTATGCGCGACTCTTTGGACTTGAAGCGTTATAATCTGTTTGCCGAATGGGCACCCGGCGAAAGCTATACATTTGAAGTGGATTCTGCTGCCATACGCGGGTTGTACGGGTTGTTCTCCGACAAGATAAAGAAGGACTTCAAGGCCAAGAAGCTGGAAGAGTACGGGCAGATATTCTTTAATGTGCATGGAGCGGACTCTCTGGCTTTTGTGGAACTACTGGACGGTCAGGACAAAGTGCTGCGCACGGTGCCGGTGGTGGATGGGAAAGCCGATTTCTATTTCCTCAATCCGGGCAAATATGGAGCGCGGCTGATAAATGATACGAATGGGAATGGCGTCTGGGATACGGGAAACTACGCCGAGAAGCGCCAGCCTGAAATGGTTTACTATTATCCGATGGTTCTGGAGCTTAAAGCGAACTTTGATTTGACCCAGGAATGGGATATTAAGGCCAAGTCCCTGGATAGGCAGAAGCCGGACGAACTAAAAAAACAAAAACCAGATGAAGACAAGAAAAAGCAAAACAGGAACAAAAATAACCGCAGTGGCAATAGCAGCCGCAACAGTGGTAGAGGCCATAGCTATTAGGCGGAAGCAATTGTTCATTCTATTGATGGTGGGAGCGGTCTGTTTGGGAACCTCCCAGTCTGTTCAGGCCCAATGTACTGCAAAGAATGAAGCTTTCCAGTCGGGCGAGCATGTCATGTACGATTTATATTTCAATTGGAAGTTCATTTGGAAGAAGGTGGGTCTGGCAAGCCTCACTACCAATGCCACGACTTACCATTCCGAGCCTGCATTTCGCTTTAACTTGCTTTGTGTAGGCAGTAAAAAGACCGATTTTTTCTTCAAGATGCGTGATACGTTGACTTGTTATGTCAGCGATAGGTTGGAGCCGCTCTACTTCCGTAAAGCGGCGGAGGAGGGAAGCCGCCATACGGTGGACGAGGCTTGGTTCTCCTACTCGGACGGACTGGCGAATGTAAAGCAGAGACGCACCTGGCACAATCCCGTGCGTGAGGCTCAGGAGATGGAATACAGTGATAGTCGCTGTATCTTCGATATGTTGAGCATTTTGGCGCAGGCGCGCTCTTATGACCCTAAAGACTACAAGGTAGGGCAGAAGATACTCTTTCCCATGGCCACGGGACGCAGGGTGGAAGAGCAGACGTTGATTTACCGCGGCAAGGAGGAGGTCAAGGCGAATAACGACACCGTTTACCGCTGCTTGGTATTCTCTTTCGTAGAGTACAAGAAAGGTAAGGAGAAGGAGGTCATCACCTTCTTCGTATCCGATGATAAGAACCACCTTCCCATTCGCTTGGACATGTATTTGAATTTCGGTTCGGCCAAGGCATTCTTCAAGAGTGTCCGGGGCAACCGCTATCCGATGACGTCTGTGGTAAGGAAAAAGTGATGTTATCCCCTTTTCTAAATACACTGGATTCGAAAGTGGCAATCAGTTTTCCCTCCTGGTTGGTGACGTCGATCTGGTAATATCCGGTGGTGCGGCCGATGTAGCGTTCGCGTGCTTCGGCATACAGTACATCGCCCGGTCCGCTGCTGCGCAGGAAGGTGATATTGGACGAAAGAGAGAAGGCCAATGTTCCGTGGGAGTTGGCTGCTGCTGCCAGTGCCAGGTCGGCAAGGGTGAAGATGGCCCCTCCTTGCGTACGGCCTCCTGCATTGAGATGCTCTGCCGTGATAACCAGGCGTGCCTTGCTGTATCCTTCCTTTATTTCTATCAGTTCTACACCTGCATTCGTGGCGAAGCGGTCGTTCTTAAAAAACTCTTGTGCGGTCATGGGGAGTAATGATTAATGTTTAGTGATTAATGATTAATGGGTGGAAAATATGTGCTTCCGGACGCAAAAGTAACGATTTTAGCCATTAATTGAATTATTTAGGCGGGTCAAATCTGTACACTTGCTCTACTTTTGCAGCAGGAAAAATCATAAACTCTTAATAAATAAATCCCTTATTATGAAAACAGTCCTCACTACATTGGGAATCTCCCTCCTTGTATTGGCAGGTTGCGCAGGGCAAAAGCAGGCTGAAAGCAACTTTATCCAAGAAAACATTGATAATGCTGTGGCTCAGGAGACAATTCAGACAGACATTATCGAAAAATCCGGTAAAATCCTTAATCCCCGTACCATTGATAAGGATGGGAACATTGTCTATGTACCTATCGACGATTGGTGTTCCGGCTTCTTCCCCGGTAATATCTGGCATATGTACGAGTTGACCGGTGACCAGAAGTGGCTGCCGCTGGCAGAGAAGTATACCGAGGATTTGGATTCGGTACAATACCTTACCTGGCACCATGATGTGGGCTTTATGATTGGCAGCAGCTACCTGAACGGATACCGTTTTGCGGGTAAGGAGGAGTACAAGCCGGTCATCATACAGACAGCCAAATCATTGTCTACCCGTTTCCGCCCTGCAGCAGGCGTACTTCAGTCATGGGATGCAGACAAGGGGTGGCAGGCTGAACGTGGCTGGAAATGTCCCGTTATCATTGATAATATGATGAACCTCGAACTGCTGTTCGAAGCTTCCAGGCTGTCCGGCGACTCCACTTTCTATAACATAGCCCGGAAGCATGCCGATACGACTATGGCTAACCATTTCCGTGAGGACAACAGCTGCTATCATGTGGTGGATTATGACCCCGAAACCGGTGAAGTCCGTAAGAGACAGACTGCACAAGGCTATGCCGACGAGTCTGCTTGGGCACGTGGACAAGCGTGGGCCTTGTACGGCTATACCATGTGCTATCGCTATACACACGATGCCAAATACCTGGAGCAGGCTGAAAAGGTCTACAACTTTATCTTCAACAACAAGAATCTTCCGGAAGACTTGGTTCCCTACTGGGATTTCGATGCCCCCAATATCCCGAATGAACCTCGCGATGCTTCGGCAGCTGCCTGCACGGCGTCCGCCCTTTACGAGCTGAGTACTTATCTGCCGGATAAGGGATACAAGGAAACCGCCGACCGGATTATGGAAAGCCTCGCTTCTCCTTCCTACCGTGCCAAGGTGGGTACCAACGGCAACTTCATCCTGATGCACTCTGTGGGCAGTATTCCTCACGGTGCGGAGATTGATGTACCGTTGAACTATGCCGACTATTACTTCCTGGAAGGATTGATGCGTAAAAGAGACTTGGAAAAATGAAAACTCAATTAAATATTTTGTTAGGTGGTTTAGGTTTGTTCGCCTTGCAGGGCTGTAAAGCCCCGCAGGCGGAACAATCCGTCCAGCCGAATGTCATTTACGTTTTTCCCGACCAATACCGTAACCAGGCGATGGAGTTCTGGGGCCAGGAAGGTTTTCGCGAGAAAGTGAACTTTCGGAATGACCCGGTGCATACCCCGCGCTTGAATGATTTTGCCCGGGAGTCAGTGGTGTTGACATCTGCCATGAGCAACTGCCCGTTGAGCAGTCCCCACCGTGGTTCTCTGTTGACGGGAATGTATCCTAATAAGAGTGGTATTCCATTGAATTGCAATTCGAGCCGTCCCATCAGCTCTCTGCGTGAGGATGCTGTGTGTGTGAGTGATGTTTTCTGCAATGCCGGATATGACTGTGCCTACTTTGGCAAACTGCATGCCGACTTTCCTACCCCCAATGACCCCGAACGTCCCGGACAGTATGTGGAAGACCGTGTACCTGCATGGGATGCCTATACGCCGAAAGAACGTCGTCATGGGTTCAATTACTGGTATTCTTACGGTACCTTTGACGAACACAAGAATCCGCATTACTGGGATACGGAAGGCCGTCGCCACGACCCGCGCGAGTGGTCACCGTTACACGAATCGGGCAAGGTGGTGTCTTATCTGAAGAACGAGGGGAATGTACGCGACCCGAAGAAACCTTTCTTCATTATGGTAGGTATGAATCCTCCCCATAGTCCGTACCGTTCTTTGGACGACTGTATGGAGGAAGATTTCAATCTCTATAAAAACCAGCCTCTGGACAGCTTGCTCGTCCGTCCGAATGCCGACTCCAAGATGCTCAAGGCAGAGAGTGCACGATACTACTTTGCTTCTGTGACGGGTGTCGACCGTGCTTTCGGTCAGATACTCGATGCCTTGAAGGAACTCGGACTGGACAAAAATACCATTGTCGTGTTTGCCTCCGACCATGGAGAGACCATGTGCAGCCAGCATACGGAAGACCCGAAGAATTCCCCATACTCCGAGTCCATGAACGTTCCTTTCCTGGTGCGTTTTCCCGATAAGATTAAGCCCCGCGTGGACGACTTGATGCTTTCCTCGCCGGACATCATGCCTACCTTGTTGGGTCTTGCCGGTCTTGCCGACTCCATCCCGACCGAGGTGCAGGGCCGCAACTATGCACCGCTTTTCTTCGATGAAAAGGCGGATATTGTCCGTCCTACCGGCGCTCTCTACATCCAGAACCTGGACGGTGAGAAGGATGCGGAAGGCATGGTCCGTTCCTACTTCCCTTCGTCGCGCGGCTTTAAATCGGCGCGCTACACGCTGGCGCTCTACATTGACCGCGAAAACCATAAGCTGGTCAAAAGTTTGTTGTTTGACGATGAAAAGGATCCGTATCAGATGAATAACCTTTCTTTGGAAGAAAACCAAGAAGTCGTAAAAGACCTTTGCGCAGAGATGGGCAAAGTGTTGAAAGAGATTGATGATCCTTGGTATAAGGAAGGTATCTTGAAGGATATGATACCTTATTGATTGGAAATGGGTTATAGATAATCCTCCATAAATTGCTTGAACGTTTTTTGCGACCCGCTTCGACTGATAGTGAACTATTTGTCGGAGCGGGTTGTTTGATTCAGAGTGGAATAAATTACCAATACGTATTAAGTAAATGATGGAGATGAAGTATAGACTATGGGCTTGTTTGTTGTTTTTGCCGATGGTCCTTTGGGCGTCCGGGCGTCCGAAAGTGGCTGTCGTACTCAGTGGGGGTGGCGCCAAAGGGACGGCGCATATCGGTGCTCTGAAAGTAATTGAAGAAGCGGGTATCCCTATAGATTATGTGGTGGGCACTAGTATGGGGGCCATTGTGGGCGGTTTGTATTCTATCGGATATACCCCACAGCAATTGGACAGTATGGTGAATGCCCAGAACTGGAAATTCTTGCTCTCGGATGCCCCCAATCCTAAGGATGTGTTGCTGGATGACCGGTTGAAGTCGGAGCGCTATGTACTCTCCATTCCGTTTTCTTTGAAATCTGCCGCTGTTTCGGATGCGGGTATCATAAAAGGGAAGAACCTGGCACGTTTGTTCTCCACATTGACAGAAGGTTACCAGGATTCTGTGGATTTTAGCCGTCTTCCTATTCCATTTGCCTGCGTGTCGGAAAATCTGGTGAATGGCAGCGAAGTAGTGTTCCATGAGGGAATACTGGCCACTTCCATGCGTTCCAGCATGTCCATTCCCGGTGTGTTTGCTCCGGTAGACCTGGATGGAATGGTGTTGGTGGACGGTGGAATGGTGAATAACTATCCGGTAGATGTGGCGCTTGCCATGGGGGCCGACTACATTATCGGGGTGGATGTACAGAGTCCACTGCTTAAGGCTTCCGAGCTGAAATCGGTGAAAGACATCTTCGGGCAAATCATTAATCTGCAAGGAGAGAAGAAATACCGTGAGAATCTGCGTAATACCGACGTGTTGATAAAGGTGGATGTCACCGGCTATTCGGCTGCAAGTTTCACCAAAGAGGCCATCGACACTTTGATGGTGCGGGGAGAGCGTGCTGCCATGGACAGTTGGGACGGACTGCTTGCCCTGAAACGGAAGCTGGGACTTGCAGAAGATTATCAGCCTCGCCGCCCGGGACCTTTCCGCTTGCCCGGCGTGGCTGTTGATAGGGAGATTCCCGTTGATTCCCAAATAGCCGCCCCTGCTGTACGGGAGAACAAGCTGAATGTCGGTTTTCGTTTTGATACGGAAGAACTGGCGGCGTTGCAGGCAAATACGGACTTCTATTTCGGCCGGCAGCGGGAGTCGCAGGTCAGCCTCACCGCCCGTCTGGGCAAGCGTACACTGGCACGACTCGGATATAGTTATCAGTGGGACGGTGGATGGCAGGCAGGACTTGCCTATCAGTTCGACTATAAAGATATGAATATTTATAATGAAGGCAAACGGGCGCTGGATTTGACTTTTACACATCAGCTGGTCCGTATGGGGGCGGCGAAGGACTGGAACAATATCCAGGTCAGTTTGGGCATTGACTTTGATTACTACCACTATCATGATTTGCTGTCGCTCGACCCGTTGGCTTCGGCACTGTTTGAGAATTCGTCCTTATTCAGTTACTTTGCCGGACTTGTGTTCAACAACTTGAATGAGAGGAGCGCCCCTACAAAAGGGATGTCGTGGGCGGTATCCTACCATCTCTATACGGATAACCTCTTCCAGTATAAGGACAACAATCCTATTTCTGTTTTCGATGCCCGTTGGCAGGGATGTTTCTCTCCGTCGAGTAAGCTCACTGTCACTCCTTCGTTTTATGGACGCGTATTGTCCGGAAGCGATAATTATCCTTTTGCCATCATCAATATGGTGGGGGGGACCATACCGGGGCGCTATATGCCACAGCAGATACCGTTTACGGGCATCAACCGTGCGGAACTGTCACAAGCCGCATTGCTGGTTGCAGGGCTGAACCTGAGACAGCGTATCTTGAAAAACCAGTATATATCAGTGATGGGCAGTTATGGGCGAAACTCCGGAAAGTTTCATCAGATTCTTGACTCTTCCGAATCGGTTGATATGGCAGGGGTAGGCATCGGCTATATGTACAAGAGTTTTCTGGGACCAGTGGAGATACAATTGAATTGGTCCAACCAGACGAAGAAAGTAGGGTGGTATGCCGGGTTCGGATTCGTATTCTAACAGGGATGTATCAAAATACACAATCACCATAGGATTATACAGATTTTATTTTTCAGTTAAAAGAACAGAAGAACAAGAGAGAGAAATATGTTCTTTTGTTCTTCTGTCTAAAACTTACCCCAATCTGTATGATTCTGTGGTGAGTTATGATACCTTCGTTATTTATTCAGCTTCCATTCGCTTCCGTCCTTACCGTCCTTAATCTCGAAACCGAGCGCGGTGAGTTCATTGCGGATTTTGTCGGATGTAGCCCAATCTTTGTTGGCTTTTGCCTTTGAACGCTCTTCCAATAGCATGTCCACTACCTTGCCGAAGGCGGCTTCACGCTCTTCGTTGGAGGCGTTGTCTTCTTGTAATCCTAAGATGTCGAAGCAGAAGAGGTGGAAGGTTTCCTTCAATTCTTTCAGGTCTTCGGCTGTGATGGAATAGTTTCCAGCTAGGATATTGTTTACCATCTTGGCGCCGTCGAAGAGGTGGGCGATGACAATCGGTGAGTTCAAGTCATCATTCATGGCTTCGTAACACTTGGCACGCAGGGATTTCACGTCTATGGTGGAGGTTGCAGCAGGGGTAATCTTGTCCAGTCCATGTACAGCATCCATCAGTCTTGCCAATCCCTTTTCGGCGGCTTGCAGAGCTTCGTTGCTGAAGTCTACCGTACTGCGGTAGTGGGCTTGCAGGGTGAAGAAGCGGATGGTCATTGGGCTGTAGGCTTGCTCCAGCATGGGGTGTGTGCCTTTGAAGAGCTCTTCCAATGTGATGAAGTTACCGTAAGACTTACCCATTTTCTGTCCGTTCACGGTCAGCATGTTGTTGTGCATCCAATAATGTACCATATCTTCCCCTTGGGAAGCTACGGATTGTGCAATCTCGCATTCGTGATGCGGGAAGATAAGGTCCATGCCGCCACCATGAATGTCGAAGTGCTCGCCCAAGTATTTCTTTCCCATGGCTGTACATTCGGCGTGCCAGCCGGGGAAGCCGTCGCTCCACGGGGAAGGCCAACGCATGATGTGTTCTGGTTGCGCACATTTCCAGAGGGCAAAGTCTGCGGGGTTGTGCTTCTCGCTCTGTCCGTCCAGTTCGCGGGTGGTGTTGAGAACATCATCCAGGTTGCGTCCGGAGAGCTTGCCGTAGTGATGGTCCTTGTTGTATTTTTCTACATCGAAATAAACGGAACCTTTACTTTCGTAGGCATATCCGTTCTTCAATATCTCCTTTACAAGTTCTATCTGTTCGATGATGTGGCCGCTGGCATGTGGCTCGATACTGGGAGACAGCACATTCAATGCATCCATCGCCTTATGATAGCGGTTGATGTAGTACTGTGCCACTTCCATTGGTTCCAGTTGTTCCAGACGGGCTTTTTTCGCAATCTTGTCTTCACCTTCGTCGGCATCGTGCTCCAGATGGCCCACGTCGGTAATGTTGCGGACATAGCGCACCTTGTAGCCGATGTGCGTCAGGTAGCGGAACAGCAGGTCGAAAGTGATGGCAGGGCGTGCATGTCCCAAGTGCGGGTCACCGTACACGGTCGGTCCGCAGACATACATGCCTACATGCGGTGCATGCAGCGGTACGAACAGCTCTTTTTTTCTATTTAAAGTGTTGTAAATGGTCAGTTGTTCCATAACAGTTGATTATTAGTTCTTTTAGGAGTACAAAGGTATAATAAATCTGTGAAAATCTATAATGATATTCTGTTTTATAAGAGTAAATGCAACGGATTTCACCTTCGTTTATTACTTTTGTATCCATGAAGTCAGATAAACGTGTATTGCTTGGCATGAGTGGCGGCACGGATAGTTCCGTGGCCGCCATGAGGTTGCAGGAAGCCGGTTATGAGGTGACTGGTGTGACTTTCCGTTTCTATGAGGCAGGAGATGAGACCGGGTATTTGGAAGATGCACGGGCTCTGGCCCTGAAGCTGGGGATGAAACACATTACCTATGATGCACGCGAGCTTTTCCGTTCGCGTATTATCCGCTATTTTGTGGAAGAGTATCTAAGGGGGCGTACTCCCGTTCCTCGCACGGTCTGCAATAATGA
>ENA-OPWH01001475-OPWH01001475.1-human-gut-metagenome-genome-assembly--contig:-NODE-1475-length-14687-cov-2.375068_pt1 | contig 14687 bp, 13 predicted proteins | sample MGYA00241506_ERZ502004 | MGnify/ENA primary metagenome ERZ502004 (study PRJEB25962, sample SAMEA2043049) | human gut metagenome | biome: human gut; feature: human-associated habitat; material: faeces... | reverse complement strand
TAAAAACAACTATATCGTCTAATGTAGCTTTTTCAATCCTACCCAAGCCGCTTATCTCTTTTATATACTCTTTCTTCAAAAGTGCCTGCACTCCATCTTTCGTTTTTCTTACACCAATTAATTTTTCTCTAATCCCAATAGGTATTTCCTCTCTTACATTTCGAATTACATAAAACTCTTCTAATAATTTCTTTTTTTCTCCACTATATATCAACTCTCCATAATTGATATAGGTAATATAATCAGCTACTTTTTCCAAATCACTTGTGATGTGTGTAGAAAATAGTACACTATGTATCCCATCTTCTACATACTTCTCAATAATCTCAAGAAGCTCATCTCTTGATACTGGATCTAATCCACTAGTAGGCTCATCTAAAATTAACAGTTTTGAATCATACGAAAACGCACATGCTAACATTAACTTCATCTGCATTCCTTTTGATAACTCTTTTACCTTTTTTGATTTTGCAATTTTAAATTGTTCAATATATGAATAAAATCGTAGATGGTTCCATGTCTTATAAAATCTAGACATTGCTTTTTCTACCATCTTCATATTCCACTCATCCACAAAGTAATTGGAGTCAAAAACAATTCCTAAGTTTTCTTTAGCTATTTGTTCTTCTTTTATGTTGTCATATCCTAAAATTTCTATTTTCCCCTGATTTTTTTTCAACATATTAAGAATAAGCTTTATTGTCGTAGTTTTCCCTGAACCATTTGGTCCAATGAGTCCCATAACACTTCCCCGAGGTAGTTCAAATGAAATATTATCAAGCTTAAAATCCACAAACTGCTTTGATAAATTTTTTACTGTTAAATCCATTGTCTTCACGTTTTTTCACCTATATTCCTTTCTAAATATATCAAGATATCTTCGTCACAGCACTAAACAGTAACTCCCTTAATTGTTCTTGGCTTAAATAAGAGGTACTAATAATCATATTACTAAAATCATATTCTTGCCATGAATGTGCGTGTATAGAAATTCCCAGTTTATCCTTATGCTCATATAAAGGTGTTCCCGGAAATGGTACGCATCCAGCAACCGAAACCTCTATTCCAGAATTTCTTAATATTTCCATTAAACTAATCGTTTCTTGAATTGTGCGTTCTGTATCACAGAAATGACCAATTATAAAACTTGCAACTACATGTATATTTTGCTTATTCGCATAACACATTATTTCCTTTGCCCAAGATAAATTAATATTCTTTCCAATCTTTTTAATTATTTCTTGTGAACCACTTTCCACTCCAAAGTGAATAACTTCACACCCTACCTTCTTCAATGCATCTATATCTTTTTCTCTAACAGCATCCACGCGCGACTCAATTCTAAATGCATACTTTTCGTTATACTTAGAGAGTAATAAGCAAAAATATTCTAATCTTTCCTTATTAGCCGTAAATGTATCATCTAAAATTAAAAACTTTCTGGAATTCAGCTTTTCACTCAGAAAATAAATTTCACAGATAATATTCTCTGCGGAACGCATTCGATATTTATTTCCAGACAACGCTCTAGATGCACAATAAACACAATTTCCAGGACATCCCCTGCTTGTAATCAGTGTAAATGCTGTTGAATACTTCTCTGGGTCAATAATTCCAATTGCTTGTAACGGTAATGCATCAAGATTTTCTATATATTCTATTTTTTCTGATATGTATATATCATTTTTAATCCTATAACTAATTCCTTTTACTCTACTGATTGGATATTGTACAGGATATTTTAAGCTTTCAAGGAGTTTTAAAAATGTAAACTCACCTTCCCCCTTAATGACAAAATCTGCTCCTATATCATCAAGCATTTCTCTTTCATTAAATGATGGATGTGGTCCTCCAACCACTGTAATTCCCTCATACCCTATCTTTTTGTTTAGCTCAACCATCCTTCTTAAAAACGGAACAGTTCTTGTATATACAGAATATCCAATCACATCTGGATTAAATTCTTCTAATATTTTCTTATATTGCTCTTTCTTTATTGAATCAGCAAAAAAATCTAATATTTTCACATCATATCCATGCATTATCAGTACACCCGCAATTGAGAGCAGACCTAAATTGGGTGATGATACTACATTATGAATCTTAGCCCTACTATGCTTATCCAATGTGCAATTAATCAATAAGACTTTTTCAACCTTCATTCTAACTCCTAATACATTTTGCAACTGACCGGATCACAAGCCAGTATCGAACCATTAATAAAATATGCCCTTGCCCTACAACCGCCTTTACATACATTTACATTTTTACAAGTATTACACTTTTCTATATCTGCTATTGTATGACTTCTATATTCCATTAATATTTTACTATTTTCCCAGATATTTTCTATTCCATCCGTTATAGTTCCAAGTTGTATATTTCCCAATAATGGGCATAAAATAATCTTACCAAAAGAATCTATGTATAAACTATAAATTCCAAACCCACAATAACCTATAAAACGATTGGAAAATGACAAAGAATATTTGATTTTATCTGACCAAATATTCTTATTGTTCTCAAAACATTCTTTTAGCTTTTCTACTGTTTCTTCGCTAACATCTACAAATCTATCTCCTTGATAAGTCTGATGATAGTTAATATATGGACTAATTACAATTTTCACATTAGGAAACTGCCTTGCTTCTCGTATAAAGAGATTAATTTCGTTTACATTGTAATCTGTTACTGTAAATGATAAAATCACTCTTATTTCAAATCGGCTCAAAATAGGAAGTGTTCTTAAAATATGTTTATAATTACCAGGAGCATTGCGAAATGTATCATGCGTTTCTTCAGTTCCACCATCTAAACTAATCTGAATCTCTGAAATTCCCACTGTTTTCAAATTCTCCACTGTTTTTTTATTCAAGCAAGAACCATTCGTATATAAACGCATTGATATCCCATTTTTATTAATATATTTAACTATATCCCAAAAATGGGGATGCAGCATTGCTTCTCCACCAGTTAATTTTATTAAACCTACTCCTAAATCTTTACAGGAATCAACAATCTGAAACCACTTTTCTAATCCTAGCTCCTTTTTCTCAATCTCCTTTGGTATATAACAGTGATGACATCTTAAATTGCATTGTTTTGTCAATTCAAAAAATACTTCATCCAAAGTCCATTTAGATGACAAATCAATTTTTCTAGCAGAGTTCTTAACTAAAATTCCTTTATCAATAAAATTCTCGTAAATTTTTATAATGCTCACTTCCCTGCCCGGAAGTATTGCTAGAATCTCCTCTAAATCTCTACCGCCATTAAACTCCTGCAAGACTATAGATTCAATTTGACTTAGCACCCAATTGCCATTATTTAAACCACTTATCACTATCTTATTATCTATTCTCTTCTTTATAGATAATTGTTCTGCAAAGCCATATATATTTTCCATTTTTCAGATCACTCTCCGCTTCGTTTCTGTGTGGCTTTATCACTGCAGCATTAAATCAAACACTCTGTTCCTGTAATTGTCACAATTTCTCTCCTGTCCATATAAGTCGCCTGTTTCATTAAATGCGATTGCTCTACATCCTCCGCCACAATAATATTTAATCTCACAGTTCTTACACTTAGATAACATTTCGACATCTATTTCTCCATATTTTTGTTTACTTTTTTCCATAATCTCAGTAATATTATCTGTTCTTATATTACCCAGTTCAAATTCTTCAATGTGTAAGGAAGGACACAAATATACGTTACCATTACTATCAATACTAATCTGGTTGCAATTAACACCGCATGATGTTTTTCTTCCTTTTGAGTATACTTGATTACATAAATCATTCGAAACATCTATATTAAATATAAATTCCTTATTTTGTTTATAATAGTTAATATAGATATTTCGCAAAAAATCATATCCTCTATCCACCCATTTATAAAACTGCTCCATATTTAATTTATTTTCAAAAGTTTTAGCTCGACCATAGGGAACAAATCTATTGATATGTAATTGTCTAACATTCATATTTAGACAAAATTTTATCATTTCAACGATATCCGGCATATAATCTGGAGTTGGTGTCATTGCAACTATCACTTTTTTGTTATTAATGTGTGTTAGAGTTTTTACCGTATTTACAGCGCGCACAAAACTTCCCTTTCCTCTATTTTTATCATGATGTATTTCTTCATAAGAGTCTAAAGAAATTTGAATTGCATCTACTATCTCCATAATTTCTCTATATAATTCTGCATTTCCAATAGTTCCATTTGTTAAAATTTGAACTTTTCCATACTTTTTACAAGTTTTTAAAATTTCAACTATATCTTTCCTCATCAAAGGATCTCCACCGGTAATGACTATTTTATTATAATTTTTCGGTTTTAATTCTATAAGAAGATTCTCTATTTCTTCTATCGTTAATTCGTTAGCTTCTCCTTCTCCAGAATCCGCATAGCAATAGCTACATCTCAAATTACATCTATTAGTCACTTTAATCCAAATCCCATTAGACGTCTGGTGACAAATGGTTTCCTCTGTTTCTATTCTAGAATAATCACCATCTTTAACAAAAAAACCTTTTTCGATCATATCATCCAAAAACTGTTGAACCTCCTCTCCAAACACTTCTTCAGGAAGTTCATATAAATCCGATAATTTTAGAAGTAACTCTTCCACTGATATTTCGCCATACTTATTTAAAAATTTAGAAATGGTGAGACCAGAACTGTTGACTTTCCTGTAATCCGCTCTTTCTACATCGATTAATAGCCCTTTGGTTTCATAGTCTTTTATAATAACGTTTTTATTTAATGAAATTTTCATTCCTCTCACTCCTCTATTCTAATTTCATGCTTTTTAACAATTGATTTTATTGGACACCAAACTTTTAATCCGCTTTTTGTATCTGTTTCTACCAATATTCCATTTTCACCTTCAATACATATCTCACCTTTATCCACTCCACAGAAAGTTAAATTTCCCTTTAATTCTACAACAATTCGTTCCATAATTTCCTCCTCTAAATCACCATTGATTGAATTTCATAATAATAATTTTGCAACTCAGCTCTTGTAATATTAGGTGTACTAAATACAGCCTGAACTAAATCGAATGAAGACCAATTTTTGATTTCCAAATTAATTCCTAAATCCTTCATATGATTATATAGATATGTGCCTGGGAAAGGGGTATTGATGCTTATACCTACAGTTGCTTTATACTTTTTACGAAATTTCAGTGCCATATCTATTGTTTCTTTTATTGTCTCATGTGTATCGCAATGATGCCCTATGATAAAAGAACACATTACTTGAAGCCCTTTTTGCGACATATATGCAAGTAATTCTTCAGACCTTTCTAAACTTATATGTTTATTAATTTTGTTAATAACATCTTGAGATCCGCTTTCTATACCTATATGTACGGATGTACACCCTACTTCCTGCATTTTATCAATCATTTCCTTTGATAAAATATCTGTCCTCGAATCACAACGCCATATTATATTCATATTGGCTTGCTTTAGATAATCACAAAACTGATACAATCGCTTCTTATTTGCTGTAAAAGTATCATCCAAAAAAGCAAAGTATTTCTCTCCTTTTATACTATATTTATAATGTATTTCACTGAATACATTTTGAGCGCTTCGATTTCTATAACGTGTTCCCGATAGAGCAGCTGAAGCACAATAGATACACTTTCCTGGACATCCTCTACTTGTAATAATCAATTGCTTGATATCATAGCTTCGCATTTCAATTTCATCGAGTTCTGCCCACGGTAAATTATCCAGATTTTCAATATATCCTCGATCTGCATTATGTATAATCTCCTGTCCTACACGATATGAAATTCCTTTCACTTCTGACAAATCAATCGTATGATAATTAAGGCACTCCAATAGTTGTACAAAAGTCATTTCTCCTTCTCCACGGCACACATAATCAACTGTATTATGATGCAAAGCTTCTTCCGGCAAAAAAGTCACATGTGCTCCACCTAAAACAATAATTATTTTTGGCAACACCGATTTAATTATCTTTGTTAAATGGATAACCGCATTAATATTTTCTGTATATGCACTTATTCCTATCATATCCGGATGTGCATTTTTTATTTTATCTATAAATTCCTGTTTCCTTATATGATTTGTAAATAAATCAAGTATTTCTACCATATAACCGTGCATTTTAAGATATCCTCCAATGGAAATTAGACCTAGAGGAGGCATTGTCATCTTCTCTGAATATCCCACCTGCTTATTCTTATTACTGTTTGGCATAATAAGCATAATCTTTTTTATAATAAGTCATCCCCCCAAAACATATCTTCGTTAGTTATAATACCAATTTTAATAAATTCCTCTAACCTGTCTTCAACCTGATTAGCACTCATTGTATCCTTCATATGACGGATAATATCATCCACGGTATCATCGTCATTGATTATTTTCCAGATATCAGAATCTTTTTTATTTAAAATCACCCTACTGCCATCATTTTTTATGATACTGGTATATTTTTCATTTTCTTTCCAAACATAAGTTGTTTTATGTAATATGTCTTCTCGTTTAATCATATTTTTAATGAATGTATAATTCTAAAAAAGCGTTTCTCTTTTCTGAGAAACGCTTTCTCACCATTACGTTGGTCCTGGTAATGGACCAATCATTGCAATCGCTATGCCTGCTCCGAAGCCCCAATCACAGTTTACTCCACAGCCTAAATCAACACGTTTTTTCTGCTCTACGCCTTCGCTTTTTGGTGTTTCATATACACTCATTTTGTCACCTCCTTCACATTTTGTCTTTCCAATACTTTTTTATGTATTAGTACATTCTTTATACCATGTCATAGCATTTACAACCATATTTATTGTTTTTTTTGCACTTTTTTTTATCTCTTTGGACATAGGCAACACATGGCTGATTAATTTCAATTATTATAAAATAATCTGTATGAATTATTTTGATGAAATATATTTTCATAGTCATTCATTGCAACATAATTGTGTCACTACATTGGCACACTTCTGCGATTGAAGGGTAATTTTACCCATGTTACAATTGATATTGCTTATAGTATTCCTATTTTTTCTGGCACCTTAATCGGTGCTTTTTTTGTACCCGTAAACCTTTCGCTGACAGTAGCCAATACTTACACAGTACGTACAGCGTACTTCCCCTAAAATAAAAACGTATTCTGTGCGTACAGTGTAGGTAAAACTTCCCATTATATAATGAAGGGAGATTACCATGAAAACAAGAAATGAAATCTATCAAGGGGAAGGTGCCCAACTGCTCCGGTTCATTACAACTTACCATTCGCTGCAATATGAACAGATCTTACGGCTCTTTTCCAAAAACAGAGAATCTATCAAGTCTCTGATCACTAGTCTGGTAAAACAAAAACGCATTATCTATGATAAGGAGAACGGGCTTCTCTGCGACAGCCAGGAATCTGCAAACAATCCTGATTATGGGATGATTGCATCTTTTTGGGTGCTTTTGGACTTCAAAAACGCCATTGTGTACCATACTGACGGTGAATTTCCTGTGAAACTGAACTTTTTCTCTAAAGATGAGTGGTATGAAGTCCTCTATGTCCCCCAGGAACAGGAATATCTTATCAATCATGTCATGGAAAGCCAGACAAAAAGCGATGCAAAACGGCTGGTTGTATTAGAATCGGAAGAACAGGCTGCAAAAATCCATATCACAGGTGTGATTGCCTTTTGCCTTGTAGACTCCTCTACCGGATCTGTCAGCTATTATGCAAAGAAATGAGGTATGTATGAACACCAAAACTGTTTTTGACCGTTTACAGAGCATTGATGATGAAGTCCAAAAACTTCACAACACTATTTTTGCATTGAAAACAACAGATATTCAAGCGTATGCCGACAAATACGAAGAGCTGAGTATCAGTGCTGCCCTACGTTCTGAAAGGATTGCCTGCCAGCTCAGAAATCTGGTATATACCACAACTGATACTGGAAAGAAAGACTATCTGAAACAGGCTGCGGCTGTGCAGGGAATCAAAATCTCTTTTTCAAATAGTGTTCTTTCCATTACCATGCCAGGGCTACTGCCCAAACGTAAATTGCGAACCAACACCGCTTTTCTACATGAGCCATTAAACCTTGCCTTGCAGACTTATGTGACAGAACATTCTATTCCGTTATATAAAAGATGTGTGGTCTGTTTCAGTCAAATTTATGACCAGAGCCTTTCTTTACAACGAATACGTGATTACGATAATTTGGAGTTCAAACAGATTTTAGATACTATCGCTTCCTATGTTCTGGTTGATGATACGGGACTCTTTTGCGACTCCTATCACACTACAGAACTGGGGAATTACGATCACACCGTTATCTTTGTAATGGAACCGGAAATCTTTCCTGGCTGGCTGAAAGATAGAAAAACGTCTATCAAAACCATATCGGAAATTTCCTGATATTTTTCTTTCTTTTTCCGATATAGGTAATTTTTCTGCAAAGAAGCCATATTCTTTGCATTTTTTATGCTTAATACCGCCCTTACTTTACCCAAGTATAGGCTGTCATAGGTAAAAATCGAACTGAGGTGATGCTTATTTGATAAAAACCGATTCTATAAAATATCAGCTTTTAGAAATGGTTGGACTATGTGGGGAATTCCCTTCCGGACAGCTTAACAGATTGATTGAGAGTGATTCCTATGCAGAGAAGGTGGTTACAGATTTAAAGCAGAGTAAGCTTATAAGAACACACTATAAAGATGGCCTACGAGGTTATCGCCTTACCAAACGGGCAAAAGAACTGCTGCTTTCACGAAATTCCTGTCGTTTCCAAAACTATTTAACCGGAAATGCAGAAACCAACCTCATACGTAGCGAATTACCAAGACGGCTGCGACTTCATCAAAAAGCAGAAACCTATTTGACGCTTTCTCATGCCGGAATCCCATTCTTTCCAGATGAAAAGCCCCTGCTTTTCTCTGAATCCGGCGAAGCGGCTACGTTTCCTGTGCGAAGCCTTCCTTTGTTTTACTCTTCCAGGGAAATAAAAAATCTCGGAGCAGCCACTACAAAAATCAAAAATTCCCGTTGTATAGGAATCCTGATGGCTCCTCACTGTGTCTATGCTGTTTATAATACCGGAAATACACTTCTAAAATGGGAATACAAAACGGAAGTCCGGCTCAATGCTTTTTTGCAGCACTATCTTCAGGGACTTCCTTACCATGGGCCACCTACCGTTTATGCCATCATGACTGGCAGTGATATGGATATTGCTTTCCGTCTCCTTACCAGTACCGGGGGATACAAAAAAACACTGTTCATTCTGGATACTGCGTATGAACACTTCTATTTCCTGCCCAATAACAGCTACGGAGAATACCTGCTCCGTTTATTGGTACAGCCCCAGCGTATGATACAGCTCAATCAGCTACTACTGTCCGACTGTTTTCCCCCGCGTGAGGATCTGCCAATTGAACATGATGGAATAGACAGCCAGGAAAAGCCTATTTTGCTTGCGTATGATTTTGACATGCAGCGTATCAACCGCTTCAATACTGGATTAAATGTATATGGGCTATCCGGGAACCTGATTTGCTTTGACTTTCAGCTTCCCTGCCTGAAAAAATACCTGACCGCAGATATACACTTCTCCAGCATTGATTTTCAAAAGTTTAAAAGGAGGTTTTTCAATGAACCGTAAATGGTGGAAGTTCCTGTTTTTGCTTCCCATAAGCGTCTGCACTCTGTATGCCGGAGGATACGCAGCACAATTTATTAAAAACTATCAGGAATGGACTTCTGCCGGAAACTTTGCCGGCAACGGAACCTATCCGCAAGCAGCTTCTTTACACCCATTGGTCTGCTTTCATACCGCCCTTACCGATTTCCCATACAATTTGTATGGGATTTTTCTTTGCCTGGTTCTCTTTGGGCTTCTTACTTTTTTACTTATGCGTATGGGATATGACAGAAACGGGGAAATTAGTGACCATGACCGGAACTTAAATTACTCTACAAAAGGAACCTACGGTACATCCGGATTCATGACTCCAGATGAAATGATGAAAGTTTTGGAACTGACCGGAGATGTAAAGAAAAATAAAGGAACCATTTTAGGAAAATTGAATGGCAAAGCCGTATGTCTTCCATATCAAACACGAATGAATAAAAATATCGCCGTGTATGGTGCCAGCGGTTCCATGAAATCCAGGGCATTTGCTAGGAATATGATTTTCCAGTGTGTCGCCAGAGGACAAGAAGGCAATTCCGGGGAAAGTTTAATCATTACCGACCCCAAAAGCGAACTCTATGAAAGCATGTCTGCTTACCTGGAAAGCGAAGGCTATGTAGTAAAAGCATTTAATCTGGTCAATCCGGAAAACTCCGATAGTTGGAATTGTCTGGGTGAAATCAATGGACAGGAAACGATGGCTCAAGTATTTGCAGATGTCATTATCCAGAATACAGGTTCCGGAAAAGGAGATCATTTCTGGGATAATGCGGAGATGAACCTGCTAAAAGCCCTGGTTCTCTATGTGGATCAGGGCTTTCCGCCGGAAGCCAGAAATATTGGACAGGTTTATAAGCTGCTGACCATGAGTTCCGAAAAGGAGCTGAACAGTCTTTTTGATCTGCTCCCAGTGTCCCATCCAGCAAAAGTTCCTTACTGCATCTACAAACAAGCCAGTGATACCGTGCGAAGCGGAGTTATTATCGGATTGGGTGCTAGACTTCAGGTATTTCAGAATAAACTCATTCGGCAGATTACCTCTTATGATGAGATTGATCTGACACTTCCAGGGAAACAGAAATGTGCTTACTTTTGCATTACCTCAGACCAGGACAGCACCTTCGATTTTTTATCTTCCCTGTTTATGACCTTCATCTTCATCAAACTGGTCCGTTATGCAGATAAATATGGAGAAGAAGGAAAACTTCCTGTTGCTGTACATATACTGGCTGATGAGCTTGCTAACACCGGAGCTATCCTGGAATTGAATAAGAAGATCAGTGTAATCCGAAGCCGGAATCTCAGCATTTCCTGCATCTTTCAGAATTTACCCCAGATGCAGAACCGCTATCCTTATAACCAATGGCAGGAAATTATCGGCAACTGTGACACCCAGCTCTTTTTGGGCTGCACAGATGAAGTTACTGCTACCTTTATAAGTAACCGCAGCGGCGATGTAACCGTAGGAGTAAGCAGCGAAGCCAAGCAGCTCAATAGCTGGCGGGTATCCGACTATACACCGGAATACCGGCAGACAAAATCTATCGGCAAACGAAAACTCTTAACACCAGATGAAATCTTGCGGCTCCCGCTTGATACTGCTTTGGTTATCCTACGTGGACAAAAAGTCCTAAAAGTAGAAAAGTACGATTATACCCTGCATCCAGATGCCAAAAAGCTGACACCAAGAAAAGCATCGGAACACATACCTGAATGGCGCAAAAATGGGTCCTCGGAAGAAATAGATTATCGACCACAGCCCTCATTCGGATCAGCCAAAAGAAAACGCCGTTCATCTTCTGCGTCAATAGCAAAACAAAAACCACATTTTACATCCGAACCCGTTTATCAGGAACCTACTCCCGATGATTTTATGGAGGATTTCCTTCAGGAAAATTTTATAGAAGATTCCCCCGACTCTGGCATGGTTCCTTTAGATAAAGATTCCATCATGTCATAACACATTTTGAAAGGAGATAACATTTATGGCAAACGAAACAATGAACCTGAACACCCCTATTTTAACCCTTGACTCCGATACTGTATTAGAAACTGCTCGATCAAAAGCGGATTTAATCTGGCATGACATCCAAAATGCCTATCGTACCCGGAAAATTCTCACCGGCATTCTGGGAGGTATTGAAAAGACCGAAGCCGGCAGCTTAATAGCAATTATTTACTATAAAGATTATCGGGCAGTCATCCCCATCTCGGAAATGATGATCAACCTGATCCAGGATGAAACTCATGATTACGGAGATCTCTCTCTTAGACAGAACAAAGTCCTTAATAATATGCTTGGTTGTGAAATCGACTTTGTAATCAAAGGACTGGATACCAAATCCAGAAGCATCGTTGCCAGCCGGAAAGATGCTATGCTGAAGAAACGTCAGATTTTCTATTTTGATCAGGACTCTTCCGGACAGACTAAAATCCACGAAGACCGTATTGTACAGGCCAGAGTCATTGCCGTTGCTGAAAAAGTAGTCCGTGCAGAAATCTTTGGTGTAGAAACTTCCATCCTTGCAAGAGATCTGTCTTTTGACTGGCTGGGTGATGCCAAAGAACGATTCCAGGTAGGGGAACATATTCTGGTCCGGATCTTAACTATCCAGGGAGATTCCCCGGAAACGCTCTCCATCCATGCAGATGTAAAAAGCGTGGAAGGCAACACCAGCAAAGAAAATCTGAAAAATTGTCGGGTACAGGGAAAATATGCCGGAACGGTGGAAGACATCCACAAAGGAACTGTTTTCGTCCGATTAGAACTGGGTGTCAACGCCATTGCTCATAGTTGCTACGACAGCCGCACCGTTGGGAAGAAAGATAAGGTGTCCTTTGTTGTGACACATATTGACGAAGATCGGAATGTTGCAGTGGGAATTATCACTCGGATTATTAAACAAGGTTATTAAAGTAACCCTAACAGAGAGAGGGAATTTTTTCTCTCTCTGTTATTTGTAAATAATTTCCGACACTTTAAAATAGTGTTAGCTTTAGTAAGCTTCACTGCACAAATTAAAAAATCTATACTATAATTTATAATAATCCATCATTATTACCCTTAACATAATAACGTATAAAAATCACGAATAGATTTCTAGAAACATGAAATAAATAACAATATATAATACTGTTAGTACGTAACATTATAATTCCTAATACAAATGAAAGTAAAAATAATTCTATCATATCCCAATACCTCATTCTTCGTTTAATGTGGGATATAACAAATATTATAGATATAATAAATGCCGATTTTAAATTATACCCTAACTCTCTTTGGAGAACTCCTCTCCATACGATTTCTTCTATAGCAGATGTATAAAAATTAGTTATTATTTCTTTATATAACTCTACTCGTTTAAAAATAGTTCCTCCCTTCAAACCATTCAACTTAATCCTCATAATAATAGTCATATTTCTCACTACAAAAAAACTTAATCCAGCAAAAATCCCTATTGACATATAAAATATTATTTTTCGTAATATCATGTCCATAATCATTCTAGAAAATTCATAACTATTTATAAAGTAATATACCATGCAAAACTCTGTAATAGTTACAATTACGCCTAACATTTTTTTTACTCTACACTTTATTTTTATATTAATTATATATCTACTACAACAAGGATATAATAAAACAATTAATACAAATATAATTTCTATCCATTTTAAGTATATACACATTGCCCTTCCTTTTCTTCTCTATCCAGTGAAATAACCTCCGTCCCCCATTCTCGAATATTCATATCATGTGAAATTATTATTATCAATTTATGTTTTGCATACTCATCAAGAACATGTATCAATTTATAAATTGATTGTATATCCAAAGCAGATGTCGGTTCATCCATAATGATAATAGGTTTATCCTCTAGTAGTACTCTTGTAATTGCAATTTTTTGCAACTCTCCCCCCGAGAAATTATTATTCTTATCAGACACTAGCATATCTTTCTTTTCTTCAACCCATTTTTCAGACACTCCTAATTCATATAAAAGTTTTTTTGCTCTTTCTTCACCTTGTTTATTATGTATATTTATATTATCATATAAAGTTCCAGCAAAAACCAAAGGTGTTTGTGTAAGAAAACTAATATTATCATGAATATATTCTTCAGATAATTCTTTCAAACTATAACCATTAATTAAAATTTTTCCCGAATTAACATTACACATATTTAACAATATTCTAATTAATGTTGTCTTTCCCTTCCCATTCTCTCCTACTATTACAATTTTCCTTGTATTTTTATCAAATGTTTGACTCATATCATAAAATACATATTTTTGTTGTTTGTTATATTTATACTGTATTTTTTGAAAGCAAATACTATTTATAGGCTCATTTAAGTATTTATCGCCAAACTCTATATTTTCAGCGTTATTGAGTAAATTTATTACTCTATCGATAGACGGCTGTATTTCAATAGTATTTTGTATTAGCAATACTATTTGATTAATTGGAGACATCAATTTTTGTATATACAAATACATTGATATTGCAATATCCATAGTAAGAATATTTTTTTCTATAAGAAATGCTCCCAATAATAATATGAAAATGACATTTATAGTTTGAAAAATAATACTTATATTTCTTGAAACCGCATATATTCTTGATTTATGTACCATATAACTAAATAGCTTCTCATTCTTTTTTTCAAATTCTTTTAGATAAATTTCATCTAAATTAGACATATATCCTGGATTCTCGGAAACGTGACGAGGATACCACGTCACGAATTGCCGCAAACCCTTGATTTTTCTGATTTTTTGCCACTTTTTACTTGACGTTTTCATCGTCATGTTTTATAATATTAACACAAACATGACGAGGTGAATTATGGCAATTGTTACTCAAACTGATAAAAGAACCGGTATCACATATGCATATGAGACCCAGTATTACTGGGATAAAGAAAAGCAACAGTCACGTGCCAAGCGTGTATGTGTCGGAAAGGTTGATCCTGCAACAAAAG
>ENA-OPWH01001472-OPWH01001472.1-human-gut-metagenome-genome-assembly--contig:-NODE-1472-length-14710-cov-1.625316_pt1 | contig 14710 bp, 9 predicted proteins | sample MGYA00241506_ERZ502004 | MGnify/ENA primary metagenome ERZ502004 (study PRJEB25962, sample SAMEA2043049) | human gut metagenome | biome: human gut; feature: human-associated habitat; material: faeces... | reverse complement strand
GTGAGGATTTCCTCGTCGCTACCGATCAAATCTGTCACCTGCGTGGCGAAGTCGTCTAGCTGGGCGATCAAGCCAGTGAGCGAAACGTGCGGACGAAGGAGTAAGGCGGTTAGCTTGGTGCCGAAGTCTAGTGGCTTCTCGCTTAGGCTGGTGAGGTAATCGTTAACCGCCTCAGGCTTAACGGAGTAGTTGGCACAGAGACTGTCTAGAGCTGCGATCCCATTTTTGATCTGCTCGAGGCGGCTCAGTCGCTCTGCAGTCGCTAGTCCTAGCTGCTCCGCATAGGGCGTCAGTCGTAGGTCAGCATTGTCCTGGCGCAGGAGTATACGGTACTCAGCGCGTGAGGTGAACATACGGTATGGCTCGTCGACCCCCTTGGTTACGAGGTCGTCAATGAGGACGCCTATGTAGGCTTCGTCTCGTCTTAGGACAAGCGGAGCCTTTTTTTGTAGGGCTAGGGCAGCATTGATGCCTGCGAGGAGACCTTGTCCGGCCGCCTCCTCGTAGCCAGTGGTGCCGTTCACTTGACCAGCTAGATATAGCCCAGAGACCAGCTTACTCTCCAACGTATGGTGCAGATCGCGAGGGTCAAAGAAGTCGTACTCGATCGCATAGCCTGGGCGGTAGAGCTGTACATCTCGCAGTGCGGGGATCGTCTGTAAAGCTCGGATCTGTGTATCGATAGGGAGCGACGAACTAAAGCCGTTGAGGTAGTACTCGTTCGTCTCCTCACCCTCGGGCTCGAGGAAGAGCTGATGGCGAGTTCGGTCGGCGAAGTTGACAATCTTCGTCTCTATGCTGGGGCAGTAGCGCGGGCCGATGCTCTGTATCTGACCGTTGTAAAGTGGTGAGTCGCTGAGCGAAGCACGCAGTATGTCGTGGCAAGCTTCGTTGGTATAGAGGATATAGCAGGAGCGTTGTCGTAGATGGCGCCGCTGCATCGGGAGAAAGCTAAAGCGTCCCGCCTCCTCGTCACCTGGTTGCTCCTCTACGAGAGACCAATCTACGGAGCGTCCGTCGATGCGGGCGGGGGTACCCGTCTTCATACGATCTGCATGATGCCCCGCCGCTACGAGACACTCTGTGATGCCGTGGCTGGCCGGCTCTGAGATGCGTCCGCCAGGGATCATCGTCCTACCGAAGTGCATCAGCCCCCCGAGGAAAGTTCCTGCCGTGAGAATCACCTTCGCCGCCGTAAAGGTCATGCCCAACTGTGTCACTACCAGATGTTTGCCGTCCTCTGCGCCAAACTTTATGTCTACGACGAAGTCTTGCCAGAGCGCTAGGCGATCAGTTCGATCCAGCTGACCTCTCCATAGCTCCATAAAGCGCATGCGATCTAGCTGGGCCCGCGGGCTCCACATGGCAGGACCCTTACTTCGGTTGAGCATACGCCACTGTATCGTAGCGGCGTCAGACATTTGTCCCGTGTAGCCACCGAGCGCATCTATCTCTCTCACTATCTGTCCCTTGGCAATGCCACCCATGGCGGGATTGCAGCTCAGCTGCGCCACTTTGTTCATATCCCCCGTGATGAGGAGCGTCGAGGCACCCATGCGCGCAGTAGCGCACGCCGCCTCGCAGCCAGCATGCCCTGCACCAATTACGATAATGTCAAAGTGAGTCTTCATTGTAGATCCGTAGCCTCGGCTGACCTGTATCAGCCTCATGCAAAGGTACGAATTTAGAGGTTAGACCTTAGAGATTAGAGGTTAGAGATTAGAGCCGTTCTGATGGCGCTAGCTGGTAAGGGGGGCGTCACGCATCATTTTCGTAAGTTTGCGGTGTCAATCGACTGGAACAAGTAACGAATAACAAACTATGAGACGACGCTTACTATGGATGGTCATGCTGCTGCTAGGGTGTGGAGCCCTCTTTGCTCAGCGTAGCTACACATCGTCGCCATGCAATCTGCAGGCGCGAGAGGCTTTTGAGGAGAGCCGACTAGGTATCTTCATTCACTGGGGGTTATACAGTATGTATGCTCAGGGAGAGTGGTATCTCAACTCTGGCAAGCTCAACAAAGATGAGTATGCTAAGGCGGCTTCATGCTTCTACCCGATACGCTTTGATGCTACGGCGTGGGCTCAGGCTATCAAGCGCTCTGGCGCACGCTATGTGACCTTTACGACGCGGCATCATGATGGTTTCTCGATGTATCACACGGAGACGAGTGACTACAACATTGTCGACGCTACCCCCTTCGGACGGGACGTGCTGAGCGAACTTGCCGAGGCGTGTAGGGCTGAGGGGCTCAAGCTACACCTCTACTACTCGATCCTCGACTGGATCCGCCCAGACTATCCGCTAGGTAGGACCGGGCTACACACGGGGCGGGTCATGGTACCTGACTATGACTCCTACTTCGCCTTTATGAAGGCTCAGCTTCATGAGCTGTTGACCCGTTACGGCGAGGTGGGGGCTATCTGGTTGGATGGCTATTGGGATCACGACAGCGACTCTATCCCGTTTGACTGGAGGATGGAGGAGCTATACGCATACATTCATAAGCTTCAGCCCTGCTGTCTCATAGGCAATAATCATCATATCTCGCCACTTGAGGGCGAAGACTTTCAGATGTTCGAGCGTGACCTGCCTGGCGAAAATAAAGCGGGTCTCTCGGGGCAGCAGATCAGCCACTTGCCTCTGGAAATGTGCCAGACCATGAATGGTATGTGGGGTTATAAAGTTGCTGATACAAACTACAAGAGTACTGCCGAGCTGGTAGAACTGCTGGTCCGCGCCGCCGCCAAGGGAAGCAATCTACTGCTCAATGTGGGACCACAGCCCAATGGCGAGCTACCCGAGCAGGCCATCGAGCGGCTCAACGGGATCGGAGACTGGATGGATCGCTATGGAGAGACAATTTACGGCAGCCAGGCAGGGCTCATTGCCGAGCAGCCTTGGGGCGTCTCCACAACAAAGGGGGCGAAGCTTTACCTCCATATCTTTGAAGATGTGAAGCAAATACAGATCTCTCTGCCACAGACACCAACGGCTGTGGTGGACTATATCACACGTGAGCCGATAACCTACACGCGTACTGATAGTGGTGCGCTGCAGCTGACCATCCGTCGCCCCGCAGATCTCATCGACTACGTGGTCGAGGTAGAGCTGTGAGCTAGGCTGTGCGCTCCACCCATAGCAGGATTGCACCTCTCTTGCGACTTCCAGCGAGGAAATTCGAAATTCTCACGGGAGTATTTCGGATTTTCCACCGAGGAAAGAAAAAATACTTCGGAAGTATCATTTCATTCTTCCGAAGTATCGTTTGATTCTTCCGAAGAAATTCCAATTAGCTCGCTGGATATTTTTCATTTCCCAGCTAACTATTCCGAAAATCTTCGGGAGGAAATCTGAACGCTTCAGCGGGGATCACCATATTACTAGAATAAAAACACGCTCCCGACGAGGCTATCACCTCATCGGGAGCGTTGTATTGGGTGCGCTCTCAGTCGTAGGGAGCGCAGAGCGTCTGCGCTAGCGGACTTAGTTCATCGCCCAGATCTCCTCGTCGGTCGGCACCTGGACGTGTGGCGACATACGAGCGATGCGAGAGATGTTGAGTAGGTGCTTGTAGGTAAGGTTCTCCGAGATAGAGTTATTGCCCCAGCTACCGCAGCCTAGGGTTGTGGTCACGGAGAGACCGTTTTGGATCGATCCACCAGCCGTGATCGAGCAAGGCGCATTGACGATCAGACGCGAGATAGTGATCTCATCGCCCGCCTTGATGATGTTACCCTGATTGTTCGAGTGGATACCTGCCGTGTGGCCACTACCTTCCATCTTGAGGTTGGTATTGGCAATCTCAATAGCCTCGTCAAAGTGCTTGTAAGGCAGACAGGTCATCACGGGACACATCTTCTCCTTGCAGATAGGATCGGCCGTGCCGACGCCCTTGGCAGGAACGATGAGCATGCGAGTCCCCTCGGGTACGGAGATGCCGGCGAGCTGGGCAATGTGCTGCACACTCTTGCCGACGACGTCGCGGCTGATGGAGCCGTTGACAAAGAGCGTATTGACTAGCTTGTCGTGCTCCTCAGCTGGTACGAAGTAAGCTCCGTGATCCTTGAAGGCCTGGAAGATCTCCTCCCGGTGCTGCTCTGGATAGATGAAGCACTGCTCACCAGAGCAGATGATGCCGTTGTCAAAGATACGTCCGCGGATGATGGTCTCGGCAGCTTCGTTGTAGTCGATATGCTCGTCGAGTATGACCTGCACGTTGCCAGCGCCTACGCCAAAGGAGGGCTTGCCCGAAGAGTAAGCAGAGTGTACCATACCCATACCACCGGTAGCGACTACGACGTCGACGGCAGCCATAAGGTCTTGCGTGGCTTGGATAGAGGGCTCGGTGACGCACTGGATGAGGTGCTCGGGAACGTTGAACTCCTTGAGGCGCTCCAGTATGAGCTGGATGGTATGTGCGGAGCAGTTCTTAGAGCGTGGGTGTGGCGAGACGATGATAGCGTTGCGTGTCTTGAGCGCGAAGGCGATGTTTGCCATTGGTGTGACGATCGGATTGGTCGTCGGGGTGATAGCAGCGACGACACCTACGGGCTTAGCGATCTTGATGAGACCGGTCTTCTCGTCGATGTCTAGTACGCCCATACTCTTCTTGCCCTGGAGGTTGCTCCATACGCCTTTTGACTTGTTGCGGCACTTAGCTACTTTGTCCTCATAGACGCCCATCTCGGTCTCGTCGACCGCTTCACGAGCGAGCATCTCAGCATTGTCATAGACGACACGACAGAGAGCCTTGACGACCTGGTCTACAGCGTCTTGGTCGAAGCGTGCTTGGTAATCCTTCTGTGCCTCTCGTGCTAGAGAGACCATTTCTTTGATATCCATGATATGGTTGTTTATAGATTGAATTGTATGATAGCTTTATTAGTAGAGAGCCTTGTAGATGTCTCTGATCTCGTCCCGTGTGAGGGGGGTGTAGTTGTTCGCTAGGAGGCGCTGCTGCGTCGCGATGACCGCATCGGCAAAGCCTTCGATCTCCTCCTCCTTCATACCGTAGGTGTGAAGCGCGTTCTTGGCGATCAAAGCTGAGAGCAATGCGTCGATCTCGTCAAAGAGCGTGGCGGGCGTACAACCCATCAGCTTGGCGAGCTTCTCCTTGAGGAGCTGCATCTGACCTGCTGGAGCCTTGCGCTCGTAAGCCTTAAAGACCTCGGTGAAGAACTGATAGTTTGCCTCTCCGTGCGGTACGTGATAGGTGCCACCGAGCGGATAAGAGAGCGCATGGACGGCGCCGACACCAGCATTGCCAAAGGCGATGCCCGCAAAGTTGCTCGCCATAATCATCTCGCCCATACAGTCGAAGCGGTAGTCGGGACCCTTGTCTCGTATCTTCTGGAAGACAGGGATGATGATCTGCCACGCTGCCTCGCTAAAGATGGCGGTGTAGGGATTGCACTTGGGCGAGAGGAAGGACTCCACAGCATGTATCAGCGCATCGATGGCGCTGCAAGCGTAAAACTTGAAGGGCAGCCCCTTGAGTAGCTCAGGTATGATGACCGCATTGTCAGCTACGATGGCATCGTCAGCGAGTCCCATTTTCGTCTGGCGGCTCTTGATCTCAGCGATAGAGATATTGGTCACCTCGCTACCAGTACCACAGGTCGTGGGGATGATGATGAGCTGCTTCTCCTTGACGAGTGGTATCTTCTTGTCAAAAGCGTCCATCACGTCTGTCAAGCCACGCAGCACAAAGAGCTTGGAGATGTCGATGACCGTGCCACCGCCTACAGCTATGACACGATCGTAGTCTGTGCCCTGGAGGTCGTGGAGGATCTGATTCATCATCTCCTCCGAGGGCTCTCCCGTGCCGTAGTGCTCCTGCATAACGAAGTGACAGGGTAGCTGAGAGGCTTTCATAAAGGGCTCGTAGAGGAAGTCATTGGTGATGACTAGGTCCCGCTCCCCGAGTGCAAAGGCTTTGGCAAAGTCTGCAAAGGTCTCGAACTGGTCGATGACCGTCTTGAGCTTGAATAGTTGCATAGTAAGAATGTATTGTTATAGTTTGAATCTTCTCTTGCACTCCGCCTCTAGCTCGGGGCGGAAATTGGGATGAGCGATAGCTGTCAGTGCTAAGGCTCGCTCACGGAGCGACTTGCCCTTGAGGTGCGCTACGCCATACTCGGTGACGATGTAGTCTACGTCATTGCGAGAGGTGGTGATGGCGGCACCCTCCGTGAGTAAGGGTACGATGCGGGAGGCGGTGCCTCGGCGCGCCGTGGAGGGGATAGCGATGATGCTGCGCCCGCCCTTAGACCAAGCTGCACCACGCACGAAGTCTACCTGTCCGCCTGGACCGCTGAACTGTCGCAAGCCCATCGCCTCAGAGACCACTTGCCCCATAAGGTCTACCTCGATACAGCTGTTGATGCTCACGAGGTGATCGTTTTGGGCGATGATGCGCGGATCGTTGACATAGTTGACGGGACGCATCTCGATGGCTGGGTTGTTGTGCGCAAAGTCGTAGAGCTCTTGCGTACCCATGAGGAAGGTCGCGACCACCTTGTTGGGGTGGAGCGTCTTGCACCGACCCGTGATGGTGTTAGCCTTGATGAGCTTGACCACCCCGTCAGAGACCATCTCGGAGTGGATGCCGAGATCCTTCTTATCCTTGAGAAAGAGCAAGACAGCATCGGGGATCGCTCCGATACCAAGCTGAAGCGTGTCGCCATCCTGTATGAGCTCTGCGCAGTGGCGTCCGATAGCCTCCTCGACCTCTCCGATGCGTGGCAGGTCAAGTGCGTAGAGTGGGTAGTCGGCCTCTACGATATGTGTGAGCTGAGAGATATGTATGAGGTTGTCTCCGCCAACGAATGGCATCTGCTTATTGAGCTCTCCGATGACGACCCGAGCCTGCTCAGCAGCGGGCTTGCTATAGTCACAAGAGGTGCCGAAGCTACAGTAGCCCTCTTCGTTGGGATAAGAGAGCTGCACGATAGCGACATCGGGGTGAAAGACTCCCCCAGGCTGCATCATCGAGGGCACCTCGTAGAAGTAGGAGGGGACGAAGTCCGCACGCTGCTCATCGACGGCTGGACGCGTGTTGGCTCCGACGAAGTTGGTCACGAGTCTGAAGTGTCCCTCCATCTCGGGTGCTGTGTAGGGGCTATTGCCCAGGGTGACCATGTGGAAGATGCGGACGTCGTGGAAGCGCTCATAGTTTCGAGCCAACGCTGCAACGCACGCTTGCGGTATAGCTGCCGCATGAGATAGTACGACGAAGTCACCGTCCTGTATGTGAGCGACCGCTTCGTCTGGGGTGATACTGCTAAATGGGATAGACATATGGGGAGGTTAGAGATTAGAGATTAGAAGATAGAGGTTAGAGATTAGAGAGGCACTAGTTTGCAGCACTCACTTTCGTATGATTCGGAGCGCCTCGGCGATGAGTTCGTCGCTGACGCTGTCGTCTACGGTGACCGTTAGGGTGGGGAGCCCCAGCTCGCTTCGTAGCGTCTCCTGCACTACCTCTTGGATCGTGCTACTGAGCGAGGGGCATGCTTGACAATTCCCCGAGACCTTGACGAAAACTTGTTCGCCAGCGACCCTCAGCAGTGCTATGTCGCCCCCGTGTGCTTGAAGCTGAGGACGCACACAGCTACTGATGATGGTCGTGATCTCGTCTACCCTAGAGGATAGATCTGTCATAAGAGATAGGGACTACTTGCCCTGAGGCTTATCTAGAGAGGTATCGATATGAGCTATCTGACGAGCCAGCTCCTTCTTTGCCTCCATATTACACTGACGCGAGATCATGATGCGCTGAGCCTGTGGTGAGCCAGCACCGTGCAGACTCTCCGTACGGTAGCCTACGGCAGCGGTGCCGAGCGTGAGGTTCTCGATCAGACGTAGGATGCGCATACGATTTACCGTGTCCGTACCCTTAGCACCAGCGAGGTACTTACGTACGAGTGGCCCGACCTCCTCGTGCTGCAGGTCAGCTTGGCTAGGCATCGTAACCATCAGACCGCCTGCTATGTCCTCAGCGAGACGTGTGATCTCGTAGGGATAGCGGGTTACATTCTGCTTACATACATTGGCCAGGAGCATATCGATCAGATAGTTGCCCGACTTCGTTGGCTGGCCCTCAGCTGAGCAAGCGATACCGCAAGCGTAGAGTGTCTCATTGAGGTGAACCATCTCGATCAGCTTGTCCTTGATGTGCGAAGCCCGAGGCACACCGTTGTAGTCAGCAGCCAGAGCAGCAGCACCGATGAGGACGTCGCCCACACCTACCTTACAGCCTCCATAAGACTGACGGTGATAGCCAGCGAAGCGCTCGACAAGCATGTTGGAGAACTGGTACTCACGGCACATGAAGACACGCTCCATAGGTACGAAGACATGATCCATGATGAAGAGCGTCTCATGACCTCCGAAGGTTGAGTTACCGAGGTCAATGTCTGCGCCCTCCTCCATCTTACGCGTGTCGCAAGACTGGCGACCGTAGATGATCGTAACGCCCTCGGCATCACTGGGGATGGCAAAAGAGACAGCGTAATCAGCATCCTCCTCACGCATCGAGCAGGTAGGCATGATCAGGTGCTCGTGCGAATTGACCGACCCAGTCTGGTGAGCCTTAGCACCCGTGACGACGATACCATCAGGGCGTATCTCGTTGATGTGAACGTAGAGATCGGGATCCTCCTGCTGTGAGGGTGAGAGGCTACGGTCGCCCTTAGGATCGGTCATAGCACCATCTACGACGAGGTCGTTGTCCTGGCAGTACTGTACATAGTCTCTGAAGCGCTGGTGGTAGTTGGTACCGCACGCCTCGTCCATCTCATAGGTGGTAGACCAGATAGCGTTGAAGGCATCCATACCGACACAGCGCTGGAAGCAGCTAGCGGTCTTTTGCCCGAGGAGACGCTGCATCTTGACTTTCTTGACGAGGTCCTCAGCGCTCTGGTGAATGTGGCAGAAGCGATTGATCGTCTTGCCCGTAATGTTGGAGGTCGCGGTCATCAGATCCTTATACTCCTCCTGCTGCGCCAGCTCATAGGTCATCGCTAGCGAATTGAGCGATGGACGGATCATGGGGTGGTCGACAGGGTTGTCGATCTTCTTGCCCATGAAGTAGACATTGAGATGGAGAGCTCTAAGGCTCTCGATGTACTCTTCGCGTGTTTTCATAACTTCTTTTCTGTATAAAGTGAATAGAATCGTCGTGCGTCAGAGTAGGACGATCGAGATACAGAGCAGAAGTCACGGATGTCAACACACGCCTACAGCTTGAAGCTGGCAGTAGAGAGTGACTGATGAGTGTAGACACAACGAGAGGGAGCCTCATAGTCAGTCTCACTGCTATGGACTCTATCATACGCACTATGTGAAGCCATAGATGTCCCGCTGTCATTCTTTTTATTTCCTAGCTCTGAAAACAAAAGTCCTATGGCACAGGCAGGTCTTCTGACTTCTCCCTAGTTCGTATAGCTCACATCGAGTCGTACAAAACGGGCGATACCCTGGGTCTTCCCATAGCTACCTACGGCACCTTCACGCGAAGGCTAGTAGGGGTCGGGCTACAGTGACATCATAATGCAGGGGCGCACTTCAGGAGTTACAGCTGAGAGTACAGTCTTGGCTTCGCACCAAGTTCCCTATTCAGACGGGGTGACAAGATTGATTGTTCCTCGTACACCTATGCACCGCAAAGGTACATAATATATTCTAATCCCCACGCAAGAATTTCATACAACGTGGGGAAGGCGTGATCGTCAGCTGGGTCTTCGAATTTCTTAGCGAGGAAATTCAAGAATCCCCACGGAGGTATTTCTGATTTGCCACCGAGGAAAGAAAAAATACTTCGGAAGTATCGTTTGATTCTTCCGAAGTTTCATTTGATTCTTCCGAAGAAATTCCAATTAGCTCGCTGGATATTTTTTATTTCCCAGCTAACTATTCCGAAATTCTTCCCGAAGAATCGTACCAAGCGCCTAACGCATCAATCAGCCGAGCAGAAATATCACATGAAACCACTATATCTTTAGATATTAGTCTTATCTTTGCCCTTGGGAGGATCTTTCGTTCTCTCCACTAAATACTAATCTAATAACCCTATAACGAACCTATGAAAAGAACTTTATTTGTAGCACTCCTGCTGACTTGCAGTGTAGCTCTTTTTGCTTCTTGTGGTCAAACGAAGGATTGGCACCTCAGTGAGCAATGTATGAAGACCCTAAATGACCGTTACCCCAACGCTCGTATCCTAGATGTGGACTACGATGACGGCATGGTCGATGTAGAGATACGGCACGACAAAAAAGAAAAGGAGGTACTCTTCACAAAGTCTTGTGAGTGGCTCTCCACGAGCTGGGACGTAGCTAAGAGAAACGTTCCCGACGTCGTCATGCAGGCGCTCCAGCAGAAGTATCCCAATGCACGCATTGACGATATCGACTTCATCGAGATGCCTCAGGGCTCTTACTATCGCTTTGAGATAGAGCTGAGAGGTGACCGAGACGAGTATGTCTACATCACTCCTGAGGGTGTGATCACCGAGGTCAACGTCTATCACAAATGATCCGCTAGCAACTAAATAGCAATAACGCACAAGGCGGGCTAGACCACGTGTCTAGTCCGCCTTGATGTATATCTGCTACAGACAATAAGACGAATACATTAACTGCGAATTACACGTCACCTTTAATATGTAGGTCGTCTGTGCCACGAAGAATTTATACCACTAGAAAAGAGATGATGCGGCGAGGATCTTTAACTCTACTGAGGGTGAGGGATACAGTCTCTACTCAACAGATGATCTATGAGTTCTAGTACCTCCTTTCTGGCGTTCTAAAAACATCCATTATCTGGAATAAAGAAAAATATATATCTTTGTTCGCAAGAAGTAGGTGTGTACCATATATTTCTTGTGTCTCAGCAGGAATACCCCCATTTCCACGGTAAAACCGAAAAGTCGACAAGGCGTTTCTCCTTGATACTTCCCTGTCGCAACAGGCTCCTTTACCAACGAATGAGATCACTAGCTGATATATAAAGGGCACACAGTGAGAGAACTCTTGAATTTACTGCCGAGTAAGGTAAAAGGTCTCTTGCGGCATTTCATGTACAACTAAAGCTTTAAATCTCTATGAAACAAAAAACTGTATTCCTGGGCTTTTTCCTTTTAGCCTGTCTCCTTTCAGGACACCTATTCTCACAAGAGAGTATCACATTTACTCTGGACGAAGCAAATAAGCCAGAGTTCATCAATTTGAAAGTCAAAGCTAATGGTCCATGGACGATAGAAGGAGCAAGTGAAGATACCTCCTCTAAGAATCGCTATACCCCGACTAGTAGTACGATAACTATTAAGGGAGAGATAACATCTCTCGACTGCTCAGGTAATAAGATAATTAGTCTTGATCTTTCTAAGACTAAGAGTCTAACGACGTTATTTTGCGACAAAAATGAGATTACGGAACTTGACATTTCTACTCTAAGTGGACTTACAAAGCTGTGGTGCTATCAGAATAAAATAAAGTCTCTCTCCCTGCTCAATCATGCCAAGCTTAAAGAGCTCAAGTGCTACTCTAACCAACTTAAATCGCTAGATATCTCTGGCGCGAGTAGGTTGATAACGTTGCTCTGCTATAATAACCAACTAGAGCAGCTAGACATTACTAAAAACAAAAACCTAATGTCGCTAGAATGCTCAGAGAATAAACTTCGAACGATTTTATTTTCGGAGCATCCCCTTCTCAATAATATATACTGCTTCGACAACCAGCTTTCCTCTTTGGATCTCTCTGGATTGCCAAGTCTCTCCATTCTAGATTGCAAGAGAAATCTTTTTAGCGATATAGACTTGTCAAAGTCAACTTCAATAGAGTTGCTTGACTGTAGCCACAACAATCTGTCAAAGCTTAGTCTGCCAGCAAATCTCCCATTAAAAAGCCTAACTTGCAACAATACCAATATAGAAGAACTAGAGCTTTCTCCTTTTACTGAATTATGGTCTTTAGAATGTGATAGCAATAGAATTGCTAGTTTGAATCTATCTTCCAATGTACTACTCAAAGAACTTTTATGTAAGGGCAATCAACTGAAAAGTATAGACTGCTCTTCTCACAAAGTCTTAGAATATGTTGATGTATCAGACAATCAAATTGAGTCGCTCCTATTCTCACCAGAGGCGAAGTCGCTCAATAAAGTTTTTTGTCACCAAAACAATCTAAACAAAGAGGGGGTGACAAAAATGATAGCTTCTCTTCCCGCTCGTACGAAGAGGGATGGTGCGGAGATTGTCTTAGTAAATAGACTGGCATCTACAGAAGGCAACTTTATTGATAACTCTATACTAGACTCTCTGAAGTCTAAGTGGTGGAAGACCCTTGACCACAACGGGGGGACTCCAGTAGAAATAGAAAAGATTGATGAGCCGTTTATTCAGTTTCATACTGCGCTAACTGTAGGTAGCCCTATAACGATTCTTGCTATGAATGCAGACTTTTCTCTACCCGAAATAGAGGGGGTGACAAAAGACAGTCAGGGTAATCTCTTGGTTGCGGATCAAAACATTCAAATCAAAGGCGATGTAATGTCTCTCATTGCATCAGACATAAAAATGACTTCCTTAGACGTGTCTCACGCTCCTAATTTGTCTAGTTTGATTGCAGGTTACAATGAGCTTTCTGAAATTGACCTTTCTCATAATAGCAAGCTGGAAACAGTCTTATTGCCCAATAATCGCTTGACAAGCGTAATCTGGGGTACACATCCGTCCTTAAAGGAGCTCTACATTTACGACAATCAGCTGAACTCTATCGACGTCTCTTCGCTTGTAGGCCTAGAGGTTCTGTCGGTCTCAGGCAATCAGCTCAAAACCATCGAACTTGATAAGAATCCACTGTTGAAAGAACTCTTTTGTGCAAGGATAGGACTGCAAAACCTTGATATTTCTGCAAACAAAGATCTAGAGCTACTTGATATCTCTTCGAATGCCTTCGCTTCATTATCTATAGAAGGACTGAGCAAGCTTAAGAAGGTCTATCTCTATCAAAATAAATTCTCTCTTAATGCTATGCAAACGGTAATGGATGCTCTTCCCCAGAGAGTAGCAAAAGACAAAGCTCTTGTGATGGTTATAGACTCTGAGTCAAAAGAGGAGCAAAATCAATTTTCCGACGACTTCTTGAAGATAATTCAGCCCAAGAATTGGCAGGCGTTTGATTTTAAAGGTGGGGTGAATGAAGGAAATGGCATTTTACTGGATTGCGAAGACATCATTGGATCAAAGGAGGTATCCTTTGCCATCACTCAAGGCCGAATAGTCTTCTTCAATGTGACTCAGGGGAGTACTATACGACTCATAACACCTAGCGGGGAGGTACTGAATACAATACAGACCTCGACAGACCTAGATGCAAGTATCGACACTGAAACTTTACCCCGAGGCGTGTACCTCCTACAAATAGGACCTAAATGTCATCGTATAATACTATAAGATCGATGTTTGCTGCAAATTAACGCATACTCGTAGAAAGAGAGAGGAGAGCATTTTACAAACTCTCCTCTCTTCTTTTAGGTGTAAACGACACAACGGGTACACGTCGTCTCCGATATGTACCCGAAAAGCTACTCCTTTATGGACTCGATGATCTCGTCGTTGTCGCTTGTTTTAAAGCTGTCGTGTGTAAGTAGCTTGACGAGACCTGTATTGATATAGTAATTCTCCCGCCCCTTCTGCACCTTCTCTAGGAGACCTGCATCTACGATCATATTGAGATACTTTGTGGCCGTCTTCCTCTGTACAGACATAGCCTCTGCCATAAAGTCTATCTTGGTGTAGGGATGGGAGAATAGGTTGTTGATCAACTCATGCTTGTACTGCTTACCGAAAAGAGGGCGCAGCGTACTCTTGTACTCAGCCATGAGTCTAGCAATGCCTCTAACCAACATCAATGTCTCTTGGGCTGTCTCCTCCACACCTCGTAGCATAAAGAGTATCCACGCCTCCCAATCGGAGTGATTGTCTGGAGCGTTGTCTCTAATGGCTTGTATCAGCTGGTAGTACTGCGCTTTATGAATTGTGATATACCGACTGAGATAGAGTATCGGTAGATCTAACAGATCATTGACAACAAGGTAAAGGATATTGACGATACGCCCCGTCCGACCATTGCCATCGTAAAATGGATGGATACTCTCAAACTGATGGTGTATGATGGCCATTTTGATCAGAGGATCCATGGAGCAAGCCTCTGGATCGTTGATAAAGCGATCGAGATTGGACATATAGTCTCTAACCAGCTGTGGTTCTTGTGGTGGCGTGTAGACCACTTGACCTCTTTGGTCTCTCAAGGTGGTCCCCGTTTGCGTGCGCAGTCCTGCGCTATTGCCTACGAGACAATGCTGTATCTGTACGATCGTATTTGTCGTGAGGAGCTGATGCCGTTTCACCTCCTCAAAGCCTAACTGTATAGCCTCTCGATAGTTGAGCACCTCCTTAGTGGGAGCTGAGATGATGCTCTTGGGTAGGCTGAGTCCTGCTCTATATAGGTCGTCTTGCGTAGTCACGATATTCTCTATCTCGGAGCTCTCTCGTGCCTCCTGTAGGGTGAGGGTACTGATGAGTATATGCTCATTGGGGATCTCTCTAGCAGAGCCTTTGAGCTCGGCAAGTCGCATGTTGGCTTGGATTGCTTGCTTGAGCACAGCTTTGGTCTCCAGATCGTGCGGGAGTGGCAGG
>ENA-OPWH01001464-OPWH01001464.1-human-gut-metagenome-genome-assembly--contig:-NODE-1464-length-14747-cov-3.495508_pt1 | contig 14747 bp, 16 predicted proteins | sample MGYA00241506_ERZ502004 | MGnify/ENA primary metagenome ERZ502004 (study PRJEB25962, sample SAMEA2043049) | human gut metagenome | biome: human gut; feature: human-associated habitat; material: faeces... | reverse complement strand
TAGGAGACCTCTTCTCAAATATGTCTGGGCTTGCATACAAAAAGGACGCTCTCGCTATAAAGACAGACAAAATGGTGAGGGTACTGCGTGGCGGGAATATCGGTGAAGAGCAGTTCTGTTTTAAGAACGACGATGTTTTCATCTCAAGCGAGCTCGTAAAGCCAGAGTTGTATTTGAGAAAAAACTATATGATCACACCCGCAGTTAGTAGCCTGGACCACATCGGCAAAATCGCACTCATAGACAAAGATTATTCCGACACGGTTGTTGGTGGTTTTGTGCTTATGCTCATACCACATTTTAACGACGATGTCGTATCACAATATCTGCTCTACGCTTTTGCTGCTAAACACCATCGTGATAACTGCCGAAACATTACACATAAATCCGGTCAAGCGTTTTATAACCTCTCTCGTGAGCAGATGATGAACCTGCCAGTCCCGATTCCGCCACGTGAGGAAATGGAACGGATTACTGCAATGCTGAAACGAGTGCTCCCCAAGGTAGCGGATTACGCTGTTGTGGACATAGCACTCCAAAAGCTCAACAGCAGTTTCCCAGAAGCCCTCAAGAAGTCGATACTGCAGGAGGCAGTCCAGGGCAAGCTGGTACCGCAAGACCCGTCTGACGAGCCTGCAGAGGCTCTGCTGGAGCGTATTCGGGCGGAGAAACAGCGGCTCATCAAGGAAGGAAAAATTAAAAAGGACAAACACGAATCCGTCATTTTCAGACGGGATAATTCTCATTATGAGAAGTTGGACGGTGTGGAGCGCTGTATCGACAACGAGATTCCGTTTGACATCCCAGACTCATGGGGCTGGGCTCGACTAGGGAACCTTACGGAAATGATTACCAGCGGCTCGAGAGACTGGGCAAAATACTATTCCACGGAGGGCAATTTATTCCTGCGCATGGGTAATCTGTCACGGAATTCTTTTGATTTGCGCCTAAACGAAATACAAAGAGTACGACTCCCTGAAACAGTAGAGGGGACGCGAACTGCCGTGCAGGCCGGTGATTTATTGTTTTCTATTACTGGAGAAGTTGGCATGCTGGGCTTAGTACCAAGTGGGTTTGAAACCGCTTATACGAATCAGCATACTGCAGTCATACGTTTTTTGCCGCAAATGAGAAACAAGTTTTTACCATATTTCTTCCTTACAGATTATGCGAAAACGTGTTATAAGAGCAATCAACACGGAATAAAGAATAGTTTCCGATTGAACTCTATCTCTGATATTCTAGTTCCTATTCCACCACTATATGAGCAAAGACGAATAGTCAATCAGATTGAGATAACAACACGAATGATAGTAAGTATGTAAATGAACGTGGCATACACGAAGTAAATCGTGTATGCCACGCCTTTACCAATCTATCACATGATCCACTATTTCTCTCTGCTCGGTCGAGGTTTTACGGAGATAAATGCGGGTGGTTTCGATACTTTCGTGTCCCATAAGGTCAGCGAGGAAAGCAATGTCGTTGCAGCGCTCCAAGAAGCTCTTTGCGAAACGGTGACGGAAGGAATGTGGGTATACGACCACAGGGTCGATGCCATATCGGACTGCTAACTTTTTTAACTGCCCGGAGATGCCTCTAGTGGTGATTCGATCCCCGTATTTGTTCAAAAAAATGAAGCCGCTTTCTTGGTGCTTATCGTTCAGCCAAGAAAGGGCTTCATTTTGCAGAGCCTTGGGTATGTATATTCTTCGGAGTTTGCCACCCTTCGAATATAAGTCCAAATGCCCCAGCTTGATGTGTTCCACCTTGATCTGTATGAGCTCACTGACCCGTGCGCCGGTTGCGGCCAGAAAGCGTATTACAAAATACCAGAACAGCTCGTCATCCCGTTTGAGGCAGGCTTTGAAATACTCATAGTCGGCCTCGCTGATGACATTTTCCAGAAAGGCTTTCTGCTGCACTCGTACAAACGGCATTTTCCAGCTCTCTTTGCCGATGCTCTCCAAGTAGCAGTTGATTGCCCTCAGACGCAGATTGACGGTCTTAGGCTTGTAGTTCTCCATCAACCACACCTTATACGCCCGCAGGTTCTTTTTCGTGATACCGTCGTACTGCGAGCTGTATTGCCGAATGGCAAAAAGGTACGAGGATATCGTGTTTTCCGAGAGGTTTGTACCTCTCAAGTGTCTTTCGAATTCTTCTATCATAGTGAAAGACCTCCTTTCACTATGATATTATACCGTGTTCCTTTTACAGCCCTTTGACCAGCGGGAGCAATTCCTCAATCCGCTGAACGATGCGGCGCTGCTCAGCGAGGGGCGGCAAAGGAATAAGAATATTTGCCACCTCTTTAGCGGGTAGCTGTCTGACTGCAGTACCGGTGATTTTTGATTCAATCGCTCTGCAGTAATACTGGGAATTAATGACTGTGTATACGTATTTCTGAATGCTACTTTCAATGCAACGAATAATTAGCATTTGGGCGCAAATGAAACCGGTATGGTATTTTTCATTTTCCTTGTAAATGCGAGTTTTACCAACATTTCCGCGCAATAGGCATACAAAATCGCCGTCTTTTAGTTTTCCATTACCCAGTTCTTCGAATTTTTGTGGAGTTATAAATCTTACTGATGAATACTCCATATACTTTTCTCCCATGTCCTTGGCACCGAAGAAGGGTATACCGTCTGGTACATAATCTGATTCGACAGGATATCTACTACTTCTATCGCCGTTTTCAAAAACAGCTATATCAGAAAACCGTACCCAAGCCCAGGATTTCGGTATCTCAAAGGGCAGTTCATCGTCGATACAGCGCTCTACACCGTCCAACTTCTCATAATGAGAATAACGGGTTGCTGGACAAGGGTGTCAGTAGGTTCATCGCCGTTTTAATTGCATCTATAATTCGTCTCTGTTCGGACAGTGGCGGTACAGGAATGAGCATAGCCGCAAACTCATCAAATTTGAGGCTCTCTACCGTTGTGACTGATTTCACCAGCTCTTTGAGGATGAATGGCTCAAAGGCTTTAATCCCGTAGAACAACCATTCTGATAGCTTAATATCATATAGCGAGAAGGCTTTTATATCCTGGTTTATGGTGCTGTCGATACCCAGCTTGCAGAGAGGTAGTAATCTTTTCAGAATGCCGCTTCGGGCAACCAGAAGGAGCGTACCGGCGGGATACAATTGCATAGTAGCTGCTGCCAACTCGGAAATATGCATCTCAGAGTCTGTAATCACTGGACGCTTCATGTCCTTTGAAGTTACCCACGGCACATTACCATTCCAGAACTGCGGGTTTGACATCGAGGGCGTTTTACCACTACTGAAAACGCCAAACGACGAAAGGCGTGCCCATGCCCAGCTCTCTGGTATCTCAAACGGGATCTCATCATCAATGCAGACCTCTTCGGAACCACGCTTTTCATAATGAGAATTATCCCGCCTGAAAATGACGGATTCGCGCTTGTCCTTCTTGACTTTTTCTTCCTTAATGAGCCGCTGTTTCTCTACCCGGATACGCTCCAGCAGGGCCTCAGCAGGCTCGTCAGACGGGTCTTGGGGTACCAGTTTACCTTGGACAGCCTCTTGGAGGATAGACTTCTTGAGATTTTCTGGAAAGCTGGTATTGAGAATACGCAGCGTTTCTTCTTTGCTCCCATATTCGCAGAGCGGCACATTTACGCTATCAATGGCTGAAACAATTCTGTGCTGCTCTGCCACCGGAGGAATTGGAATCAATGCTTTGTAGAGCCGATCATCGTTAATCGCCGGATAGGCTACACCTTTAGCATTATCAGTATTATTGGCATAAGCATCGAAATCCGGAGACATCAGGTAGTAGAATAAATACTTATTGAGCAGATTGGCATGGCAAGTTAAAACTGCAAACCCCGTGCTTGCTATTGGAATATGGGGAAATTCCCTATCAATGATACACATATTGTGCAGATATGGGCGAACCGTTGAATAGAGAATATCCCCCATGTCAACCAATTTTCTTGCCCGAGAAGGGGCCTTGTCTGGGGCAATAGTTGTATCTGTAGGATTTAGCTTTTGATTTTTATTGTCAATCGATCCAATGTCAATGTAGCAAAATTCTGTGCTGGGTGATGTCTGACCTCTGTTATATACTACACTTCCCAGTCGCGCCCACTCCCATGAATCAGGAATCTCGAATGGCACTTCACCCGCCAGCGACCGCACCTCATCGCCGATTTTCTCATAAGGAGTATTATAAGAAACTGGCCATTGCTTGAAGAAAAGCATATTATTTGATATTATAAAGAAAACAGGAGTCTTGTAATAGAAAGGAGCACAGCATGGCAAAGCAGGAACTCTCTCTGAAACAACAATACCAGCGGCTCACGCAGGCCAAGGCGCAGGCAACCCGGAATGGACAACCTACCCCTAAGCTCGATAAGAAAATTGAAAAGATGAAGGCAATGATGGGCAGCACCGTACAGAAAGTGCCGGCTGCAAAACCATCTGCCAACAAGTTCGTGGACTACAAGGGTGTCAACAAGCTGCCCATGCAGGGTGGTGCCTTCACTCCGAAATAAGATTTGCCATAAATTGTTCATCGCACGGAAAGAACAGGATAATCTTTACAAAAGTCGAGGACTAATGGTGAAGTGATGTTGCAATGCTGCAGCACGGCACAGAGCCGCACAGCTTTGGATTGCAGTTATCGATCTGTAGGAGCTGAAGAGTGGTCAGTTGGCGAACAGATTAAAGGTCATCATGATAGCGCAGTAGTAGACGGGTCTCATCCTCCTCGATAACCCAAAACATATCAAATAAAAATGACACGTCCCAAAAGTGAACGCCGATGTTTTGGCGCACTCTTGGGGTGTGTTTTTCATGTTCAGTTCAGTCCGTCAAAAGGTATGCTTTTTGACGCAGTTGGATGTCACCCTTTGATGCTTAGCGACCTAATACATTAGGCTATGAGGTTTGTTCGATATGATGTTAATACAACCTTCTCTGCATTTCATATAACTGATATTACCGCTAATTCTTTGCTTTGGCGTGCGAAAGCGATTGGCAAACAGTGCAATTACATACCGGGTGTCCTGAGGACCATTTGACTTCACATACCTCTCAATGGCTCTTCTTATCTGGTAGTTCATAGATCGGCCTCCTTCTTGTAAACATAGACAGCTCGGCGACCATACTTGCCCATGTCTTTGAATCTAATACCAAGCTCGGGATTTGAACACACATAGTTGAAGAAAGTCTTGCCGAAAGCGCCCGCTGGACCTCTGGGGATGGTCCATGCATCACCGTAGACATCCGGTAATTCAAAGCCGTCTGGATAGAGATTGGGATCATCGAACTGACCCGCCTGGATTCTTTTTACTGCTTCATCGACCGTGAAGATTGAACTGCCAAAGACTTTGCTCCTGATATAATCTTGCACGCTCTGGTTGCCAGCGAGTTTCTGAAGCTCCTCGTAAGATTCCTTGCTCAATGAAAGCTTTACAATTGGCATTTGCAACTCCTCCTATTTTAGACTATGGCACCTGCTCTAATAACACTATACCATAGACCATGTACCCTTGTCTACTACTTTTTTGCTTTTTTTAGAAAGTTTCTGATTTGCGAAATAAGAAACCGCAGGCCATCAGCGATGCAATAGCAATCAATCATGGCCTGCGGTATTTAAGACAGAATTACAAATAATCAGTGTTTTGGGAGCGCTCGCGTTCAGAGTGCTTTAGACCAAGGCATGCTTTTTCGTTCAAAGAATACCATTTAAAGTGCTCCCCAAGTCAAGGACATTTTCATTTGACCCATAGCGGCAGCATACCGGCGGGGTACTCACCTGTGGTGATGTAGTGGTAATATTCGTTAGGGGATAGCTTCGCCAGATCCCACTGGCAGCGGTCGTTGTTGTAGTAATCCATCCAGCGGTCAATGGAGGCTTTGGCGGCCTCAAAAGACGTCCACCCCGGGATCTCACTGGCCAGCTCGTCCTTCATGTGCCCGAAGAAGCTCTCTTGGGGCGCGTTGTCCCAGCAGTTCCCTCTGCGGGACATGGACCGCCGCAGCGCGCTGTTCTCCACCAGCTGGATGAACTTCAGACTGGTGTAGTGGGTCCCCTGGTCGCTGTGGATCACGGTCTCCTTGCTCAGCGAGATCCCATGGTGCTTTACCAGCAGCTGGACCGTTTCCAAAACAAAATCCACTTCCAGCGATTCGCTCATCGCATAGGCCAGGACCTGCTTTGTGCAGGCGTCCAGGATCGTGGAGAGGTAGCAGAATCTGCCGCGGAGCGGGATGTATGTGATGTCCGTCAGGAGGATGGCTCTCGGCCCATGAGACTCGAATTCCCGGTTGACCAAATTCTCCGCGGCGCTGCCCATTCGGATGGATCGCTGCAATCTGCGGTAGGGATTCGGCTTTCGGATGGGGCAGGTGAGCTTGTATTTCCGCATCAGGCGGCGGATCTTCTTCACGTTCATTCGGATACCCATGTGCAAAAGCCGCATATGAATGCCGCGAACGCCCTTTGCGTAGCCCCGGAACCGGTATGCCTCCAGGATCTGTTCGAATGCCGCCCGATCCTTCGCCTCCCGAAGCTCTCTGTTTTTTTCAGAACGCACCCAGTTGTAGTAGCCGGAGCGGGAGACACCTGCCAATTCGCACAGGTCTTTCACGGTGAGGATGTTGTTCCGATCCGCCAACGCGGCGCGAATGGCCTCAAATCTCTCTCCGGCGCTGTCCATGGCTATTCTCCCGGCTTGCCGTGCAGCCGCATGACTTTTTTTAAGAACGCCATCTGCTGCTGGAGACACAAAATCTCCCGTTTCATGCGTCTGGCGGCTTCGTCAGACGGGGCGGACGCCCCCTCTGTCTGGCTGTTCCCGCCGCCTGGTATACGCACACCGCCCCGGGCGCCCTCATGAAAGCCCTCCGGCGATCTGGCCTCCCGCCGGATGCGCTTTGTAGTATTGTGGATCCGCTCGAAACCCAGAACTTCCGTGTTATAGCCCAGCTTGCGGAAGGCGGCTGTGCCGGTGTAGCCCTGGAGACTGAGCGCCCAGAACGCCTCCTTGAAAGCGAGGGTGTAGGATATGCTGTCTGCCGTCACCCGCAGCGTGTAGGGGTTTGCCTGCAGATGCTTCAGTTCCTCTGGTGTGAATTTCTTCTTCGTGCCCATACAGCACCTCCGTTCGGTAGTTCTATCATAACACAGGTGCGGCGCTTCTGCCCCTATGGGTCAAATGCGTGTCCGCCGAACGGGACCATGGGTCAAAATCTCGTGTCCATTTTCTTGGGTACAGTTTAATTCATCTCTGGTCATCTTGGTGGTTAAGAACTGATCGTAATATAAATCCACATTACACCAGATTGGTCTCTCTGAATAAATGCTGCAGAGATTGTTGGGTAAGAGATATTTGCAGATGCCATCGCCGTTATGGAAGTTGGATAGTTCCTCTATTTCTCCGATATTCCTACAGCAGATGCCGCATTGATCACATTTGAAGCTCATGCGTCTGCCACTTCGATGGATTCAATGTACTTTTCCATTTCTGCATGAACGACTTTGGATTCCTCGGTGAGTTCACCGGCTTCCGTCAGGATGGGAGTGTCGAGCACTTTCTTAATCGCACCTGCAACACTCATAGACATTGCAACAATGCCGCGCTCCGTCTCGTTAAAACGAGCAAAGTTGGTTCCGCGAGTATTGACGATTTCTTCAAGCTGAGCAGTCAATTCGACCAGGATTTCGTCCAGCTTGGAGATAAGGCTTGTGAACATATCAGAGCGCTTGGAAATACCATTACAGAGGGTTCTCACAACCTTTAGGCTCTCTGCTGCTTCCTCAGCTTTATACTTGTTAGAATATGCATTATCAAGATTTTTGCTCGCAGAGGCGTTCATTACGACTCCAAGAATCGCAATCGCAGGACCGGCCACAGCTCCACCCAAAATGGTTGAGCCCAGAGCCATACCGCCACCACCGGCAGCCAGTGCCCCGCCACCGAGGAATGCAAGGGTCGCATTAGTGGCTGCTACACCGCTCAGACTGGCGATGGCGGTTCCCGTAGACGCAGCAGCAAAAGTCATGGTTGCGCCATAGGCACCAAAAGCGGTAAGAGCGCCAGCACCGGCACCTCCAACCAGGCCTCCAATAACGGAGGTTGCCATGCTACCCAGTTCTCTGATCTCAATAAGACCCTGTTTATCCAGATGGAATTTGGACAGCTCATCCAGCCCCCCAGAGTCCTTTAACTTGACATTGTGGATCTGATCAAAAACCTCAACAAAGTGATTCATCGACTGGTCCAGCACATTAAGTTTGGTCTTGCCGAGTTTCTCGAGACTTTTGTTAGATTTGTTGCGTGCACGCTCAGTAGCAGTCTTGGCCTTATCAAAGGTCGATTGTGCTTCAGCGTTGATGCTCTTTGCCTGCTTATTCTTCTTAATAGCTTTGGCACCAGAACCAATACCAACAGCAGCTGCTGCGGCACTTGCGGCCGCGATAGCTCCGGGGACTAAGAACGGGATAGGCATAATCTTTCCTCCTACAGTTCAAAAGTAATATTAGACTTCATGAGTTCATTGAATTCTTCCTGTGTTTCGAATAGTGGTACTCCACCAAGCTGCCGGACAATGGTGTTTGTGCCTCCAATGAATGAGTCTACATCTCCGGTGTTATACGCAAGCTCCATTTCTGTGAATGCTTTGCTGAACACCTCAATGTTCTCTCGCAGATAATTGTTGATGACCAATTCAATTTCGAGCTGGTACTCTTTTATAGCTGCGATAGATGCAGCACACTCAGCCTCAATACGAAGTCTCTCTTCATGGGCTACCTTCGCCTCATTCAGAACTGAGACCAAGCTGTTGTAATACGCGCTGGACATCGCATATCCTGCCATACTACCAATAAGGCCGCCGACTACGGGGATTGGGATGAGTACTTGTCCCACTGCTGCACCGGCAGAAGCGGCAAGCATTCCCGTTCCTTTTTCGCCTAGCTCGGTCAGGCACTCTGTTCCGTCAATATCTCCGCGCGCATATCGAGTGAGGGTCTTGCCAATCTCCAACGAGGTCACGACGATAGTTGATGGTAAGTTGGTCTTGGAAAGGGTCTGCAGATACGAAGAGGGGGCATTTTGCATTGCACCTTTCACGAGTGCCCCCGTGTATGCCGTGGCATAGCTGACTCCTGTGGCTTTGGCCGTATCGACGACCACTTCACCAACCGCCTCGTCTACACCCTTATCTCCCTTGATAACAGCAACTGAATTCCGGATTAAAGATATTCCTCCGCCAATTGCAGCACCTGATTTTGCGGCCTCTATGCCAGCTCTATGGGATGTACGGGCAATATCCTTTGCGACAGAAATTTTTGGATGGAGTCGTGCCTCCAATGACTCGCTATTGGTAAGAGAGCCTTTTCGCAAGTTCTTCTTTGTATCTTCAAGTACGCGAAGACGATTTTTGTGCTTCTCCGCCAGAGCCAAGTTGCCCTTTGCTTCGGCATTCTGAATCTGCTTGTTCAGCTGATCTATTCTCTGGGATAGATCAGCGCTGACCTCGTCATAAAAATCGGAAGGGATCTCTATGGGCACACCGGCATCCCTGTATTTGTCGAATTTCTTGTCGAGCAGTTTCTGACAGCACTCTTTTGCGTTTCCGCCTACAAATTTCAACTGTCTACCGGTGCCTTCAACATAGATGCCGTTTGCATCGACCTCGGCAATATCATATAGCTGCTCATTCTTGCCGCCAATGGTATGGCCCCGTCCGTCCGACTGTTTTGTCATGTCATCAGTACGGGTGACACGCTTTTTTTCTCCGGCTATGATCTTCTCTGCAGATTCTCGTGCCTGCGTCTTTACTTCTGCAGAGAACCCTGCTTGTTGCTTAATACTGATTTCAGGATTGTTCGGATCCACTTTACTTTCGGAAATCTGTTTTAGGCCTTTTGTCAGCTTAGCTTGAGCTTCATTATCCATTCCTGAATAGGAGACAAAGTGCTCTTTAACAGCAGAACCGTATCTTTGGACAGTTTCTGCCTGTGCTCCAGCTAGACCGGCGTTTTCAAGGCTTTTCTCTTTCTCTCTTTTCTTATCCGCCATTGTGGCCTCCATACCGCTTAGTAAGTAATCTGTTTGATGATTTACATTATAGCACGAATCTTTCGGTTTTTCCACTGGTTGCAAGCGTTCAGAGATCAGTAATCGCAGGAAGGGTCAGGGTACAAAGCTACAGCGGGAAAGGTTTTGATCAGAAGGTTTTTGCCCTGCCCCAAACTGGCCTTCATGATAATTTCCGGATCGGCAATATCATCATCCAAGTGGTAATCCCGGCCCCTGTAAGTGTAGATCAGCCAGCCGGAAGGGCAGGCATAATGCAGCCGCCCACCAAAGCCATCTAAAAAGTTTTGCTCGGTCGCTCCATAAAGCATGAGATCACCTCTGCTCAATAAATGGTTCCCAGTATTCCTGATGATAGATATTCCTCATGATTCAGCTTGTCCTGCTCCGGCATATTCAATCTGTTTGCGAATACGCGTCTTCATCAGGCGGATGAACTCGATTGGCGCCTTAACCTCCAACACCGGCCCGAAGGACAATACCCGGATGAGCAGCTCAGTCTCGTCATCCTTATCATACCGGAGCTTGATCTGGTAAAGCCGGTCGTCAAGCTTTAGTGTCTCCTTCTCAAAGTGGGAGAAGTGGAGAAGGACACGCTCCAGGCCGTTGCGCTCGTCATGGAGCAGCAGCGTGAGTTCCTCCTGGCGCTCACCGGGTAAAGTGATTGCCTTCGGGTCATACTCATCTAACAGCTCGCAGGAGCGCACCCTTGCCATATTGATGGTGTTGAGCCGGCGCTTCCCGGTTGCCAGCAGTCTGAACTTGTCGTCCTTGGCAGAGTACTCCAAGCGATAAGGCACACACTCGAAAGAATGACGAGCTCCGGTATGACCATGGAAACGGATGCGTAGCTTTCGCTTCTCACGAATGGCCTTCAGCACCGTGCGGAAGCAGGCAATGTAGGCCGGATTACTGTAAGGATCTCCATCTGCATACTGGTCAAAGAAAACGAAGGTGCCCTGCTGATATAGAGGTTCAACATCTTCCAGGCCAGTTGTATCCGGATCAAACAGGGCAATTCTTGGATCGGCGAGCAGCGCCTTGAGCCATCTCTTCTGCAGAGAGGTCAGAGGCATGGTGGGCTTGTGCTGGAGCGCAGACTGGAGGTCAGAATCCAGCAACGGCCAACCTTCAGACTTCAGAGCTGCAGGGATGGATAATGTACTCTCGGCAAATGCTTTCTCCTGCACAATCGCAGTCAGTCTGTTGGCCGTGAGGGTGCCGTCAGCGGCCTCAGTCAAAACAGCGGCAACGACATTGAAGTAGCTGCCGTAGATTTCACTAAACAGCATGATCGTCACCTCCATACATAGCTGCCATGCGCCGCAGGTCTTCATAGAACATATCCACAACGAACTGACTGCTGCACTTCAGATCCACGATGCGGCCGATAAAGGTTCGGAGCCAGGGCAGCATCTCAGAGGCGTCATAGACATCTGCGGTAAACCTGCAGGTCTGCGAGTCAAGAAGTTCCACAGTGCCGTGGCGCTTCTCTCGCTCCAGGCGATGCAGGACAAACTCCTCGCCAGGGCCAAAGTGGATGGTCATCTCAATGTGATCCAAATTGTGATCGGGACCGGTAGAAACGCCCCAGAGGTGCTGGTCAAATTTCTCCTGATACCCGAGATACTTATCGTAATGCTTTTCCACATTGCCGACTGAAACCTTCTTGATGGCGTCAAGGCGGAAGAAGACCATACGCCGGCCACGATAGTGGTAGCCCAAAAGATACTGGCGACCGGATTGCGTGCTGATATAGATCTTCAGAGGGCAAACCGTTCTCTGGTACTCGCGGGCACTTCGCAGGCTGCGAATAACCAGTTCTACAGCACGCCGTTCATCAATGGCCTGCAGCAGCTCACAGAGAACATCGCTGTCAAGTGTGTGGAGTATGTAGTGGTGCTTGAACCGGAACGCATCAGACGGCTGATCCAGCTTATCAATCAGGAAGGAGCCAACCACGCCGACCGGGTCTTCCTCAGAGAAGTATGCCAGAGCGTCTGCCCAGGAAGTCAGATCTAAGGCATCATCCGTTCTTTGGTAGAGCACCTCACGACCGGCCTTTTCAGACTTCAACAAACCGAGGGTCTCATATTCCTTCAGCTTCTTCCGGACGGTTGACTCGTCTAAAGCAAAAAATCCGCTGAATTTGGAAAGATAGTCATCGTTGATGCGATCGACGATCTCCTTGCTGGACAGAGCGCTGCCATCGGCCAGCAGGTCCATGATGTAAAAGTGGAGCGTGATGTCTTTATCAGTAAAGCTCTTAGCCTTGAACGCCTTATGGAGGGGATTGTGGGGGATCCGCCTGCTGTCAACCGAAAGGAACACATTCTTTCCGGAAGCATCCTGGTGGAAGGACATATAGTCACCGAGCCAGCTCTCGATCCTGCGCCGCTCATTATCGTAGCTGCGTGCGCTCTTGAGGCCGTATTCTTCCCGGCTCTTAAAGCCGTAGACATAGAACTCGCGCATATAATTCCGGATGCGCTCAAAACTCTTGATCAGCTCGCTATATGCCACACGGTCCACCTCCTTCAGTTGGATTAGATCAGTTCACGATAGAATTGGTCGTATGCGTTGGTGGCTGGATTCCACTCCAGGATCAGATCTCCGTCCTTTTCATAATCCAGCTTGCCATCCCTGATTTTTATCTTCCGGACAGCATATTTCCCGCAGAATTCGTCCGAACTCTTCTGGTACACGCTGAAAACATAGTGCAGGCGATTATCAATTAAGACATTCTCCTCATTTACGAGATAGTGCTCCTTGATTTCGAGATGCTTCTTCCCAAGGAGCTTCATCTGCAATAGCATGAGTGCGTGGATGTACTGCGTTTTTTGATAATCGTTGATGTGATCATTCATGTAATCCTTGATTCGATCACAAATGAGGGATGGGCGGACGGTGTCAGGTTCTCCGAGGTTATAAAAGTAGATCACGATGAAGTGGAGGTTGTCAACGATGGTCTGGAACATATCCGTGTTTCTTGTGCGATAGATCATTTCGAATATGGTCAGCCATAAGGTGCCGCAGACATCTTTCTGTATTCCAACCACATCCCGGTACTCTTTGAATATACCTCTGCGATATATGGTTGCCTCTGTGAACTGGGCATAGTTATATTTGGGATCCAACTCCAAGATCAGCGTTTTCAATTCCTCTTCCTGCTGCGGGAAGATCTTGCCTTGCGCGGATAAAACCTCACCAATCGCATACAGCGGGGCCAGCTTCACATCAGTGTGGAAGGTTTCATCCAAGCCGATCGGGCCACACTCGTCCACAAGACGGGCGATCGCTTTTTGCAAGTTCACAACTGCCTCCTCATAATGGTCGAAGCAGTCAGCTCGGAAGGCGCGAAGCTTTGCTTGCTCATTGCGCTCCTTCTTCTCTTGCTTGCGCAGTTGCCAGCCAAGGGTAAAGCAAAATGATTCAAACCAGCCCATGAAGCTACCTCCTGATAACCTATTATAAGCATTTTATCACATAGGCTGTCCAAAAGAAAGGACAGCAGCATCGAAATGAGAGAACAGGCCTTGGGGAACAAGTCGCCTTTTTTGATTGAGGTTTGTTCCCTATGGCCGGTGTGCTCTTGCAGAGGTTTATTCGGAAGAATATCAAAATCTGCGGAGATATATCCGGAAGAATATCAAATTTTGCGGAGATTTATCAAAATGAGGTTGATATATTTCCGCAAGAAAGGGATATCCTTCTTTTTCACTGCTGTTTTTGAGGGCCAGACGAGGAGTTCGCAACTTTTTTCCGTGATTTTCCTCTGAGCAGGCAGTAATCTAAAATCACGAAAAGCGCATACAGCAACTCCAAGCATATGGCTGTTAACCATAGACGCTGCTTTGGTCGGGTGTAGTAACCTCACCGAAGTAAACCGTGCGCTTTGTAAAAGACGCTAACAGCAACTGCATCCTATCACCATTGGCTCAATTAAGGAGCACCTGCTTTCGGGGCAGGCCGATGAAGGGTGAGACCCCCTTTGTGATGATATAAAAATGGCGTCTTGTCGGATGCATCATCCGTTACTTCTTCGGGTGATGCATCCACTCCCAAATAAAAAAGGCACCAACAGCAAAGGTAGAATAGCTAAGTGGTTAAAGCAGCGGGTTCATAGCCCGACTTCGTGGGTTCGAATCCCACTTCAAATGGTGCCTTGTTTTATATCAACAAAGATGCCCACAGCAACACAGAGACGGTTTTGAATCCGAAACTGATGCAGGGATCAGGTCACCGGTAAAATGGCGGCTTAGTACTTGCGGCATATCAGGCATCTTGTGAAAGGCACCAACAGCAATCATTGGTAACATCTACGACTGGAAATCGTGTTATGTGGGTTCAAATCCCTGATGGTGCCTTGTTTTATCAATTCAATCACGGAGGAGTGATTTTCATGCTGAAGTTTCTGAAAAAGGAAGCGAATATGACCCATACGGAAAATGGCGCTGCTACATATCGGTCTACCCAGTCTGAGTGTCTGGACCTGTTCGCCACCATCGGCGCCCTGCGCAGAGAGAGCGACGAGGAGATCACCAATCGATTCCTCCGTGCTTATGCCGAGGATGCGGATCTGGCCATGAAGACCCTGTTCTTCGCAAGAGATATCCGGGGCGGCATCGGCGAGCGCCGCGTCTTCCGTACCATTCTGAAATGGC
>ENA-OPWH01001453-OPWH01001453.1-human-gut-metagenome-genome-assembly--contig:-NODE-1453-length-14812-cov-2.836146_pt1 | contig 14812 bp, 12 predicted proteins | sample MGYA00241506_ERZ502004 | MGnify/ENA primary metagenome ERZ502004 (study PRJEB25962, sample SAMEA2043049) | human gut metagenome | biome: human gut; feature: human-associated habitat; material: faeces... | reverse complement strand
CGCTGTTCGTCGGCGGTTGCATCATCGGCGCGGTGTCGACGGTGCTGCTGATTTTCGAAAAAGGCGCCACGCATCGCATTTTCGAAAAACTCATCATCGGCCTGCTGCTGGTGATCACGTTCGGTTTCATCGCCGGCCTGTTCATCGCCCCGCCAAATCCGAAAGAAGTCGTCGCCGGCTTGATTCCACGCTTCAAAGGCACCGACACCGTGCTTATGGCCACGTCCATGCTGGGTGCCACGGTCATGCCGCACGCCATCTACCTGCATTCCACGCTCGTCAACGACCATTACGCCCCCGGCGAAGCGAAGCCGAGCATCAAAAAGCTACTTCACGGCAGCAAAATCGACGTTGCCTGGGCGCTGATACTGGCCGGTTCGGTCAACCTCGCGCTGCTCATCCTCGCCGCGAACTCGCTGTACGGCATGACCGGCACCGACACCATCGAAGGCGCGCAACGGGCCATCCAGCATGTGCTCGGCCCGGTGATCGGCACGATTTTCTCGATTGGTCTGCTTGCGTCGAGCCTGAGCTCCACGTCGGTCGGCACTTACGCCGGCAGCGAAATCATGCACGGCCTGCTACGCATCAAAGCGCCGATGTGGGCGTGCCGTGTGGTGACGCTGGTACCCGCGTTGGTGGTGCTGTGGTTCGCCAACAATCCGACGGAAGCGTTGATCGTCGGCCAGGTCGTGTTGTCGGTCGGCATTCCATTTGCGATTATTCCGCTGATGCGTTACACGCACGACCGCACGCTGATGGGGGAGTACGTGGACGGTCCGGCCAAGCACGTCGTCAATATCGCGGTCGCCGCGCTGATCGTCGCTCTGAACGTGGTGCTGATTGTGCTGACAATGCTCGGCAAAGCCTGATTTTCCGCCGCACCGACACTTCCGTTATACGAGACTTCCCGCACCCTTGCCGCACGCTCCGGCTACCCACGGTATTAGACTTGTGCAGTCTGCAAACGGAGGGGTTTAATTGCTGAAGAATATGGAACCGGAGACAAAACCGCGTCCGAACCGCGATGTCCACGGAAGCAACGGCAGCGACGGCGGCCACAACGGCATGAAGAACATCATCTACCTCTCGGCCACAACAACGGCGGCAACGGCAGTAACAACAGCGGCAACAACCGCAACAACAATCGCCACAGCCTATCCTGCCCGCTCACGCGCGAGGAATCGTACCAAAACGACCATCTGACGCATGCCGCGTTCGTATCGATCGCCATTCTCACCTTTATCACGTTCGTCGGCAACTTCACGCAGCTGCAGTTGAGCGCCGCACTGCCCACCATCGTGTCCGATTTCGGCATTTCCGTGACGACCGGCCAATGGCTGACGTCGATTTTCCAGCTCGTCATGGGCGTTATGGTGCCGCTCACCGCCTACCTGACCCGCCGATTCTCCACCCGCCAGATCGTGATTGCATCGATGGCGGTGTTCACGCTCGGCTCGGTGTTCGCCTGGCTCGGCTCATCGTTCGTGCTGGTTTTGATCGGCCGTCTGCTGGAAGCCGTCGGCACCGGCGTGATGTGGCCGGTCCTGCAAATCACGGTATTCTCCATTTATCCTCTGTCCCGCCGTGGCATGGCGATGGGCACCGTCGGCATGGCCATGAGCGTCGCGCCCGCGATCGGCCCCACGTTGGGTGGTGTGCAAACCGATTTGAACGGTTGGCGATCAATCTTCCTCACGCTGACGGTCATCGGCGTGATTTCACTGTTTTTGGCGATTTTCGGCTTGCGTAATTTCGGCACGCGCGACGCGTCCGCAAAAGCCGACTTCTTCTCCGTCGGCCTGTCGATTTTCGGCTTCGGCGGACTCATGTTCGGCTTCACGAACATCGAATCGTATCCGTTCACGCATCCGATGGTGTGGCTCGCCATGCTTATCGGTGTGGTCGGCATCGTCTGGTTCGTGCTGCGGCAGATCCACGGCGCTCGCAGGCAGGCGGCCGACCCGTCCAAGCAACCTCCGCTGCTCAACCTGAGCGTGCTGAAAAACAAAAGCTTCACCGTCGGCACCGTCACCGCCGCGCTGTCGTTCTTCGCCTTCAGCTCGATCATGGTGATCATGCCGCTCTACATTCAGGATTGCCGAGGCTATTCCGCCACGATCAGCGGCCTGGTGATGCTGCCCGGCGCGTTCGGCCAGTGCATCGCGCAGTTCTTCGGCGGCAAGGCACTCGACCGTCTCGGCGCGCGTCCGGTGGCGCTGATCGGCTCGATCACCCTGCTGTTCGGCACCATCATGATGAGCCTGATTTCCATGACCTCATGGATCTGGTGGGTGTCGATTTGGCAGTTCGTGCGCCAGATCGGCATGGGATTCGTGCTTATGCCGATCACCACATGGTCGCTGAACTGCCTAGAACCTGAGGAAGTGAGCGCCGGCTCGGCCGTTACGAACACGGTCCGCCAGATTGCCGGTGCCATCGGCGCACCCGTGCTGGTGATTCTGATGGAAACGTTTACCGCCCTGCGCTGGGCTGCGATCGGCGGCGCGAAGAACATGTATGCCGTGGCGAACGTGTTTGGCATCCAGTGGGCGTTGCGCGTGAGCGCCACCATCTGCTTCATCATGGTGGTCGTGGTCTTCTTCGGCGTCCGCGGCAACGGCGCCGGCTCCACCCGCGACACCGTCCAGCGCGCACTCAATCGCGTCCACCCCCACGCCGCCTAGCCTTACCTGTCCGCCCTTACCGCATTTTCGCCGTTCCGTAGGCATGTCATGAGCGTGGTTTGCTCAAGTGCCGCCATTCCCCGCAGTAGGAAATGAGAGAGAAATGTCCGCATAGTGGCATGCGGTACGGGTGCACGTAAAAGCACTGTGAACCTCGCGGGAAGGAGGTGGCGCACCCGTGCCGTGTTGCGTATGGTGAACGGGAACGTAATGAAAGGCAACCATGCGGCAAACCTGCGAAAGCGAGCGTGAGAACGGCGGCAATAACGATGCCGAACGCGAACGCACAAGCGAAAGCGAAATCGAGGATCTGGGCGCGCAGCTCGACAAAGCATGCGCCAGCCGCCCCCCTCGACCGCGCGCAACATGGCATGACCCGCCGTACCGCAGCAACACACCTTCTGACCGCGGTGCTCTGGCTGGCCACCGCCGTCATCCTGCTGTCCATGCTGCTGCGCATGCTGCCCAACAACCTCGACGGCAAACGGTACGTGCCGCTTATCGTCGCGCTGATGCCGTGGCTGGGCATACTGTCTTTGATTATTGCGATCACCGCGATAGCCGTCCGTGCAATAGGCGGACGCGTCCTACTCGCCACCGTCAGCGTGGTGTGCGTGGTCGTGCAAATCGGCTGGCATTGGGGTTATATCAGGCCGCAGCAAACGATTTCCGACGCGGCCAGCACCGCAGTCACGCAGGTCTCGTCCGACGGCTTGCCCAACACGTCCGACCGGTACGCCCGCATCATGACCTTCAACACCAAGGAAGGGCATGCCGACGCCAATCGGATCGTCGAAATCGTCAAAAACGAGCATGTGGAAGTGCTCGCGCTGCAGGAAGTGTCATGGGACCTGCTCAACCGGCTCAACAGCGCCGGAATCGCCAATTATCTGCCGTATTCCGTGGCCGCGCAGCAAACGTGGCATGACAACGGCGGTGTGAACGTGCTGTACAGCGCCGCGCCGATGGAAAACGCCAAACAGAACCTCATTCCCGTGGAATCAAGCAGCGTTTCCGCCGCGACGATCGATTTCGGCGGCAGCAAGGTGCGCTTCGGCTCCGTCCACCCGTTCTCGCCGCGCCCCCGCAACCAAGGTCTGTGGAACCGTAGTCTCGACTCGCTCGCCCAACTGCAGCATTACGACAATCTGTACGTGCTGATGGGCGATTTCAACTCCACATGGGACCACGCCAGCTTCCGATACCTGCTCGGCAGCCGTTTTCTGGATTCCGGCCAGCAGGCGGGCGAAGGCCTGCACATGACGTACCCGGCCATGATGCCGATCGCCGAAATCGACCATATCGTGCATGACAAAGGCGTGACCGTAGGCAACCTCAAAACCGCATACATCCCCGGCTCCGACCACCGCGCCCTCCTTGCCACCCTCGAAGTATGCTGAAACGTCTTGCCGATGGCGGGTGTTGTGAAGCTCTGGGCGCGATTTTTCGCAAATGGCATGCTTCACGATAAAATAGCAGGTTGTGAGAGTGCGCTGCAGAGCACCGCAAGGCTTTGCGTCGCGGAAAACCGTTGGTTGAAGAAGTTTTCAAGGGGTTTGGTATGCACATCATGTTCGTCTGCACGGGCAACATTTGCCGTTCCCCTATGGGCGAGCTTCTGATGACCCACTATCTGAACGGCACCACCGTGCAGGTGTCAAGCGCCGGCACGCGTGGTTTGCCGATGCATCCGATCGATCCGTCGAGCGGCCGCCTTATGCAAAGCGTCGGCATTGAGTCGAGCGGTTTCCGTTCCCGACGACTGACCCGACAGATGGCCGACGAAGCCGACCTGATCCTCTGCTTCGAAAAGCAGCAGCGCAAGGAAATCGTCACGTTGGCGCCAGCCGCCGTACGATACACGTTCCTGCTTGACGATTTCGCGAATATGTGCGATTACTGCGCTCGCAACAATATGATTGCCGGACTGACCATCCAGGAACGCCTTCAGTCGGTAATCAAGAAATCTTCGATAATTCGTCCGATGATTCCCCAGCCGAAGGACATCGCCGACCCGCATGGCCGCGAATTCGGCATGTTCTGCGTCGCCGCCGAACAGACGAACGGTGCGATCCGTAAAATCCTGAAAAGCATGCGCAAGCACCGTGCGGTAACCCCCGCCCCCATCCGCTCCCAAATCGTTGCCTGACTCAGGCGAACCAACTTTCAACGCGTTTACATTGTTTGACAAGCCCCTCTTCGATTTTTTGTATGAGAATCTTCCGATTCTCTAAAGCGGAATCGTTACAATTCTCTAGAGCGCTGGTTTCCTGCAAACAATTAATTGCGGTTGCCATGAACGCAAACGGCATGGTTTGGCTGAGTGTGTATAACGTGGAACAACAGAATTTAAAATCCTTGCTTCCGAATGGCTCGGTAAGTTTCTGCCAATGCCTGAGCTCTATACGTTCATAGTTGTATTCGCCGCCGATACTCATGGCAAGTTTGCGTTGTTTGCGTTGGGTTTCATAGGCGTACATGGATGCGGTGTCATATAGTGGTGCGAATGATGGTTTGGCTCCGGTAGGTTCCAGCAGCGCGTAATTCTTCGCATGAGCATCGGTGCCACCGATGAGGAAATTGACGACAAGAGCTATGTAAAACTGGTCGATATCAATTTCGCTCAAATTGTTGTTTCTCATGCATTGGATGATGTCTTGGGCGGAGGGGCCACCGTCCGACTGGTATTTTTCTTGTGTTGAATGAGCGGTTGCTTGGCAGAAGTCTTCTTGGTGAATCCGCTGCACAATGGGGCTGCCTTTTACCGTGGAGATTTTACGGTCCCATCGTGTGCTGACGAGAGCGGGAGTCTCTCCGAACATGCGGAATGTGGTTTGTGCCACGGGAATTCCCAATGCTCCAATTGTTTTCATGCAGATGTATTCGTTGAAAGCTTGCTCATGCAAGGCATGTATGCCGGGCTTGATGATATGTGTTGTTGGTGCGGTTCCATGTGCTTCGTACCATTTGCCATTGGCATAGTGGAGCGCAATTTTGTCTTGTGCGCCGTTCAGCGACCAGTGTTCGTCGGAGGCTTGCCATGAGGCATTGCTTGTGCCTGCGATGGAGGTAAGGCGCTGTTCTATCTCTTTTTCAGAGATAGGGACGAGTGAATATGGTGCGTCTTTTACTGTCTCGATTTGCTCTGGCGGAACGAATTGCGCTCCTCCCGCGCAATCCAATCCGATTGCGCTCAGCAATGCGAAAGGATTATTTCCATTGACTCCATATTGTTTGCCGATTGCTCTGCGCATCATGGGGTCGTCAGGTAACACGCCATCGATATAGGCTTCTATTGGCTTGCCGGTCCAAGGTTCGGATCGTCTGGGCATGGATAGGGATAATTGCGCAGGGGCATTGGCGTCGTAAATGAAGGAATGCTTTCCGGATATGTCTTCTTGCAGGATTCCGATTCGCTGTCCTTCAAGGAATACGATGAGTTTTTTGTCAGGCATGGGAAATTAAGCTTCTTCGTTAGTGTTGGCTTCGTGCTCGTCGAGTTCTTTGGCTTGCAGTTCGATGAGTTTTGACCGGTTTTGTAATGCGGTATATGTGTCGGTGTAGTTCTTGAAAAGCCCCGTTAGGTGTTTGCTGACTTCTGTGAACTTTGACTGTTCGATGGTTTTCCATTTTTTTATTACCGTGTCCATGGAAGGAACCGTTGAAGAGACTTGGTTTTTTGCGAGGTTCGCGTAAGCGTCGGCGAGTGTGGTAGCCGTGGGGGCTGGTGAGGTTTTTTCTTCCGGTGAATCTTGCGTTGATTCGTGAATGGCATAGCTTACGGATATGCGCATTTCTAACGCATCCATGATTTTAAGAAGCTTGGTAAACCCGGGATTTTCTATATGGCCGTGTTCGAGCTGATTGATCCAGGGACGGGGAATCCCGGTGATGGTGGAGAGTTCTGTCTGGGTCATGTTTTTGGCTCTTCGTGCGTCTTGGATTGAAGTGGCCAATTGGTTGGTTGAGCTAAGCTGGGTTTGGAATTCAGTCATCGTATGCCTGTTTGATTTTTCGTACAAATTATATACTGTTTGATTATTGAAACAACACTATACGCTATTTTGTTTCAAAAATCAAACATCTGTGTTGACGTTGCTTAAAGTATTGTGCGATTGATTTCATGATTATTTGCTGCGATATGCGTGAGAGGCCGTCACTTGCTGTATTGGACTGTAAATCTTCTGGATCTTCAAAGCGCGCGCAAGTGTAGCGATGTGTCCTTCTCCGTCGTGCGATCGCAGATCATTGCCTGATTGGGGCGCTTTTCTTCCTTCCGTATGTGATGGCGGAAGTGGTATATGTGTAGGGGCGGCATTCTTGATTTTGAATTCTTGGAGGGGAAATGGCTGGGGATTTCGATAGGTTGTATGCAAGGATTTTTTATGCTGGTGTGTATCGGCATGCTGTAGAAGTCCAGAAAGTTGCTGATAATCCTGAACGTGGCCTTCTGGGTCAATCTCAGTTGCTTGATTGTTGTTATCATGCTGGTGCCGCCGTCGAGCAGTTGATTTATGGCTTACTCATTGAAAATGGTGAGTTGAATCGTTTGTGGAGCAAGCCGTTTAGAGGTGAAAATTGTTTTATATTACCGTTGGCGGCAGCTACATTTCCAACCAGATCACCTCATACCCAACGCTTGCCACCACTTCGAAGGTGCTCAAGCCGGTCATCGATGATCTTGGCTTGGATGAAACCGTGGCGGATCTTGCCGGCCAGGTCACCGTCACCAATCCGACTAACACCGCATTCGTGAACATTGCCGTGGTGGATGGAGATCCGAAGCAGGCCGCGGACATCGCCAATTCCGTTGCCGAATCGCTGAAGAACGTCATTGAAAGCGACCTGTACTCCGGAGATAAGTCCCCGGTGAAGCTTTCCATCGTGCAGAAGGCACAGGTCCCGACGTCTAAGTCTTCGCCGAAGACTGCCCTGTATTTGGCTGTCGGTGTGGTGATCGGCATCATCATCGGCGTGTTCGCCGCACTCATCAAAGACCTCCTCAACACCAAGGTTGAAGAGACTTCCGACGTGCGCGGCATCGTCCGAGCATCCTCCCTTGGCTCCGTTCCGATGGACGCTTCGCTTGATGATAAGCGTCCGGTGCTGGTAAGCCAGCCTAACGGCGCTATTGCCGAGGAATTCCGCCGTATTCACACGAATATCGACTTCCTGCAGACCGACCGTACCGAAGGCGTGGGCCAGCTGCTTGTCATCACGTCTGCGCAGCCGTCCGAAGGCAAGACCACCATGGCTATCAACACTGCGGTGGCCCTTGCTGAAGATGGTGCGAAAGTACTGCTTATCGACGCTGATCTCCGCCACCCGTCTGTCGCCCATCATTTGGGTATTGAAGGTGCCGCCGGTCTGGCGCACGTGCTGTCCGGACAGATGGGCCCGAAGGACGTGGTGCAGAGCTACTGGAAGCCGAACCTGCACATTCTGCCTGGCGGCAAGAGACCGGCGAACGCTGGCGTGCTGCTGAGCTCCGAAACCATGAAGCTCATGGTGGAGCAGGCGCTCACCCAATACGATTACGTGATTATTGATACCGCCCCGTTGACGGTGTCCAACGATGGCGCGGTATTCGGCCGTTGGGCCAAAGGCCTTCTGCTGGTGGTCAGCCGCAACGTGTGCGAGAAGAAGTCCCTGCAGGAGGCGGCCGACACGCTCGCCACCGCGCAGGTGCCGGTGCTTGGCTTCATCTTCAACCGTGCAGATCCGAAGAAGGTCAACTCCCACTCCAACTATTACTACTACTATGAAGATGGTGCTCCGCGTAGCAGCCATCGTGCAAACGGCAAGAAGAAGAGGATCTGACGTTTTCCTTCTTCACGGAATGAGGGGTGTATGGCAACTGAGAACGATGATTCCCAGTCTATGAACGGTATTCTGTCCAACATATCTCGGGATGTGGTGGACACCAGCTGGGATATTCCTCCGCTGACCTTCCCCAAATTGCAGCCTACCGATTCGGAAGAGGCCGATGGCGCGGATGAGACTCCGCTTGCGGAGCCCCGTACCATCGCTTCCTCCGTACCTGCGCAAACGGAACAGCCGGTTTCGGCTGCGCCAACAATCGCGGATATACCCAGTATGCCGCTCGACACCATCGATTTCGATGAAGCGGTTGCACCAGCCGATGCCGAGGAAACCGCCACTTTGCCACCCCTCGTCTCTTCGACAGATGAACAGGACGCCGAAGCGACTCAGGCCTTTGATACTTCGGGCATAACCGACCTAGAGGAGCTGGCCGCGGAAGATCCGGAACATGATCCGCTGAAAACCATTCCGGCCGCACCGAAAGAGCCATCTGCGGACAAGCGAAAGATTATTGCCATTGTCGCTGCGATTGCGGCAATGGCGGTTGCTATCGCCGGCGTCATCGTGGTACGCAATCATATCAATTCGAAAGAACAGCGTGCGGCAGTGGCGGTATGCGAGAAGGTGAAATCCAAATACTCCAAAGCCAACGAAAAACTGCAAAACGCCATCGAACAGGCGACCAGTCTGCAGGGCACTGCGGCAAACCAGGTGGCGGATGCCGCCACAATCGACCAACTCACTCAGGCCGTGACCAAGGCGCAAAACCTCAAGACGGTCGGCGGATGTTCGGTGATGCTGTCCGAAACCACACTGCGTGCGCACGCCCGTAGCATGAGCAAGCAGATCAGCAATATCAAAGAACAGACCAAGGCCGTTACCGCAGCAGCCACAGCTGTGGCCGCCAGCAAGCGAGCTTTGGAAGTGAATAAGACGACTGCCGCATTGCAGAAGGCCATTGCCGACGCAAAGACGTTGCTTGACGGTTCTGCAGGCCAGGTTGCGGACGAGTCGACACGTGACGCGCTTGCCAAGGCGATTGACGCTGCCCAGAAACTCCTCGATGGCAAAAGCACCGATGTTGCGGCCATGCAGAACGCTTCGAAGGTGATTTCCTCGACTTCTGACGGCGTGAACAAGTCTGTGGCGGAACAAACTGCGGCTAATGCCCAGTCGAATACCAATAACGGCACTACGAACCGGCGCTACACGTATACGTGGCAATTTGGTCTGGGCTCTGGAAACGGTGTGAACGGTGGCGGTTCGAGCGGCGGTAACGGCGGTTCGAACGGCGGCGGTAACGGCGGTTCTAACGACGATAATGGCGGTTCGAACGGCGGCGGTAACGGTGGTTCGAACGGCGGCGGTAACGGCGGTTCAGATACAGGTACTGCTGACGAATAAGCCATACCGGAGAAGGATTTGGATATAGCGAATGGTACCCCCATAGGTCCCTCTTAATTTCTGGGGGGGGGGCTGTGGTAAATTGTTTGCCGTATGCAGCTGAAGGGGAGAGAGATACATGCAAGGCGTGAATACCGGTGAATCCGGTGCACCAAACGGCGAGCAAGGTATGAGGACTCAAGAGATTCATATCGTCTCGTCCAATGCACATCGACAGGCATACGTGTCCATGCAGAATCAGCGTCTGCAAAAGCAGTTCGAGCCGATGACTTTTTCCAATACCCCGTTTCCTGCGGAAAAGGAAGGACATAGGCGCGGCAAGGCTGAATCGACTCCCCGGTGGCGTTTCGCTTTCGTTGCCAGCCTGATCGCCATCGATTTGGCAGTGATGCTGCTTTCGTTGACCGTCAGCCTTGTAATCAACGGTGCTGCTTTCGATGCCATCGGCGATGTGATGCCGTTTTGGCTTTTCCTCATTCTGTTCAGCCTGATTTGGTTGCTGTGCTTGGCATTCGCGGGCACATACCACCGCCATGCTATGGCGGACGGCTATGAGCTGTATGCCAAAATCATCAATGCGTCGTTGCTGACCATCATCTCATACTGCAGCCTTGCATTTATTTTCAAACTTGCATTGCCCCGTACTGCGTTGATTATCGCGCCAGTCATCGCCTTCTTCTTGGATATCGTCGCACGTTGGCAGATGCGTCAAGCGTTGCATCGTCACCGCAGCAAAGGCTCTTGCAAGTACAGAACGGTGGTCATCGGATCTTCCGATGGCATCAACAAAGCCTTGCAGACCATGCGCAACTGCATGAATTGGGGGTACGAACCAGTTGCTGTATGCCCAATTGAAGCGGATCCAGCTTCAAAAGACGCTTATGTGGTTACCTCATACACACCGGATGCCAATATCGAAGGTTCCAGCAAACTCAAGGTGATTCCTTTCAACTCGGCATTCCCACGTATTTGCGAAAGCCTCGGTGTACAGGAAGTCTATGTGGCTGACGTGCTTTCGCGTGATTCCGAAATGCTGCATGGTCTGTCTCTTGCGGTGGAGTCGCTGGGTATGGAACTTGCCTTGGCGGTCTCCCTGGCGGATGTGAGCGGTCACCGTTTGTATCTGCGAAACACCACGGAACAGCCGGTTCTGTTGGCTTCCCTGCCGCAGTACACGGGAGCTGCGAACGTAATCAAGCGTTTGCTGGACATCATCGGCTCACTGTGCGCGCTGATTATTTCCTCTCCGATTCTTCTCGGCGTCGCCATCGCCATCAAGCTTGATGATGGCGGTCCGGTGTTCTTCTCTCAGACCCGTATCGGACTGCACGGCAAGCCGTTCAAAATGTATAAATTCCGTTCCATGGTCACCAATGCTGAGGAGCTGAAGAAGAAACTCGCTGAGGAAACTGGGCAGGAAGACCGGTTCATCTTCAAAATGAAAGATGATCCGCGTATCACCAAGGTAGGTCACTTCATCCGTAAGACTTCTTTGGATGAGTTCCCGCAGTTCTACAACGTGCTCAAGGGCGATATGTCTCTGGTCGGTCCGCGCCCGGCATTGCCGGAAGAAGTGGCCCGCTATGGTTCCCTATATTCCGCCCGACTGCTGGTCAAGCCGGGCATCACCGGTCCGTGGCAGGTGTCCGGCCGGTCGGATCTTTCACAGGAGCAAAGCGAATATTTGGACGTCTCCTACATTGAGAATTGGTCCATCGCTGGAGATCTTGCGATTCTTGCCAAAACCGTGATGGTAATCTTCACTGGCCGTGGATCGTACTGAGCCAATAAGTGGGTTTTCTGTGATTTTCCCTCTGTTCTTGTGATGGAACAGAGGGAAATTTCATTTGTCGGCCGAAAAAAGGGGTGCCATGTGGCACAATAATGCGCTGGAATAGTCAAATTGAGTGCTTAATGATTTGAGGAGCAAAGCATGGGGCAACATGCTCAAGCAATACGGGAAAAACATACGGCACGGAATGTGACGCTTATTGTACTTGCGGTGCTGATCGTGCTACTTGCCATTGCCGCAGTGTTTGGTATGCAACTGTATAAGCAGGCAAAAAGCGTCAAGGCGTACGAATCGCAAGCCATATCCTCACTATCCGCAATCAATGACCCTGCAAAGCTCAAGGATGCCGCCGCGTCGCAGGCGTCCATCGCGCAGGCTCAGCAGCAGACGGCGCAGGCCAAGCAGATTGCGCACGGTTCACTATGGAACGTGGCCGCGAAAATGCCGTTCGTCGGCAGTGACATCGCCACTGTGCAAGGCATGACGGAAGTCGTGGACAACCTTGCACAGCAGACACTGCCATCGTTGACCACTGCGGTGCAACAGCTTGCCGATGCCAATCTTTCCGGTGCGGAAGGGCAACTCAACCTGCAGCCAATCACCGATGCGCAAGGCACCTTCGACAAGCTCAACCAGCAGGTGCAGCAGCAGAACAAGCAGTATAACAGTCTTGCCGAGCCGAAAATCGGCATGGTGAAGAAAGCCTATCAGCAGGGCAAGGACCAGCTTGACAATATCGCCGATTTGGTCGGGCAAGTCAGCAACGCCACTCACATGCTGCCTTCCTTCCTCGGCCAGAACGGTGCCCGCACATACTTGCTGGCGGCACAGACCACATCCGAAACACGTTCCGGCGGCGGCTTGGTTGGCTCTCTCGGCACCATGACTGCGGATCATGGCAAAATCGCGGTGGGGGACTTCCACCCGAATGGTGAGTTCGTCAATGGCAACAACGGCACCGCTGAGGAACATGCGGTATTCAACAGGCCGTTGGGTTTCTCCTTCGACGTGCGAGACACCTTCGCGGTGCCGGATGTTTCCCGCAACGCGGAAATGCTCAACGCTTCATGGCAGCGTTCGCAATATGCCTGCAACATCGACGGTTTGATTTCCGTGGATCCGGTGTTCATCCAGAAAATGGTGGAGATCAACGGACCAGTCACCTTGTCCAACGGCACTGTGCTTACCGGCGAGAACACCGCCGAATACATGCTCAACACCATCTACAAGGACGTTCCTGTGGCACAGCAGGACGAATACTTCGAGTACATTGCCAAAACGGTGATGGACGGCGCTTTTGGCAACATGACTGTGGACAAGATGATGAAGGTGGCGCAAAGCATCGGTGATTTGGCCGAGAACCGCCACTTCTACGCCTACACGTTCCACGAAGACGAAGCGAAGTACTTCCAAGGTGCTGGACTCGCCAAGAATGCGCCTGAAAGCGAAACCAATCCGGAAACGGGCATTTACATCAGCGAGCAGAATCCTTCGAAGATGGGTTGGTATATCGACCGTACCAGCGAAGTGACCAAGACAGGGGACAAGACCTACCACGTGAAGTACACGCTGACCAACCGTATGACTTCCACGGAAATGGCTACCTGCACGAGTTACATTCTCGGTGGTGAGCAGAAGGGCGTTGGTGGCGTGCCCGTGGCGCCGAGTGGCACATCCGCGCAGCGTGTGCTGATTTACGCGCCTGCAGGTGGTTCGATTGGATCAATCGCCGTGACCGGTGATGTGCGTGACCGTAGCAATGCCACCATGGACGGCAAGCCATTGAACTCCAGTATGGCGTACATCGCACCTGGCAAGAGCGTGACGTACGAGTTCGACGTGACCGTGTCTGACAAGGCCACGGCTGATATGAAGCTCGATCAGACGCCGTGTGGCAAAATGACCAATGATGTGAAATACAACTATTGAAATATGGCGCGGTAATTCTCGACATTATTGGTGCATGATTTCCTTGAATTCATCCCAATGAAAACTTGTTCAATGAAGTCTATGAATTATTGCTATATTCTTGGAAATACAGGGGGTATTTCTGCTGGAAAGCGGAGATACCCCCTATTTTATTAGTGAAAAAAAGGGTGTATTTATGCGAATTGTTGTATTATATTGCATGTAATTAATATCCTATATTTTCAAGGGGTTGGCATGTCTGTTCTTAACGGATTTGAAGCAGTGGGAGAAAAGACCACCACCAATAAGATGACCATGACGGTCATGGAATCATCCGTTCGCTTTTCCAAAGGCGTGACCGAAGCGCTCGGATGCCCGGCATACGTGAAATTGCTGGTGAATGACAAGCAGAAGAAGATCGCAGTCCAGGCATGCGACGCCAAAGACGAGAACGCCATCAAGTTCTGCAAGACCAAGCGAAGCAAGGCCGATGGCGTCAACTCTGACGCTGCAGGAAAGGCTTCTTCCGTGACCGTGCGTACCACCGATGTGCTGGTAGCGGTGCAGAAGTATTTCACTTTCCCGCCGGTCGCAGACGACCAGATCGCCTATTTCGCCATGGATGGCGAGTCCTACCCGGATGAGAAGGTTGTCATTTTTGCTGTGGCCGATGCCTCAAAGGGTGTATCCGGCAAGCGCGGTCCCCGCAAAGGTTCGCATCATACGGCCAAAGATGGCGAGTAAGTGAACAATATTCCGCTCAGCTTGAAAAATCGCATATAGTACAGTTCTCTTGATGTGAGTGCTGTACTATATGCAGTATCTTGATAGGCTGTGCGAATCGTCCATAAACGCTAATAATGAGTACGTATGCATCCAGCCCAAAAATCCTGAAAAAGGGAGCTTGGAATGAATGTGGCAGGTAGCGGGCGTGTAGGATCTTCGTTCAGTATTCGAGTCGCTCAAAATAACGTGCTTGGTTGGCGATGGACGGTGGAAAAAGAGCATGACGGCTTTTTCGAGCCCGTTGCGTCTGGCCGTTCACTCACGCGTAAGATGGCCAAAAGGGCCGCGATAAAAGCGATGAATGAATTGCGTGCATAAACAACCGTAACGCCATGAATGGCCTGCATCTTTCCATATGAAATATAAAAAGATGTATAAGACAGGAGAGGCTCCGCACACATTGTGCGGAGCC
>ENA-OPWH01001433-OPWH01001433.1-human-gut-metagenome-genome-assembly--contig:-NODE-1433-length-14998-cov-2.096968_pt1 | contig 14998 bp, 11 predicted proteins | sample MGYA00241506_ERZ502004 | MGnify/ENA primary metagenome ERZ502004 (study PRJEB25962, sample SAMEA2043049) | human gut metagenome | biome: human gut; feature: human-associated habitat; material: faeces... | reverse complement strand
GTGTGGGGATCCGCCATCTGTCAAGAAAAGACTGTCGCACCGTAGGAATCATCGGAGCAGGAATGCAGGGATTCCATCAGGCTGTGTATGCATGTGCGGCAAGAGATATCCATACCGTATATGTGTTCAACCACAGTGACCGTGATCTGACAGATTATCTGGAAAGACTGAAAAAAGCTATTGATAAGGAAGACGTAAAGGTAGTACAATGTAAAGCAGTGGAAGAGCTTGTACGAAACAGTGATATCATCTGTACAACAACTCCTTCTACCACACCTGTTCTTCCGGATGACAAAGAACTTCTGAGAGGAAAATGCATCATTGCGATCGGCTCTTATATGCCGGAGATGAGGGAAATCCCGGATGCAGTACTGGATCTGGTGGACAATGTATACATAGAACTGCCATACGCATGTGAGGAAAGCGGAGATCTAAGCCAGCCCCTGGCAAGTGGAAAACTTACAAAAGACCGCATAAAACTGATGCATGAATATCTCATATCGGGGGAAAAAGAGATCAAAGAAGGTCAGACAACATATTTCAAATCGGTTGGAATGGGATTATTTGATCTGTTGTCAGGATGGACAGCGTGGGCACCATTTACATTTATTATCGTAGGAATCATGGGATATGTTGTTGGAGCTATGACAGAGAAGCATGACCAGTATGGATGGAAAGTTGCAGCAATCTTTGCAGCATTTGTAATTAAGATCGTTGGATATTATATTGCAGAGATCATTCTTTATGGAAACTTTATTGCACCAATCAGTTCTGTTCCAGGAAATGTCGTACAGATTGCTGTAGCAGCAGTTGTTGTATTGATCGTGATCGAACCAATTGAGATTGCAGTTAAGAAAATTGGAATTACACAGTTCGCATAATAAAATGATATAATGATACCGGGATTGCCAAAGCATTTTCTATGCAGTGATCCCGGTATATTAGATTATAAAAATAAAAAAGAAAGTGAGTGACGGATATGAGTAAATACAAGATTATGACACCAGGACCTGTTCAGGTGCCAGAAAATGTAAGACTGGCGAGAAGCCTTTCTACAACGAATGCAGATTTGGATCCGCAATTCTATGATGAATACAAGGAAACCTGTGAGCTGATCAGTGAGTTGCTTCATACGAAGAATGAAACACTGATCCTAAGTGGAGAAGGAATCCTTGGTTTAGAGGCAGCATGTGCATCTATGACAGAGCCGGGAGATAGAGTTTTAATTCTTGATAATGGAATTTATGGAGCAGGATTTGCAGATTTTGTATCTATGTATGGTGGAACTCCTGTTATGTATACAAAAGATTATAAAAATGCATTTGATGTTGATGAATTAGATGCATATCTGAAGGAAGATCACGATTTTAAATATGCAACAGTTGTTCATTGTGATACTCCAAGTGGAATGTTAAATGACATTCATAAAATCTGTCCATTATTGAAATCCTATGGAATCATGACAGTTACAGATTCTGTTTCAGGAATGTTTGGAAATGAAGTCAATGTTGATAAAGCACAGATCGATATCTTATGTGGAGGATCTCAAAAAGCAGTTTCAGCGCCTCCAGGACTTACTTTCGTAACGATCAGTGATGAAGCTAAAAAAGCTATGGAAAATCGAAAAACACCAATCGCATCATTTTATTGTAATCTGACGATTTTCAAAGATTACTATAAAAATTTATGGTTCCCATATACAATGCCGATCAGTGATATCTATGGATTGAAAGCAGCGATGGATAATATTGCAGCGGATAAAGATCTGATCAAACGTCACGCCAGAATCGCCAATGCGACAAGAAAAGCCATTGAAGCATTTGGTCTAAAATTACATTTGGAAAGTGGATTTTCAGATACGGTTACAGTATTTGATGTACCAGAAGGAATGACAGCGGATGATATTCTGGAAAGAATGAGAGAAAAACATGGAATCATGCTGGCAGGTTCTTTCGGAGAATTGGCAGGAAAAGTCATTCGAATCGGGCATATGGGTGCAAGTGCAAATGTAGGAGATATGTTAGAAGTGATGTCTGGATTGGAAGAAACATTGAGATATCTTGGATGGAAATCAGAGAATAGTTTGTTGGGAGTGTTTCATACAGAATTATGATATTAGGACATACAATAAAAGATTATAAAAGAGAAAATCTGTTGCATGATGTGATCACAGGAATCATCATCATGGCAGTATCGATTCCAATTTCTATGGGATATTCCCAGATTGCCGGATTACCTGCGGTTTATGGGCTATATGGGTCTGTATTTCCGATCATTTTATTTGCATTATTTTCTACATCTCCGCAGTTCATCTTTGGAGTGGATGCGGCACCAGCAGCGTTGGTTGGATCAGCACTTCTTGGGATGAATATACAAAGTGGTTCCAAAGAAGCACTTGCAGTTGTGCCAGTGATCACATTTTTTGTGGCATTGTGGCTGCTCGCATTTTATCTGATGCATGCAGGAAAACTTGTAAATTATATTTCAGCACCAGTTATGGGTGGATTTATTACAGGAATCTGTTCGACGATCATTTTGATGCAAGTGCCGAAATTAATGGGAGGAACAGCAGGAACTGGAGAATTATTAGAACTGTTAGAGCATATAGAAAAAACAGCAGAACAGATCAATCTTCCATCATTGATCTTAGGAATCCTATCATTAGTCATCTTGTTGGCAGCGAAAAAGATCATGCCGAAATTCCCAATGGCAGTTGTGATGATGGCAGCAGGAGCTGTTTTGACGCAGGTTCTGCCAATGAAAGAATGGGGAATTAAGACATTAGATGCCGTAGCACTAGGACTTCCAAAATGGAGTTTTCCAAATCTTATGTTAATTCCAATGGATGAAGTGGTGACGATCAGTTTGTCGGTAGCGGTCGTTATTATGGCGGAAACACTTCTTGCAGAGAATAATTTTGCACAGAAAAATGGCTACCGAATTGATGATAATCAGGAGATCTTTGCATTCTCCGTCGGAAATTTTCTTGCAGCCTTTACCGGGTGCTGTCCGATCAATGGCTCCGTATCCCGTACAGCGATGGGTGAGCAGTATCAGGGAAAGACACAGCTTACCTCGCTTGTGGCAGGACTTTCCATGATCGTACTTTTGCTGTGTGGAACGGGATTTATTCAGTATCTGCCGGTTCCGGTGCTTACTGCGATTGTGATATCGGCATTGCTTGGGGCAACAGAGTTTGATCTGATGGCACGGCTCTGGAAGGTCAGCCGGACCGAATGTATGATCTTTGTCGGCGCATTTTTAGGTGTGCTCCTGCTTGGCACGATTAATGGTGTTTTGATTGGTATTTTGCTTTCCTTTGCGGAGGTGATCATCCGGACAGCGAAGCCATCCACCTGCTTTCTTGGGATTCAGCCGGGGCATAAGCATTTTCGTGATCTAAAGGAGAGCAGCCAGATCCACGCACTGTCCGGTGTGCTTGTTTACCGGTTTAGCAGCAATCTGTTCTTTGCAAATGTGCAGGTGCTGAAAAATGATATTGAGGATCATATAAAACCGGATACGAAAGCTGTGATCCTTGATGCGGGCGGAATCGGAAGTCTGGATATTACTGCGGCAGACTGCCTGAAGCGTCTGCATCAGTCATTGAAAGAAAAGGGCATCCGGTTCTATATGACGGAACACATTTCGGATGTGAACGAACAGTTAAGGAAGCTTGGACTCGGATATCTGATTGAGGAGGGGTGCGTGCGCAGAACCATCCATATCGCATTGAAGGATATGGGAATCAACCGCCCGTATCCACTGGAAGACGGTGTGGATAATGAGGATCGCAGTGCGTCCCGGAAACGTGCAGATAACCGTGTGCAGGAGTTTGTGTGGGCGTTCGGCTCCGATGCGGAAAAACAGATCGAGCGTCAGATTGAAAAGCAGATTGCACAGCTAAAAGGAAGTGGGGATATCGAGAATCTGCTGCATGGACGATGGGCGCATATGGAGGAGCTTGACGAAGATGAGTGGCTGGAACACTTGGAGGAACACCTGAAGGAGATTGTCAATATATCCGGTAAGGATGAACATACCCTTGCGATGCAGATTGAGGAACATAGAAAACAGGTGCATGACCGGATTGCAAAGAATCATCCGGAGCTTGCAGAGCGTTTCAAGGAGCGCAGACATGTGCTTGATGCACATCTGAAAGAACGCCATCCAAAGGTGTATGAGCTTGTATTACAGTCACGCGAGAAGAATGAACGGAATCGCTGAGTACATCTGCGATAGAAATGAAAATTCCCCGTTTATGATTGCGCAAAACTGATTGAAACAAACAGGTAACTATGCTAAAATATATACGACTATGTGGCGTATAGAGAAATCTATGGCAGACATGAATCTACATGCGTGAATGTCGTTTGTTGCTGCCGACAGCCCGAAAAACAGGAGGATTTATACAACATGGAACAGTATAAAGAGCAGTTTATTGAATTTATGATCGATTGTAACGTATTGAAGTTTGGTGATTTCGTGACAAAGAGCGGAAGAAAGACACCATTTTTTGTAAATACAGGTTTTTACAGAACAGGTTCCCAGTTAGCACGTCTGGGTGAGTATTATGCGGAGGCAATCAAGGACAAGTTCGGCTTTGATTTTGATGTGCTGTTTGGACCGGCATATAAGGGAATCCCGCTTTCCGTAGCTACAACAATGGCGATTGCCAACAAGTATGATGCAGACATCCGTTACTGCTCAAACCGTAAGGAGATTAAGGACCACGGGGATAAGGGAATCCTGCTTGGAAGTCCGATCAACGATGGTGACAAGGTTGTGATCATCGAGGATGTAACAACTGCAGGTACTTCGATTCAGGAGACACTTCCGATCGTGAAGGCGCAGGGCGATGTCGATGTGCTTGGTCTTGTTGTATCGGTTGACCGTATGGAGCGTGGTCAGGGCGAGAAGAGTGCACTGATGGAGATCGAAGAAAACTATGGATTAAAGACGACTGCAATCGTAACGATGGCAGAGGTGGTAGAGCATCTGTACAACAAGCCTTACAAGGGGAAGGTTGTGATTGATGACACCTTGAAGGCAGCGATTGACGCATATTATGAGCAGTATGGAGTAAAATAGTTTTATTTGCAAGTATGGGAGGTCTAAAGCATGGAGAAGTTATATCATAAGATCAATGCAATCGGAATCAGCAATCTGGTTATTGGAATTGTGACAATTCTTGTCGGAGTTGGTGCAGGTGTGACGATGATCGTGAATGGTGCCCGCCTGATTACAGGTAAGAAGGATATTACATTTTAAGGGATTTGTGGAGTCTCGAACAGATTGTGAAAAATAAGTGAACTTCGGAAATTGAATTGACAGGACTTTTAAGAGTATGGTACAGTTACCATACTCTTTTTTTAACAACAAAATTACATCTTTTTTCATTGACGGTAGACATAGAAGATGGAATCCATCAGATTTCTGCATATGGTAAGGTATGGAGGAATTAATATGTTTATTTCGTTATGTAAAAAAATCAAGCAGCAATTAAAGGCAAAGAAAGCATGGAGACAGGTGCTCGCATATGGGATACTTGCGTTTTTGATCATGCAGTGTTATGTGCTTCCGTTTGCATCGGAAAATACAGAAGCGTGGGAATCTGTCGCGACGATTGGCGATGCGACATGGACAAATGCGCTTCCGCAGGATATACAGGCGGACGCAGAGGAATCTGCATTCACAGAATCGGAAGAGACTGTACAGAGTGTATCTCCGAGTGCGTATTATCAGGCACCGGATACATCCAATGCATTTGTCGCATACGCGATGACGATTCCGAAGGGAAGCGGAAAAAACAGCGATAATATGTGTGCGATCTATGTAGCACAGGCGTTATCTGGTTTTTATGGAGACAAGGCATCGGTACAGGGAAGTACGCTCGTCTCGCAGATCTCGGATACATTGGAAGTAAGTGAGAATTGGGAGCGCGTCTATGCTGATGCAAACTGTTTTCCAAAGGATAAGACGGAGGCGGAATATGATGCAATTTACGACCAGCTGACAAATGCAGGCGATGTCATCTGTTTTGTAAATGGAAAACTGGACGGCTATGTCCATTGCGCAATTTCCGGTGGAGGAACCGCTTTGATCGGACATTTGTACAGCTCTGGCTGGGATTCCCTTCGCGCATGCTATTATCTGGATAACGCGGTGGACGTGCGGAAACAATGCTCCGGAATGATTGTATATCGTCCGAAAGAACGTCTGAAGACTGGAACCTTGCGGATTTGTAAAAGCTATAATGAGGACGTCTACAAGACGAATCCGAAGTTGTATGATGTGGCGGGAGCCAATTATGCAGTGTATGCTAGCTATGAGGATGCGAAACGAAGCCGGAATGTGAAGGGATATTGTTATATTGAGCCGGGGGAAAATGGTGCACTGGCAGAGGATAACGTCTCTTGTTCTGCACGCACAAAGCCGGATGAACAGGGTACGATTGTACAGTTTGCCGAGGGTACATATTATATCCGGGAATGGAATGTGCCAACAAATGGAGGCTGGAAGTTAGATCCGAATATTTATAGTACGAAAATCTATGCAGGAAGACGGACAACCCTTGGCTTGCCAAGAGATGCGGTGGCGAAGCCTCTGGAGCTGAAATCAGAGGGAGATTATTTTGATACGCGTGTGGTTGGACCGGAAGAGGAGTATCTTGGAAAACTCAGACTGACAAAGAAGGTGGAGGAAAATTATGAAGCCTTTCTTTTAGAACACCCGGAGTATAGCTTTGATGGGATTGAATACGCGGTCTATGCTGTTTCCGCAAACGGAAGTAAGGACACCACTAAGCGTGTGGGACTGTTTCGGATGGATAAAAAAGGTACGGGTTTTGTGCAGGAATGTGCGCACGATACAGACTGTGTGGGTGATACAGAAATGCAGCTTCGGATCGGCTGGTATATGATTCAGGAAGAAAAAGCAAACGACTATATGTTGTTAGATGATACGCCAGTCTGGGTACAGATCAAAAAAGATCAGACAACCCCAATGGAGGTTGTTGTAAAAGATGCAGTGAATATTCTTCATTTCCGTGGGGATCTCAGTTTTACAAAAGTGGATGAAAATGGAACCCCGCTTGCAAATATTGCGTTTTCTATTTCTGATACAAAGGGAGAATCCCACATCGTCTGGACAGATGAAAATGGGTATTACTCGACGGCAGCTTCCTATATTCCACATTCGTATCATACGAATCAGGAAGAGGCAGGTGCGGGTATCTGGTTTGGACAGGCAGACGTGGATGATACGAAGGGCGCATTGCCGTATGGAACGTATTACATCGAAGAGGTTCGCTGTGAGGCAAATAAAAATAAGTATCGAAATGCTGAGAAAATCGAAGTATCTATACAGGAGGATGGCGCGCATGTTGAGTTAGGAACGATTATAAATGAGCTATTTCCGCAGATTAAAACGAAGGCAGGCTTTGAAAATCCAATTGTTGATATACGTGCAAAGGGGACACTTGTGCCATGTAAGGATATTGTTTCATTTGAGAATCTGGAGATTGGACACACCTATACGATTTCAGGGGAAGCACGATGGAAAAAGGATGGTACGGTTTTGGAAAAACCATATATGGCAAAGAATGAGCCTGTGACATTTGTCGCGGAAAAGGTAAATATGGATATCGAAGTGAAGTATGAGATTCTGTTTCTGGATGCGCTGTGTGGACAGGAAGTGGTGTTCTATGAGACGGTAAAAGATACGGCATATCCGGGCGAGATCGTTGCTTCACATACAGATCTTTCGGATCTCGCACAGACAATCTGTTTTCCCGAAGAGCCGTCGACCACAACGACCGAAACGACAGAAACCACCGAAACAACGGAGACAACCGAAACGACAGAAACGACAGAAACCACCGAAACATCGGAAACATCGGAAACGACTGTTGCCGGGACAAGCACACAGGTGATACCGACTAAGGAGCAGGCGGTAAAGACCGGAGATGAAGCAAATCTGTTTCTGACGATTCTTGTTCTGTGTACAAGTGCAGTTGGAATCGGGATGGGTTTGATAGGAAGAAAGAGGAGTCATAAACAGAAATAAAAAATGTCCCCATCTGTTTGATGGGGACGCCTTTTTAGTCATGTAAAGTTTTATGTTTGCTTAAAAGCTCAATAAAATCGGTAGAATTTAAAGGCTTGGAGAAGAGATAGCCCTGCAGGGTGTCACAGAACTGGTTCTGCAGAATCTGCAGCTGTTCATTATCCTCCACACCTTCTGCCACAACAGAGATATCCATCTTGTGTGCCAGATCAATGATGGAGTCTGCGATGCAGCGGTCTTTTTCGTTACTGCAGATACCATCGATAAAGGATTTGTCAATCTTTAATGTATCGATTGGAATCTGTGTCAGGTAGTTGAAGGAAGAGTAGCCAGTTCCGAAATCGTCTAAGGCGATGGAACAACCAAGCTCTTTCATCTGATTGATCAGCTTTAAGTTGTGTTCAAACGAATTCATCAGGACACTTTCTGTGATCTCGATTTCGAGATGTTTCAGATCCATACCTGTTTTTTCCGGAATGCTTTTAATGATATCGATCAGATGATCATCCTTTAACTGGGTGGTTGATACATTGACAGATACACGGAGTGGACCGAATCCGCTCTTGATCAGTACCTGATTGAAGTTGCAGGCTTCAATCAATGCCCATTCCCCAAGGATGTTGATAATACCGGTTTCTTCTGCGATCGGAATAAATTCTGCAGGAGAGATAAAACCAACCAGCTCAGACTCAATACGCATCAGCGCTTCATAGCCGGTAACCTGACCGCTTTCCACATTGACCTGTGGCTGGTACTGTAAGTAAATTTCGTTCTTATCAATAACATGAGATAGAATATCTGCAAGATCATTTTTCCGGTTGACATCGTCCTCCATGTAGCTGTCGAAGAAGCGGTAGCTGTTTTTGCCAGAGTTTTTCGCATTGTACATCGCGATGTCTGCGTTCTTGATCAACTCGCTTACCGTCAGACCGTTGTTTGGGAAGACTGCGATACCGACACTCATGGAAACCACAGCGGTTTCATCGTTTAAGATGAATGGATGATGTACGACATTGACAAGCTGGCTTGCAAAGTTTTCCAGATCATCCACGGTATCAAAGCGATTTTTTAAGATCAGGAACTCGTCACCGCCGTTACGTGCCAGAATATCATCGGAAGCGATACAGGAAAGCATCCGGTCGGAGACATCCTTTAACAGAAGGTCACCATAGTCGTGTCCGAGTGTATCGTTGATATTTTTAAAGTTATCTAAGTCGATAAAGAAAATGGCATGCTTGCTGGCACCGACGCTTGCGTCATGGAAGATCTTGTAAGCGTATTTCATGAAAGCAACACGGTTATAAAGTCCGGTTAAGCCATCGTGATAGGCAAGCTGCTCGATATGGGCATAGTTTTTTTTCAGTTCCTGTTCGCTGACCTCTAATGCAGCTTTGGAAGCAGATAATTCCTTGTAGTTGTTGGAGATGATATCCATCATGCTGTTGAACATGCGGGAGAGATCTCCGAATTCATCATCAGAGGCAACATCACATTTGACATCCAGATTACCAGAGGAGGCGTCCGTCATGTTGTCGCGCAGGGTAAAGATTGGTTCTGTGTATTTCGCGGATAAGATCCGGCTCACCCAGATAGCAATCATTAAAATGATGATGAGTGTGATACTCATGGTAATCGGGAGGGTTGCCAATATCTGCTGGTATTGAGTTCCCTGCTGTTTGATCAGATACAGCCAGTTGGAGTCGGAAAGCTTGCAAAATCCATAGATATTTTTGAAGGAGGAAGCTTTCAGATGTCCATAGTCCTTCGCGTTGTCCGCGCCGTTCAGACAATTAAACGCCTGTGTTTCCAGTTCCCGTTGTCCGGTTAGCCCGGTCGAAGTAAAGAGGTAGCCGCCATCATTTGTCATGATGAATGCAGAGCCATCTTCCGGGATAAAGGAGCCGAAATACCGGGAGGTGATATTGGCACGAATCAGACCAACGATCTGGCTTTTAATAATGATCGGGGATACAACATCAATGCTCTCGATTTCATCGAGTGGTGAACACTGTAAGATTTTTGTTTCTGTGATATCCTCGACCGGAATTGCCATATGTTCCTGCCAGTCATCCGTATTGGTGTTGTCAGAACTAGTAATGTAGTATCCGTTTACATCATAGAGATAGTAATTCACGTTGTGGCCGGCATAATCAGAAGCAGTTGCAAACAGATCTGTGACATTCGTATAATAAGGAGAATCATTTCCAAGCGTAACACCATTGTAATTCTCCAGTACAAGATTCTGGATGTTTGTACCATTTGCAAGTCCCTCTACTTCGGCGATCTGTGAGTTAAGCTGGGACTGGAAGCCCATGCCGTAGTTCTTCGCAAGTTCCACTGTGGACTGTGTTGCAAGATCCATGTATTTTTTATAAGATAAATTGTATGTAAAGATTGTCAGAAATATAAGTGGCAGACACGCCATTAAAACAAGCGACAATCGCAAAGACTTTTGTATAGACATAACCCGTTCACCTCAAAGTAAAGTATGTATCATAAATGTAATAAATATATTATATAGGAAAAGAATAGAATATTCAATCATGAAAGCTCATTTTTTGCATTTGCCCGACAGTTGCTTTTTGGCTGGAGATTGTGTATAATAATCAATAAATTATGACTTCTTGACTGAAGAGAAGAGTTACATGAAGGAGGGGCGTTATGTTTGGAGTTTATTTTGGAAAATATCTCGAAGATGTTGGTGTGTTGACACATGAGCAATATATGGAAATCGTAGAGGCGAGTCGTACAGCACGTGTGAAGATGGGATTGCTTGCAGTCAGCGAAGGACTTATGACGAAGGAACAGGCGGATGAAGTCAATCAGCTGCAGGCGATGAAGGATGCCAGATTCGGAGATATTGCTGTGGAGAAGGGTTATCTGACAGACGAGCAGGTTGGGAAGCTTCTGAAAAAACAGGGTGATTCCTATCTTTTATTCGTACAGGCACTTGTAGAGCGCAAGCTGCTTACTTTGGAGGATATTCAGAAGTATCTGAATCATTATAAAAAGTCAGAGCGATATACAGCACTTGAAATCGATGCGTTGAAGAGTTCGGATATTGACAAGATCATTCAGATCTTTTTAAAGGACAACCAGGTTCCGGCAGCCGTGAAGGATTATCTTGCATTGCTCGCCAGAAATATGGTTCGTTTTGTTGATAACAAGATTCGTTTTGAGCGGATTGAACGAATCCATACATATACAAGTAAATACATTGCCAGCCAGTGCTTTACCGGCGATTACAATTTGTTTATTGGTATCTGTAATGTTGGAACAAAGCCAATTGCAACCGAGTTTGCGAAGGAAGAGTTCGAAGTGATCGATGAGGACAGTCTCGATGCAGTTTGCGAGTTTATCAATGTATGTAACGGATTGTTTGCTTCGAAGGAATCTCTTGAAGGTGTGCATATTGATATGCTTCCTCCAGAGATGTATACCGATATCACAACCATCAGTTCAGAGGGTATGATGTTCCTGCTTCCATGTTATGTGCATGGCGAGCGTGCAGATATTGTGATCTGTATGGAGACAAAGTGGAATATCAGCTAATACAGGAAAGAATAAGATAAATAAGGAGAATGATTGATCATGGCAAATATATTGATTGTAGATGATTCCAGAACATCCCGTAAAATCTTAAGAGGACTTTTGGAAGCAAACGGATATGTAGTTGTTGGTGAGGCGAAAAATGGACAGGAAGGGTATGATATGTACGCACAGTACAAACCAGATCTTGTCACGATGGATATTACAATGCCAGTGATGTCTGGTGTCGACAGCCTGAAGAAAATCAAGGCTGATTTCCCAGACGCAAAGGTTGTTATGGTATCTGCAGCCGGTCAGCAGCACAATATGTTAGAGGCAGTACAGAGTGGTGCCGCAGAGTTTATTGCAAAGCCATTTGATGTAGAGACGATCAAGAACGTGTTAAAGACCGTACTCGAAGGTTAAATATAAATAAAAACAAGTATGAAATGGTCGTATATACCCGCTACGTATATATGACCATTTGTATTGTTTGAATCAAGTTAATGGAGTCGTTATAAATGATAGAGACAGTTGTATCCGTAGATCTGATGGTGGAAGAAGAACTGAAGGTGAAGAAAAATCATCTGGCACCGGATTTTCCTACGGGAGAAGAAAAGAGAATCTGTATCGTATCCGGATTGTACGGGGATGAGCTGCAGGGACAGTATATCTGCTATGAGGTAATTCGCCGGATCAAGCTGGAGTATGAAAATCTGATCGGAATTGTGGATGTGTATCCGGCATTAAATCCGATGGGACTGGATTCGAAAACAAGAGAGATTCCGGGTTCCGGTATTGACATGAATTCCATATTTCCAGGATCAAAGCTAGGTGCATTGGGGGAATATACGGCGTCCTGCATTTTCGATGATATCAAGGGTGCGGATGTGTGTATTGATCTGCATGCAAGTAACCTGTATGTACATGAGGTACCGCAGGTGCGTATGAATGATGACCGGGTGGATGAACTGATGCCAATCGCTAAATGTCTGAATGTTGACATGATCTGGATTCATCCAAGTAATTCTGTATTAAATGGCAGTCTTGCGTATTCCTTAAATGAAGTTGGCGTGCGCTCGGTTGTGATCGAGTCCGGCGTAGCCTATCGGATCAATCAGCAGTATTGCAATGCAATCGTGGACGGTTTGTTTGCACTGATGAAGGAGATGGGAATCTGGAAGGGAAACACGGTGACTCCAAAGAAGGTTCCGATCACAAACGATAAGGATATCCGGTATATCAATGCAGAGAGCAGTGGTATCTTTATTCCGGGAGTACAGTTATTTGCACAGGTAAAAAAGGGGGACGAGCTTGGAACGGTTGTCAACGTGATCACTGGAGCCGTGGAAGAGGTCGTGTATGCCACAGGAGATGGCATGATCTGTTCATTACGTGATTATCCGGTCATTGAGGAAGGTTCCCTGCTTGCAAGAATCGTGGGAGGAAACGCCTATGAATAAAGAAATTATCTTTTCCATGAACACAGCGTTTCGTGGAGAGTTTAACATTCATGGATATTCATATGGACGCGGAGATAAGGCAGCGTGTATTGTTGGATCTATGCGTGGAAATGAATACCAGCAGTTATATATGTGCTCACTTCTGGCACAGAGACTGGCAGAGATTGAAGCACAGGGGGATGTGGTAGCCGGAAAGGAAATCCTGCTGATCCCGACACTCAATTACAGTTCAATGAACGCAGAAAAGAAAAAATGGATCTCGGATGATTCGGATATCAACCGTTCATTTCCGGGAAATATCGAGGGTACTGCGACAAGCCGGATTGCGGCGACGCTGATGGACCGTGTCAAGGACTATACATACGGTATCCAGTTTGCAAGCTTTTATCTGCAGGGAATCTCAATCCCACATGTGCGGATGATGGAGACAGGAACAGAGAGTACAAGCCTTGCCAATCTGTTTGGTATGCCATATGTACTTACTGGGGATACGCGTTCGTTTGATACGGCAACGCTCAATTATAACTGGCAAAAGACGGGAACGCAGGCCTTTTCGGTTTATTCTGCGACCACCGATACGTTGGATGGCGAGAGTGCGAAGATGGCAGTCAGTGCAGTGCTCCGGTTCCTGACGCGAATGGGAATCATCCGCTATGAGAGCCATGGAGGATATATCTCAACGACATTAAAAGAGAAAGATCTCGTGTCGGTACGTGCCGATGAGGCGGGATTTTTCCGCTGCATCGTCGGGGTAAATCAGGAGGTAAAACGCGGGCAGGTGCTTGCGGAAATCATTAACCCGATGGATGGTAATATTAAGGCTGAAGTTTTGGCACCGACGGATGGAATTGTATTTTTTGTACAAAATTCTCCACTCGTGTTCCAAAATGTGGTAATATACAAAATTGTAAGACGTATGCACCAGTAAGATGCAGAAAGTAAATTACAAAATTCAGGAGGAAAGTCATGAGCAAGGTTAGACGAATCTATGTAGAAAAGAAAGATGCTTATGCGGTTAAGGCAAAGGACTTAAAGAAGCAGTTCAAGGATTACCTTGGAATCAAAGCTGACAATGTCCGCGTCCTGACACGGTATGACATGGAAGGTGTATCGGAGGATACCTACAACAAAGCGAAGGTTACAATCTTCTCAGAGCCACCGATCGATGTCGTATATGAAGAATCATTCCCTATGAATGAGAAGGAAAAATGCTTCTCGCAGGAATATCTTCCGGGACAGTTTGATCAGCGTGCGGATTCTGCAGAGCAGTGTGTCAAGCTTCTGAACGAGGAGGAGACACCGGTCATCAAGACAGCTACTACTTATGTGGTAGAGGGTGACGTGACAGAAGAGCAGATGCAGACAATCCGGCAGCTTTTCCGGGAGAATCCCGATTATGTGAAATTGTTGTCAGAGCCTTCTATCCCGAAGGAAGAGAGGACAAAACTTCTTGATACTGCATTTGGAACAGAAGCAGAACGGTATCTGGTGAATTTTTTGAAGCTGCTGTGTGAGCGCGGAATCCTAGGAGAGTATTCCGGATGCTGTGAGGAATTTACACGGCGGTACAATGTGGACCATAACATTGCCACTGCAGTGGTGACCAGCGCGGTTGCACTGACAGATGAGCAGATGGCAGCGCTTAAGGACAAGCTGGAGAAGATAAGCGGTAAGACCGTTACTCTGACCCAGAAGACAGATCCGACGGTGCTTGCAGGTCTTAAAGTGGAGCTGGAGGGCAAGCAGCTGGACGGTACTGTAAAGAGTCGTCTGGATGGTCTTTCCAGGAAATTAAACGAGCTTATAGTATAAGGATGGATAGAGAAAATGCAGCTTAAACCTGAAGAAATTTCAAAAGTCATCCGCAGTCAGATCAAATATTACGATAACGCTATCAAACAGAATGAGACCGGTACGGTTCTTATGGTTGGTGATGGAAT
>ENA-OPWH01001428-OPWH01001428.1-human-gut-metagenome-genome-assembly--contig:-NODE-1428-length-15032-cov-2.163250_pt1 | contig 15032 bp, 22 predicted proteins | sample MGYA00241506_ERZ502004 | MGnify/ENA primary metagenome ERZ502004 (study PRJEB25962, sample SAMEA2043049) | human gut metagenome | biome: human gut; feature: human-associated habitat; material: faeces... | reverse complement strand
TAATGGAGGTTCAAGCATGGACTTTTTAAGAAAGCATAGAAAAATATGTTCTGCTGTAGCTGCTCTTATGGTAGCTGTCCTTGTCGTATATTCATATGGTTCTTTTCGTTCTTATGCGGCATCTCCGGAAGTGTCAACTCTGCCAGCTGATATTGATATTGATGTTGATTATACCTCTGATACTGTTAATTTTACTTATGCCGGTAAATTTTATTCGATTGATAGGAAACATAATGTGAATTTAATTCATTATTCTTATAGAATTGGTGGTACTTATGGACGTGATTATAATCAGCCTGAAACGTTTGAGTGTAGTTTTGCCGGTGATCTCTGTTATACCTCTTATTGGTTTTCGCCTTCTGAAATGCGTATATATGTATTGATGACTCCGTCACTTCGTAAAGTTTCGCAAGTGAAGAGTTATTTAGCTTCTTCTAATTATGGTACATTCTTATTAGTTGATGCTCGGTATTCTGATACGGGTTTTAATAGTGTATTTATGACTACTATTGATTATAGTTCTGGTTCTGCTGTATATAATGTTATGTCGTCTCAGGAGGGAATATCTTCTTGGGATGCCAATTCTTCTAACACTAAAGATTATGATGATGTATATGCTTGCGCTAGTAATATTAATTATTTTAATTATTATTGGACTGGTTATCTTTATAATAATTATTTAGTCAAGGCAGGCCTTGATTATAAGGCTACCGGAGAATTGGATACTTCTGATTATGCGTCTAACTATCGTTATATTCCGAATGATTTATTATGTATCTTTTCGAATTATGAGATATCCGGATTCTATGAGTCAGATACCAGCAAGGTTAATACACCTGATTACTATTTTAATTTTCAGTATATTTTTTACAAAAAAGGATATGGTTACATATTCGTTGATTCTGCGAAACGTTGTAAGGAAGTCGGCTTTCCGAACGGAGTAACTAACCCACGCTTTTATTTTGACGGAGAAGGTAACAATTATGTTTATACTTCTGTAGATGGTATAACTTGGATTCTTAAGAGTGCCTACAACACTATGTATAATAAATATTTCGAGGTGTCTTGTGGCTATGAATTTACTGATTATACGCTAGTTTATACCAACGATAAAAACTTTGGAACTCCTCTTGTTACTCCTTCATATGGTTCATTGTCTGATATTACTGGTGATCTTCCTGATATTTCACATAATTATGGTGATAACGGTAATGGTCAGAATGGTTATACTGTTGATCATGATGATGTTCTTGATGTTACTAATCCGCTTTTTACTATTATTTATGGAATTACTTCAAGTATAGACTCTGATGTTTCTTCTGGTGTTGCTAAAGTATTGTCTTATATTCTTGATGTAACACCGGACGCTTTGAAAGATAATACATTATCTACGTTGTTACTTCAATATAATGAATTAACTTCTCGTGTTACTTATGATTATGTTGGTACCTTGAATGGTAAGGATTATTATAATCCACGTACTACTATATATGGATTTGTTTCTGATATTAGTCTGAAACTATCTAATGTTCAGTGGTATCTTAATTCGTTAAGGACATTAATTCATTCTGATTTGAAGAGCGTATTTGATAATATCACTTTATCTAATCAGTATCTTAAGCGTATATTTGATAACCTTGATTCCTTATCAATTCCGGATGCTGCTCTTGATTATTCTGGAAGATTTGATAAACTTTCGGTTGCTCTTGATAAGCTGCATAATGACTTGATATATGAGGAAGGCGTTACTAAGCTGCCAAACGTTCCGCAGTACCTTGTTTATGTCTACTCTGTTACCAAAGACATCCGGACAAAGCTTGATAGTATTTTATTTGCTGTTAGTAATGATTTTTCTAAGCCTTATAGCATGGGTACTTATTTGACTTTGGTTTATAATAAGCTATCTTCATTTAATGATATGGCAGCTACTAAGCTCGATTCTATTATTGCGAAGATTCCTTCCACCTCCGGAGGTGGTAGCTTTGACGATTCCAACATGGTTGGCTCGATTGTATCTCTTAAGGCTGATATATCTGATAATTTTACGACATTAATTAAGCTGCTTAAAAATGATACTGATGGTGTTGAGAATATCGCAGATCTGACATCTTTTTTAACTACTTATGTGGTGTCAATGGGTAATGCTGCATACTTCACTACATTATTGGAATTTGCTGATGGTGTTAAAAATAATGTTACTCTCATTAATGAAACAATTGGTTCAATGTTTACGGATTCCGGAATATATGCGCCTATATTTACTTTGGGTGCCGGCTTTGCCGTATTTAGCGGATTGATCAGGAAGGAGCGAATGGATTAGTGCAGAAACTATTTTTGGTTCTTATCGTTGGTGCTGTTGTTGCCGCGTTGAGCGTTGTTTTATTGCTTAATAATTTTCTTCCAACTTTTATTCTACCTTTCGCCTTTGCTTTGCTTGCATTATACATTATCAGGATTGATAGATAGGAGGTTGTGATTATGGTATTAGTACATATTTCAAATTTTATATATAAATACCAGGCGATTTATTTAGATGGTGGACATTCCGGTGGTGGCTCTGATGATCCTTTTAATCCAGCGCCGGACATGCTGGAAGTATTCAAGTGGATTCCGGAGCTATGGCAGAAGGTTATTAGCTGGCTGTCGTCCGCTTCTATTGTCCGTGGTTATCCTCTGCTTGGTTTTTTCGCGGCTGCCTTCCTGATAGGGTTCTTGATCAGTTTTATTTTTTCTCGTTAGGAGGTGCAGATTATGGACTTTGCCGAAGCGGATCAGTTGGTTGAGTGGCTGCTTGGCTGCTGCACTGATCTATTTAATATTATCAAGGGAAACTGGATATTGATGTTATCTTTCTGTGTTTCCCTTATGTCTTTCGTTGTTTCAATCTTGCACAAGATTAAACATATAAAATCGTAACTGTTGTTTTGGATTAAAGGAGGTTTTTATGACTGAATTTTTATCGATGATTGGCGAAGGTGCGACTTGGGTTATGAGTCAGGCGACCACAATCGGAACTACTATCGTGAACACTCCGGTGTTGGCTATCGGCTTGGTAGTTCCGATCCTCGGCGGTGCAGTTGGTTTATTTACTCGACTTCTCCACCACTGATTTGTTGATATGGGAAAAAAATATAAGGAGGTAATGCGTTATGTTAGTTGCTGCTGAAGCTACTGCAATGGGTACATTTCTCGCAATGATTGGCGAAGCTGCTACCTGGGTGATGAATCAGGCAACGACCATTGGACAGACCATCGTATCAACTCCGGTTCTTGCGATTGCTCTTGTGGTTCCGATCCTTGGCGGTGCTGTTGGTTTATTTACGCGTTTACTGCGTCACTAATTTTTATCCCGGATATGATTCTTATTATGTCCGGGATATTTTTTGAATGTAGAATTTGGAGGTTGATTTTATGGATTTTCATATGTTAGTACATATTATTCTTTATGTTATATCATTAGTGCTTTTTACTTTAGGTTTTGTGTTTTTATCTTTAGGATATTATTTTGTCTCTATTTTTTTTATTGTTGGATGTTTAATTTGTTCTGTTAATGTTATTTTAGAATTTTTTGATTAGGAGGTGCTTATATTGCCAAGTTTCGTTTTTTCAATCGTTGAAGTTTTTTGCTTTCTTACATTTTGTGCTGCTTTGTTTACCAGCGTTATTTTGTTATATCGTCGTAATGCGCGTTAGGAGGTTAATATATGCTTGATTTGATAATGAAATTAATGTATGGAGTTGGTGCTTCCGGATTAAATAATCTTATCTGGCTCGGTCCTTCCTTATCTTCTGATAATAAACAGATTGTAATATCTGTTGTGGCTATGGTGTTAATGGCTGTGTCCGGAACTGTTACGGTTTATTTATTTAATGTGTTCCTTTCGCTTATCCAGCGGATGCTTAATAGAGAGTAGGTGATTAGATTGGTTGATATCTTATATAGTTTTATTTTTGGTAATGATTTTATTTCAACTCTTTCCAAATTGGGATTAAATACCTCTTATGCTTATTCTATTCAGTGTCTCGCACAGATTGAGTGTATCATGGTTGGATTATATTTTTTTGTTTCTCTTATTTATTTCTTTATCTGTCTGATGAAGAAAAATAAAAGAAATATATTGTAGGAGGTGGTATTTATGTGGACTTCGTTATCTTCCTTCCTGACTGACTTCGGAACTTGTTTCTGGGGCTGCTTCAATAAAGTTTGCACAAATTATTTAGGAATTGCCTGCATTTTATTTATTCTGTTCGGAATCTTATTTTCATCTATATATAGATTTTCCGGACACAACTATTAGGAGGTGGTTTTATGCGTGTATTTTTTATTATAGTTTTAATAATATTCGGATTTATGGCTTTGTATTTGATTGCTACTAATCCTTATGTGAATCCTTATAAACTTATTATGATATTCGGCAAAAAGGGCTCCGGAAAAAGTACAATTCTTACCAAGTATGCTTTGCAATACATCAAGAAAGGATGGACGGTATATTCTACGGAACATATCCCCGGCGTTTACTTCATCCAGCCGGAATATATCGGTAAGTTCAACCTGAAGGACTTTAATTACAAACCTATTGATCCGGATGATTACCGTGGAATTCGGAAGCTTCTGGTTAAGCTCCGATTAAAATTTTTTCCTCACAAGCCAAAGGTTCTACTTCTTATTGATGAAGTTGGAATGATTTACGATAACCGTAACTTCAAGAATTTTAATACTAAAGTTCGTGATTTTTTCAAGCTGCAAAGACATTATTATGTACGCTGTATTATGTTTTCTCAAACCTTCGATGTGGACAAAAAGTTGAGAGATTTAACAGATGCTATGTTTTTAGTAAAAAATGTCGCGCGCATCTTTTGTTACGGTAAGAAAATTCGTAAGTATCAGAATATTAATAATGATTCTTCTGATGGCAGCGGCGGTAAGATTGTAGACGATTATGAGTTCGAGCCTTTCCTTCTGTTTTGGCTAGGCTCTCGTACTCTTACTTATATTCCTAAGTATTCCAAATCATTCAATTCATTTCTTGCTCCTGAATTGCCTGATATTGAGTTTGAGTGTGTAACTTATGATAGGGATAAACTTCCGGATATATCTGATGAAGATAAATCTGATCAGGATAATCCTGATGATGATAAGCCGGATGATTCTGATGCAGCCATTGAAGAGCTGCCAGAGGATGAAGATAAAATTGAAGAAAATGAGCCTGATAAAAATACGGCTTTACAGGAAGAAGGCCGCGTGTAGGCTTATAAGCCGGACGGCTCCAGCAAGTGCGCCCACGCGAAAGCGGCGCACGGCGCAGACGCCGAACGCATAAGCCGGATAACACGCAAGGCCCGGATGCTTGCTGTCAAGCCTATTTTTATAGGCGGTTCTAATTTAGTGTAAGTTTACAATTCTTTTTTACTTTTGGAGGTTATTATGTACGATTATTTTAGAAAATGGTCTGATTCTGACTTAGCAAATTATTATGTTGATGTATCTGCATATCGTGATATAGCTGCTGTTGAACAACAGAAAGCTATTTGTAAAATAATGGTTGATAGATTTATTGATAAATATGCTGATAAACCTTTTGAGCCTGATTTTTAAAAAATTGGTCTCATATCATTGACAATTCTACAATTTTTATTGGCGGATTATAAAGGGCGGTCAATCGCCCCCGGGGGACTACGACAACCCCCGGGTGTGCCATGTGCCGACTATAGAGGAGGTATTTTACTATGAACTATTATTTTAAAGATAAACGGTTTAAAACTCGAGCATGGACGTTTATCGTATATCCTGACAGTGCCCCGGATAATTGGAGAGATATTTTGGATGACTTACATATTCCTTGGTGTGAGTCTCCACTCCATGACAAAGATCAGAACCCTACCGGAGAGCAAAAGAAGTCGCATTGGCATGTATTGTTATACGCTGATGGACCTAAGAGTTTCGATAATGTTTCAAAATTAATTGAAGGACTTAATTGTCCGGAGATTCGACCGTGTAATAGTATTGTTGGTTTAGTCCGTTATTTCGCTCATCTAGATAACCCGGAAAAGTATCAATACGATAAAGATTACATAATTGGTCATGCCGGATTTGATGTAAACAGTTATTTAGCCATGAGACCAGGCGAAGAGATGGAGCAAATTGCTACAATGATGGACTTTGTTGTAAATAACTGTATTCTTGAATATTTCGATCTGGTTATGTATGCAAGACAGTACCGTCAACATGATTGGTTCCCTTTGCTGGCTAAAAGTTATAGTTATTTCATGAAGGAATTTATAGCAAGTTATCGCCGCAGTGTTGAAGCTGACTCGGCAGATAGGAAGTAAATATGATAGTGTATTATAAATTATGGGATTATTTGCGTAGGCATAGAATGAGTAAAATATCACTGCTTAATTGTATATCTTCGCCTACATTGGCAAAATTAAGTAAAAATCAGGTTGTTACTACCAGTACGATTGATAAGATATGTACATACCTTGATGTGGATCCGGGTGACATTATGGAATATATGCAAGATTAGTTTTCCTTAACCTGAAGGTTAGCGTTATTTAATATACAAGTACCCTTGTGGTGCTTGTATTTTTAATGTATAATATTAAATATCATAAGATATTTAGTGAGGTACTATAAGATATGGGTAAATATAAGCATTTTACAAAATATGATAGGATTAGAATTGAAAGCTGGCTTCGTGCCGGAATGAGTATTAAATTTATTGCTGGAGAGTTGAATAAAAATGTAAGTAGTGTATACCGTGAACTTAAGCGTGGAGCATATGAGCATACATTGTATGATCTGACTATAGAAACGCGGTATAGTTCTGATTTAGCTGATAGCCGGTATCGTGAGAATTTAAAAGATAAAGGTTCCGGTTTAAAGATTGGTTGTGACCTGACATATTGTCATTTTCTCGAATATATGATTCATGATCGGAAGTATTCTCCTGCCGCTGCTCTCGCCTATGTTGATGTTAATGAGCTTGAATTTAATACCCGGATAAGTAAGACAACGCTTTATAGGTATATTGATCAGGGATTATTTTTGACACTGACAAATAAAGATCTATATATTAAGCGGAATAAGAATAAACGTAAACATAAGCGAGTTCATGCCTGCTCTGCTCCTTCCGGAATGAGTATTGAGCAACGCCCTCCGGTTGTGTCCGCTCGGAGTTCCTTCGGACATTGGGAAATGGATTGTGTAATTGGTAGACGTTCAAGTAAGAATGTTTTGCTCGTGTTTACTGAGCGATTAACCAGGAAAGAATTGATATACAAGATTCCTGATAAAACAAAAACAAGTGTAGTTAAAGTCATTGATAAGCTGCAACTGCGGTTTGGCAGTTCCTTCAGGCATATATTCAAAACAATAACATGCGATAATGGAATTGAGTTTGTGGATGCGCACGGAATCCAGTTTGATAAGTCAGGTAATAAGCGTGTTGATCTTTATTATTGCCATCCTTACACTAGTTGCGAAAGAGGAAGCAATGAAAACCAGAACCGGCTTATCAGGAAGCACTATCCGAAGGGCTGCACATTTACGCGTGTAACCCGTTCGGATATAGTCCGGCTTGAGAATTGGATAAATAACTATCCTCGGAAGCTCTTCGGCTGGCAATCATCAAATGACATGTTCGCGGCCGCTTTAAAGGAACTTGGGTTATGATTGTATTTTATTGTATTTTTTGCACTTACTACTTGACTTTACGACAATTTTGCAAATTATTTATTACATTTGGAAATAACATCTTTGGCATTATCGGTAATATCTCTCTGATATGCTATTTCATGTTCCATTCCGCGTGACTCATCATTGGCAACCTTGGCCGCTTCAAGAATCTTATTAAGAAGAACGCCTATATCAGCTGCTTTACTGCTCTGTTTCACAGAACGCTCATATATATCATTCATCATCGAAACCATTGTCTCCACAAAATCATGTACCTCATGAACTGTATCGGCTATATCCTTGGATGAACTTGTCGATTGCGCTGCAAGATTACCAACTTCCTTGGCTACAACCGCAAATCCTCTGCCCTGTTCGCCTGCTCTTGCCGCCTCTATCGATGCGTTGAGAGAAAGCATATTGGTTTTGGATGCAATTTTAGATATCACGCCGGCAAAATTCTCAATCATCTCCGACAATTCTTCAAGACGCTTTATATTGTCCTTTGATTCCTCAACAATTGTATTAAGTCCGTTAATCTCATCCACAATGTCATTAATGCTCGTAATTCCTTCTTTGACAAGATTAAGCGATGTATCTGATGAATTAATTACATCAAATGCATGTTTCTCAACCTTAAGCTGTGACTCGTCCAGATTATTGATAATCTGTGTAAATTCTGTTAAAAAATGTTCTTCCATTATCCAATCCTCCGTAAATATATTTACCTTCTGCATAATTCGGAAACTGATTTAACCCCGGTAAGCCTGATACCGCTTATATCTCCCACACTCTTAAGACATGCCGCCGGAAGAATGCATTCTTCAAATCCAAGCTTTACTGCTTCGGCAACCCTTTGCTTGGCCTGGCTTACCGAACGCACCTCGCCCGTAAGGCCAACTTCGCCAAATACTATTGTCCTATCCGGTATGGGAATATTACGAAAACTTGATATCAACGCCATTACCATCCCTAAATCCAACGCAGGTTCGCTGACCTTAAGTCCGCCTGCTATATTAAGATAAGCATCACATCCGGAAAGCTGCATTCCTGCTTTCTTCTCCAATACTGCCATTAGAAGATTCATTCTGTTATAGTCTGCTCCGGCAGCCGTACGTCTCGGCATTCCGAAATTCGTATGGCATACAAGAGCCTGAATCTCTACCATGATCGGTCTTGTGCCTTCCATAAGACATACAACGACCGAACCAGGTTCGCCAGAAGGCTTACCCTCAAGCATATATTCCGATGGATTAAGCACTTCCCTGAGTCCCTCATGGCACATCTCAAACACGCCGATTTCATTGGTTGCTCCGAATCGGTTCTTTACCGCTCTTATTATCCTATATGATTCACTTCGTTCTCCTTCAAAATAAAGAACCGTATCCACCATATGCTCAAGAACCCTCGGCCCGGCAACAACGCCTTCCTTCGTCACATGTCCGACTATAAATACCGTTATTCCGAGTCCCTTGGCTATCTGCATAAGAGCATTCGTAGATTCACGCACCTGACTTACGCTGCCGGGTGCCGAATCCGATGTCTCACAATACATCGTCTGAATAGAATCAATAACAACTGCATCCGGCTTCTCTGCCCTGATTGCCGAATCAATTGTATTAAGATTCGTTTCACACATAAGTGTAAAATTATCCGGCATATTACCTATTCTGTCTGCGCGCATCTTAATCTGTCCCGGCGATTCCTCACCTGATATGTACAGAACCTTGCGCGATGCTGCTATATTGGCACACACCTGCAGCAGAATCGTAGACTTACCGATTCCGGGATCACCTCCCACAAGCACCATGGAGCCTGCGACAATTCCGCCGCCCAAAACTCTGTCAAGCTCGCCGAATCCCGTGGTATATCTGTCCTCAGAATTAGAATCTATCTGTGAAAACCTGATAGGTGCATTCCCCGATATACCTGTTATACCGACATTATGACTTCCGGTCTGTGCCGAACCCTTCACGGGTGCCTCAACCATTGTATTCCATTCCTGGCATGACGGGCACTGCCCCATCCATTTGGATGATTCATACCCGCATTCTTTACAGAAAAAAGTTATATTCTTAGCCTTTGCCATATCCGCCTTTCCGGTGTGCAAAGGACTGTGTTAAACACAGTCCTTAATAACATAAATTAAATTCATTCTATGCTCTTACAGCCTTAACCTCTGCGGAATTACCGCCTCCGAGTGTAACTGAAAGGACAAGCTTACCACTGATGTTGGTAGTCATGCTGCCAATGCTTACGCCGTCAACGTATACCTTGTACTCTGTAGATGGTTCAAGTTCAAGTGTAATCTGAGGGTCTTCACTGCCTTCCACTCTCATGCTGACAGCACCGTCATTCATAGAAAAATTATTAACAGCTGTTCCCGGAACAGACTCATAAACAAACATTCCGTTCCTCTCAAGCTTGGTAATCTCCTTGAATGTCTTAACCTTATAGATATCTCCGTTGTACTCAACATTATCGAGCTTGGTCTTGGTATCAAGTGTGTAATCACCAAAACTGATCGTTCCATCGCCCTCTATGTGGATCAAATCGTTTACTACAGCCATTGCCGTTCCTCCTGATTGTGTTTGTAAAAAGAATGTAATCTTATTATAATATATCTCCTGTCTAATTGCTACATTAATTTGTAGAAAAAATCAGTTTTTTATCACCGTCGTCTGCGCATGTTATGTGAACATTATCGCCATTCTTAATTCTGCCTTCGAGAATCTGTTCGGCAAGTTCGTCTTCCACAAGCGTCTGAAGTGCTCTTTTTAACGGACGCGCGCCGTATTTCTCATCATATCCTTTGTCAACAATAAGCGCCTTGGCCGAATCATCAAGTTCGATATGAAGATTCATCTGCTCGCCAATTCTCTTGTTGATAGAATTTACCATTATGTCAACAATCTGCGCTATATCACTACGTGTAAGCATATGGAATACAATTGTCTCGTCAATTCTGTTAAGGAATTCAGGTTTAAACAGACGTTTTACCTCTTCCATAACTTTGCTCTTCATTGTTTTGTAATCCCGGTCAGGATCAGTCGATGTGTTAAATCCGAGATTCTTTGGCGCGACTATGTTCTCAGCACCTGCATTACTTGTCATAATGATTACGGTGTTTTTGAAATCAATCTTACGTCCGGTAGAATCAGTTATTATACCATCATCCAGTACCTGCAATAAAATATTAAACACATCCGGATGTGCCTTCTCAATTTCATCAAAAAGTATTACCGAATATGGATTGCGGCGCACTTTCTCGCTTAACTGTCCGCCTTCTTCGTATCCCACATATCCCGGAGGCGAGCCTATCATCTTAGATACACTATGTTTCTCCATATATTCGGTCATGTCAACCCTGATAAGATTAGCCTCGCTGCCAAACATTGCATCAGCCAGTGCTTTGGACAATTCTGTCTTACCCACGCCTGTAGGTCCGAGAAAAAGAAATGAACCCGTAGGTCTCTTAGGGTCTTTAAGACCGACTCTGCCTCTTCTTATCGCCTTGGCGACTGCATTTACAGCTTCTTCCTGTCCGACAACTCTTTCGTGGAGTGTCTTCTCAAGATTCATGAGCTGCTCTGACTCTCCCGCAGCTATTTTATGAACCGGGATTTTGGTCCAGTCAGATACGACATCCGCTATTTCTTCCTCTCCTACAACAAGGTTACGGCTGTCTTTCTCCTTCTGCCACTGTGTATTAAGGCTGTCAAGTTCACCGGCAAGTTCCACGCGGCGTGCCTTAAGTTCTCCCGCACGTTCAAATTCCTCATTGACAACAGCTTGTTCTTTATCCTTGTCAAGTTCTTCTATAATGTGCTCGATTTCGCTTATTTTCTCAGGCTTTACATATACCCCGAGCCTTGTCTTCGATGCTGCCTCATCAATAAGATCGATAGCCTTGTCAGGAAGGAATCTGTCATTGATATATCTTTCCGATAGTTTAACGGCCGCGGTAAGTGCCTCATCAATAATTGTTACATTATGATGAGTCTCATATGCTTTACGAAGCCCCTTTAATATCTCAATAGCTTCGTCTTCCGACGGTTCTTCAACATTAACAGGCTGGAATCGTCTCTCAAGAGCAGCATCTTTCTCGATATACTTACGATATTCATTAATGGTTGTGGCACCTATTATCTGAACTTCACCACGAGCCAGCGAAGGTTTTAATATATTGGACGCATCTATCGCACCCTCGGCACCGCCGGCACCGATAATTGTATGAAGCTCATCTATAAAAAGAATAACATTTCCGGCATTACGGACTTCGTTGATTATCTTCTTGATTCTTTCTTCAAATTCGCCACGGTATTTGGATCCCGCAACCATTCCGGACAAATCAAGTGTCACAACTCTTTTGTTCTTAATGGTGTCAGGAACATTTCCTTCAGCAATCTGCAATGCCAGGCCTTCAACTATTGCCGTTTTACCTACACCCGGTTCTCCGACAAGGCAAGGATTATTCTTAGTACGCCTGCTGCTTATCTGTATAACACGCTGGATTTCATGTTCCCTTCCTATTACCGGGTCGAGCTTACCTTCCGTTGCAAGCTTAGTCAGATCCCTGCTGTACTGATCAAGTGTGGCTGTGGGAGATTTTTTCTTATTCCTGGCACTTATTTCATCCTTATAGGCACCGTAATTATTCGCATCTCCGACTGCCATCATCACATCGACATATATTTTCTGTATATTGCACCCCATGGTTGCAAGCAGCTTGGTAGCCACACATTCTGAATCCTTGAGCATGGCAATAAGAATATGCTCCGTACCCACTAACTGCGCTTTAAACCTTCTGGCTTCCCTGGCTGCCATATTGAGAATACCCGCGGCTCTCGGAGTGTAACTCTCCGGTTCCGAATATTCAGCCATATTATCAGGATGCATAAGCTGGCTCACCATTTTCTCAAAACGTTCCAGATCGACTTCATTCTTAAGAAGCACTGTCTGTGCAACGCTCTCGTCCGTCTGCATAAGTCCTATAAGAATATGTTCCGAACCTATACTTGAATGTCCGTACGCATATGCTGTTGTCGCGGAATTCTTTAATGCTTCCTCTGCTTTCTTGGTAAATCCACTTTGCATATATAATCACTTCCTTCATATATTAATTAATCAATTTCGGGCAGGTTACTTCTTAAATATTGTGCCCTTAACATATCTGTTTCAGCCACCGATAATGCCTTGCCGGCCGAGTTATTAAGCACAGCAGGCTGTATGTCCATAATCAGCCGGTTAACATCAATATTATGACCGTCCTTCGTTGACAAAATTCCGATTGCAAGACCTGTCATAAGTTCAGATAAAAGTGTCATCGCATCACGTAATGTGAGCTTTCTCGCGTATTTGAGTACGCCGTATGATTTGTATGCCACATCCTCGGCGCGGCATTTATCCTTGTCATATATAGCACTTCTTTGCTCACGTTCCTGACTGATTATCTGCAGGACAATATCATCAAAATCCTTGATGATCGTCCTTTCATCCTGTCCAAGCGTCTTCTGTGTTGACACCTGGTACAGATTACCGAAACTATCTTCCTCATCACCGTAAACCTGACGCATTCTTATTCCGAAACGTCCAAGTTCCGTACCTATCTGGGTGATTTTTCTTGTCTGCGACAATGCCGGCAGATGTAATGTATATCCGGCGCGGAGTCCCGTACCGACATTAGTCGGGTATGTGGTCTTATATCCGTATTGTTCATCATAGGCATAATCAAATCGTGAATCTATATAATCATCTATTTCGTTGGCTTTCTTAAAGCAGGCCGGAATATTCATTCCATTGGCAATAACCTGGATTCTTATATGATCTTCACCGTTAACCAGCACCGATGTTCCCTCGTCCCCCGACAAGATCACGGCACCGTTCTTTGACTTTACCAGATACGAGCTTATAGAACGGCGTTCCTTGAGCGCATTCTTCTTAGCCTCGGTGCAGCTGTTCATAAAATAATATCTGTATTCGTCCGGAAAATCCTTCTGAAATGTTCCGACAACGGAGTTAACCAGCTCGGTTCCGTCTTCATCGCTTATCTTGGATGCAAACGGATAATTTGAGAAATTCCTCGCGAGCCTTATCCGGCTTGAAAGAACCACATCACTGTTGGCGCCGTTACTTTCGTACCATTTATTCATGCCTGCTCCTTTCCCTTAAGTTCGGCTATCGCATCACGTAATCTGGCTGCTTCGGCGTAATCTTCCACAGCTACGGCTTCCTTAAGCTTCTTTGTCATAAAATCTATTTCTTTAGCAATATCATGTTCATCTGCTCCAGCGGTTCCTTCCGGCTGTATCTGTTTCTGCTCCTGCATCTTATATAGCATCGGCTTCTTACCGGTATGACGGTCGCTACCCTGTATCTTCTTAATTGTACCCGCAATAAGCGGTCCGAAAACATCATAACATTCAGAGCATCCGAATCGTGAACTTGCAATGAATTCACCATATGTCATGCCGCATTTCGGACATACAACATTCACTGCCGGGTCATCGTTCCCATTATCTGACAAGAAACCCTGTGCGCCGAGAAGTCCCGACAAAAGCTTGGTAAAATGCATATCATTATCAAAAATACTTGAATAATAACTTACATCCGTATTGGCCGCACAGCTGCTGCACAGATGATGTTCATTCTTAACGCCGTTAACCACTTCTGTATAATGAAATGTTGCAACATTTTTCTGACATTTTTCACATAACATGATTATACCTCCTGTTCTCCTGTAAATTCAGCTATGACATCATCAACAAGTGCATGAATCTTATCCGTCGAGATATTACGGCACATTGCCTTGGCCACCACAACCCTGAGTTCGTCCGTAAGCTCATTCATAGCCTTAATCCTATCTATATCCAGCGCAATCACTGCCCCATGCCGTCTGTCCAACTTAATATAGCCTTCCTGCCTGAGAACCGAATACGCCTTATTAACCGTATGCATATTAATTCCTATATTACCGGCTAACTGTCTTACCGATGGGAGCGAATCACCTTCATGTATCTTCTCATTCGCTATACACATTATAATCTGGTTACATAATTGAACATACAATGCCTCATCACTGTTAAAGTCAATTGTAAAAATCATATATCATCATCTCCCTATGACATAACCATATGTCTGTGTTATACATATACTATAACAAACAAGCGCAGAAAAAGCAATATCTTTTGCTGATTCTGCGCTGATTTAATACTTTTTTAATAATTATTTATCTTAGAGGAAAAATTCCTCGTCATCTCCGTCAGACGGCTCAAGTTCTATTGTTTCCGGCTCTTCCCCGGTTTTTTCCAGCTCTTTTTCCGGCTCTTTTTCCGGCTCCTTTTCTGGCTCCTTTTCC
>ENA-OPWH01001390-OPWH01001390.1-human-gut-metagenome-genome-assembly--contig:-NODE-1390-length-15307-cov-9.644899_pt1 | contig 15307 bp, 17 predicted proteins | sample MGYA00241506_ERZ502004 | MGnify/ENA primary metagenome ERZ502004 (study PRJEB25962, sample SAMEA2043049) | human gut metagenome | biome: human gut; feature: human-associated habitat; material: faeces... | reverse complement strand
CTTTGGCTTTGTTTATCGTATCAATCACGCAGGATACTTCCAGTGTTTCTGAAAGCGTCCAGGCTATGATTTTTCTGGAAAATAAATCCATAACACTGGTCAGATAGACAAATCCATCTATTGTCCAGATGTAGGTAATATCCGAACACCAGACTGCATTCGGACGATCAGGATTAAACTGCTCATCGAGGATATTTTGTAATTCAGTGCTGAAATCGGAATCTTTTGTGGTGATCGTCCATGGTTTGCTCCACTGAGCACGGATTCCCATTTGGCGCATATATGTACCAACGGTTCTTTCCGAAATGACTTCACCAGTTTTTCGAAGTTCTACAGTGATTTTCGGAGCACCGTAGTTCTGCTTGGAATCATCATAAATATCCTGTATTTTTGCTTTTACAGCTTTACGACGTTTTTCTGTATCAGAAGGTACGTGGTGGAGCCATGCAAGATATCCTGAGCGAGAGACACCTAAAAATTTCAACATTCCGGAGACGGAAACCCGGCGTCCAGCCTTTTTGGCAGCTTCCGTCTTCTCAGTCACCTCGAGATAAATGGCTTCCGTCATTTTCCCAGAATGTTGATTGCTTTTTTTAACACATCAAGTGCATCTTGGGCATCACGTAATTCACGTCTGAGACGGGCAATTTCCTTCTGCTCATCAGATGCATAATTACCAGAACCACGAACAGGAATATCACCTGATTCTCGGAAGTCTTTCAGCCACTTTGTTAATGTACTGTAGCCGATGCCAAGATTTTCTGCACATCCACGTACTCCGAGATCTTTATGATCTTGATAGTACTGGATTGCATCAAGTTTAAATTGTTTGTCATGTTGCTTTGCCATATGAGATCCTCCTTCAGCATGTTTCTATTGTACCATGCTTATGTGTATTTGGAATTTCTCATTTTGGCTTGTACTATTTATATTCTAGCACCAATGACTTTTTATTATGTTGAAAGGGTAAAAACAGGAACAAAAGGTTATGCCAATACACAATATATACAAATATTAGAATATGTAAGATGATTTGTCATCAATAGTACCTCCATGCCATATTAAGGTTTGATTTAAGAGTTTTTAATCTAAGCGGTTTCCGATTTGAAAAGGACCGCTTTTTTTTATATGTAAATATAGAGTGGACTAGAATCAGTCCCTTTCAATCATACCCTATAAGTAGAATATAAAACAAAAAAGAACCCAAATCGGTTCAGGGTATGGTGGTAAAGTGGAACAGAAAATAAAGCAGGATATTTGTATAGGTCATAATATTAGAAGAATTAGGAAAGAAAAAGGGATAAAGCAGACAGAACTGGCAGCCTTATTACAATTAGAAAATGTGGTTATGACCAGAGAGGCATTAGTAAAGATAGAAAGAGGAATACAGCATATACAGGCATCTCAACTTAAAGCAATCAAAGAAGTGTTGGAAACATCATATGAGGAATTGTTTAAATAAATGACAGATCGTAAGACCTGTCATTTATTTGCAGTTAAGAATAAAATCATTTCATTTTAGAAATTGTATTTAATTTTGAAAGTAATTCAGGCGATATTGTGTATATTTTTTGGAGTTCATCGGCTGAACGATTGGAAAGCTGTGAAATGCTACTGAGCTGATGTCTATACCATAACCGGGTAGCTTTTTTCTCAGGTACAATTTCAAAGAGATATTTATCATTCCATTCATCAAGAATAATTCCATTCTTTTTTAGGATATAATAAACTTTTATTGTAAGTATATAATCTTGAGAGCAGATGTTATATAGATCGTGAGCAGTCTTGTAATTAAAATCATCTAAGCTGGAAATATTACTTTTAAAGAATTTGGCATATGCTCCAGCAGGAAAATTGTATTGAGCAAGTTTATCTTTAATGCTTTGAATAGAACCTATATGGATGTTATTTTTTTTGCATATATGCTCAAGTTCTTCCAAAGTTTTTCTCCCAAATTACGTAATTTTGCAATATCTTCTATGGGATATTCGGATAACTGTGAAAGATAGATTATATTATTCCGTTCAAAAATATTATGCAAACGCTTGGACATAGTAATGTCATAAATGGATATTTCGTTTTCTGGAGGTAATAGATAACCTAAAGGATTCAATTCTTGAACGATAGCAAGAAGATTGTAATGCGGGGGAAATTTGGGAACTAGCGTAATATAATTCTGTCCTATAAGTTCTGAAACCATTGTAAAACCAGCATTTTGCAGTGCATATTTAACAGAGGGTGAAATATTTAAATCTTGAATTTTTGTATCCATATTTTGCTCCTTCCATATTTGAAGTGGACTAAAACTAGTCCCATTATACCATTTTTACTACATAAAATAAAGATAAAAAGAACCGAAATGGGTTCAGTTATGGAGGTATGGAATGGAGCAGAAGGTAAAACAGGATGGTATTTGCTTAGGACAGAACATCCGGCAGATCAGAAAAGAAAAAAATATTGGTCAGACAGAATTGGTTGCTTTGATGCAGCTTAGAAATGTACAGATAACAAGGGAGACTTTAGTAAAGATAGAAAGAGGAGTACAGCATATAAAAGCAACACAATTAAAGGCAATAAAGGAGATTTTAGATACATCATATGATGAAATTTTTAAATAATAAGATGTTTTAAGCATTTTTAGCAGTATCTTAGCGATACTGTTATTTTTTGTCATTTTCTGCAAAAATAGAACGATTTCTGCAATTTAGTTGATTACTGTGATAAAGAATAGTAATATACGAGTGTAAAATGGAGATATAGAATTTTAATTGATGTAAGAAAAATGACATACTTAGAATATGGAAATAAAATAAAGTTTTTGGTGGTTAGTGCCGAAATATGTATATAGAAATATACAAAATTGACAAAAAAATAACCAACCGGATAGAAAAATATGTAAAATTTATAGAGGGGAGGTAAACGTATGTTCAGAATTGCTATATGTGATGATGAAAGTCATTTTAGAAAGCGTATTCGGGAAATTTTAATAGATTATTTGAATAAGAAAGGCATTCTATACGAGATTGATGAGTTTGAATCGGGAAAGGACTTTATAAATTTAGGAATAGAGATTGTTAAGTATAAAATTGTTTTTCTGGATATAAATATGGATGAACTGGATGGGATGGAGACAGCACAGAAAATTCAGGATGTTAGCAATGATATTTTTATAGTTTTTGTGACTGCGTTTGTAAACTATGCGATTGAAGGGTATAGGGTGGATGCTGTAAGATATATCTTAAAAAATAATGTCAATTTTTCTGAATTGGTATTTGAATGTATGGATGCGATTACCATGAAAATGAATTATGTGGTAAAAAAGAAAACTTTTAATTTTAATGAAGGAACAAAGAATGTGTCATTGGAACGTCTGTTGTACATAGAGAGCCGGTTGCATAAACTAGAGTTTTATATTATGGAGGATCAATTAAATAAATATTCATTATATGGTACATTAAATGATATGGAAGCGGAATTGGCAGATAATAACTTTGTACGAATACACCAAAGTTATCTGGTTAATATGAAGCATATAGCCAAAGTCAGTCGGTATGAAGTTTTATTGAGTAATGGCATTAAACTGGAAATTCCAAAAGTTCGGTATAAATTTGTGGAAGAAACATTTGTTTCGTATAAAGGAGAAATATAAATGATAACTTACATTCAGGGAATTATGCTGACTGTATTAGAAATGATATGTTGTAAAATGTTTTTTGAGACATTTGGTAAAAAGCGATCAGAAAATAGATGGATAAATTATGGGATTATTTTAGGTGCAACAATATTGGGATATTCGATAGCTCTAATATTTTATGATTTATTTTTTCTAAAGCAGATTTTAGTTATTACGGAAATTGCATTCTTTATGGTTTTATATTTAAAACTTCATTTTGGGAAAGCTTTCATTTTATCATTATTATTTCAAGGATTATTGCTTTCTGTAGATTACTTTACACTTTGGTTAAATGTTTCTCTTTTTAATAGTGTAGCAGAAATTAATGAGTCACATAATGTTGGAGGTTATCTGGTAACAGTTCTGGCAAAGATACTTCTTTTCATGGTGGTTTTAATGATTAGGAAAAAAATCGGAGGGAGATCTTCAGAAGTTCTAATGGATATAGATTGGCTCCGGTTTATATTTTTTCCTGTTTTTTCTATTTTTACAATTATTGCAATGATTATTACATCCGGTAGTGTTAAAAATCAAAAGCAGGAAAATGTGTTTTTGGTCATAGCATTTTGTTTGGCAGGCATGAATATAGTAGTATTTTATTTGATTAATGACATATTGAAGCGAGAAACTAAAATCCGTGAAAATAAGATATTTCAGATAAAAGTTCAAAATCAGACGGATATGTATCGTACCGTTTCTGAAAATTTTGCTAAGCAGCGGAGAATGACACATGAATATAAAAATCAGATTTTGTGTATTGAATCTCTGATAGCAGCAAAGAACTATGATGAGTTGGAGGAATATGTAAGTAAGGTGAGTGGGCATTTAAGCACGGAATTGGATTACATTAAAACAAATAATGTAATTGTTGATGCAATTTTAAATAGTAAATATAGGGAAATATTGGATAAAAAAATTGTATTTATTTTTAAAATTAACGATTTGTCGGAAATAGGTATTTGTGATGAGGATATTGTTGTTATACTATCAAACTTGTTGAATAATGCTATTGAGGCTTGTGAAAAGTGCAATGAAAAAAAGGTCATTAAAATGAAGTTTGTTAAAGAAAAAGATAATGTTATCATATCTGTAAAGAATACATACGATGGTGAGCTTGTTATTGAGGACGGAGAAATACAGACTTCAAAAAAACAAGATATAGATGAACATGGTATCGGTATAAAAAATATAATTGATGTCATATCAAAGTATCAAGGCTCTTATGCCATACAAAACAATGAGAATGAATTTTATTTCTCGATTATAATACCACATTAAGAAAAGTGATTTGCGATAAGCAAATCATTTTTTTTGGTCATTTTTTGCAATGAGAGGTCACTTTCTGCAACGGATATTGTTTTTTGGGGGTATAAATTTATAATTAGCCTTATAAGCAATCTGGTGATATGTCAAGCTAATTTTTGAAATAATTTTGATATGTATTTCAGAAAAAAGGGTAACTTTAATAGACCTATGATTTAAGCAAAACATAAGTTCGACTAGTTAGAATCTTTAATTGATGTATCCAGCGATACGCCGGAGTACAGTTGGTTTCTGGCCAGCAATCCATAAACCAAACGAACGAATTTACGTGAAGTCAGCGCGAGTGCTCTTTTGTGTTGATGTTTCGGAACTTCATTGTACTTCTTCCGATAGTACGCTCCGTACTCAACGTTGTGTTTTCTCATACTGTTGGCGGCTTCGCCAAGATAGTATCGCAGATAACGATTACCGGCTTTTATCATGGGAGTATCTTCTCCGTCGAAATCACCGGACTGGTTGGATTTCCATGTGAGACCGGCATACTTGGCAAGAGCATCAGATGAATGAAAAGCGGTTATATCGCCTATTTCAGCAATTATGCCACCAGCAAAGACAGGACCGATGCCATCAATAGATTGAAGAATAATAAAGGCATTTGGGTTCAAACCTTTGATTTCCTTTTCGATAGCATTGTCAATGACTTTGATTTCTCTTTTAAAGGTTTCAATGCAGTTGAAAGAACTGGCAATAGACACATTTAAAGGCTCATAAAGAGCTGTATCCAGACGATAAGAATCTCTGGCAGCTTTCTTTAATAAATCTGCGGTCTTGCTTATATCCTTAATGCGGTTGCGGCTTTTTTCAGCAAGGAATGCAATCAGATCTTCTTCGGAAGAAGCTAAAATTTCTTCCGGGGAAAGGTATTCCATTAATACACTGGAAGATGTAGCGCCATATATATCGCAGAAAGGCTGGTCATCTCCTTCAAGCATCTGCAATTCGCTGAATTTCAGATAAAGATTGGAGATAAGATAAGTTTTCTCCCTGGTCATGCATTCAACAAGGTGAAGACGATGCCGTGTGAGACGTTTCAAAGCAAGAAACTGGCTGCCGCGCCAAGGCTCGGATTCAATGTTTCCGGCTCTTGCATAGTCTGCAATAACAAAGGCATCAATAGGATCAGATTTACCAAGTCCTATATAGCTTTTCTTGTAGTTTGCAGTACATTTAGGGTTCAGGACAAAAACATAAGGCTTAAACCGCATCAATTCTTCGCAAGAAGAAAGATAATTAGCGATATGGATGCTGTAAACAGAAGTTGATTCTAAAGCAGCAACAACCATAGTTAAGTCGGGGTGTTGATTTAAACACTCAAGTATCTTCAAAGCTAATTCCTCAGCCCCGGGCTGATTGTTAGCAAAAGAAGAGTTTATGTATTTATTTTTGAAAAAATCCAAAGCACAAACATAGTTGGATTTTGAGCTGACGTCAATACCGACGTAAAGCGTAGATAAAGGGTTAATCTTTAACATGATATCACCCGCCTTTCCGATTAAGTATTCTTGGAATCTGAAGTAAAAGGTTTATCCTGGGAATCATATGCTGACCGAAACCTCGCGTAATAAGCATACACTCTGGCAGCTCTTTTGCTGGTGCTGTACGCCAGAGGATGAAACATCTGTGTAAGCGGAATATGACATATGAATCAGGCTGCAAGCTTTCTAAGCAGGCACCGAGATCGGGCTGAAAGGAGGCAAAGCAGAGCCTCTAGACATCAGACTCTGCTGATATCATACCACAGAATAACTTATGTAACTAATAACCAAAGTAGATGAGATGGAAAGGGATTATCCCAGGTGTCTCAGATCATCTATAAATCTATAGAAAGAATAAGTGCATAACCATCGTTTCTACTGGCTATACACTTATTATACGAGGAGGCAGAAATATGATTGAAAAAATAGCAATTGATTTAGTAGATCAGATGACAGAAACAAAACTGATCCATAAAGATATGGCAGAACGATATATTTATGTTGCGATTTGTTGGATGGAGAAGTTTATTACCATCGGCACAATTATTTTAATCAGCATAGCAGTTCAAAAGTTTCTTCCTACCTTATTTTTCCTTATTTTTTTCTTGGGATTAAGGAAAAGAACCGGCGGGTATCATTTAGACAAATTTAATCAATGCTATCTGGCATCAATTCTTTCTTATTTGGCTATTTTGGGCATAAGTACAAGTTTGGCGAGTTATCCTCTATGGTTATTAGGAATGTTACTGCTTGCAATGTTAGGGATTGGAATAATAGGTACAGTTAATCATCCAAATATGCATATGGATTCAGCGGAGTTGGTAGAGTCAAAGAAGGAAGCGAGAATTATACTCTTGTTGGAAGGAAGTATAATATATTGTTGTGTTCTGTTAGGAGCAGATATGGTTTTCATCAGTTATATGGCAATAGCTGTTATATTGTGTGCAGCTTTGCTTTGTATAGCAAAAATCTTAAAACAGGAGGTGAAGGAGAATGAAGAAGGTTAATAAGAAAGTGTTGAAGGTTGTGGAGCGCGCAATGAGAAATGAAGCAGTACATGGGATAGATGGTTTCCCGCCGCCATGTTTGGGAATATGGCATCAGCCGAAAAGACCAACCAATCAGAAGAAAAAATAATTGAGGGTTGGTTAGCTAGTCTATTTATTGGATTCCTATATTAGCAAATATGGGAATCTGATAAATAGAAACCTGTATTAGAATATACTAATTAGTCACTTGGACTCCGAATGGAGAGAGTGTCATGATTTCGATTGACAGAGAAATCATAGGAGGTAGATTTCAAAATTAATTACAGCAGTATTGGTATTGTATATGGCATTTTCAACTGTGGCATTTGTGGCAGAGCCTGCAATATCGGTGAAAAAACATTTTTTATAGAAGTTTTCTGTTGATAGATTGTTAAGGAGACGGTTACAAATGGAAAAAGAGAAAATAAGTAAAAGCTTAGATTTGCTTTTGAAAAATAAGTTTGGATGTAGTGATGAAAAATTAAGTATGATGAAAAAAGATAGATTTTTATCAAGTGAGATAGGTTTTTCTGCTGCTAATCTTTTAGAATTATTCTTAGAGATTGAAAAAGAGTTTGGAGTTTCTTTTTCAAGAGATGAAATTTTAAATATACAGTTCGATAATTACACAGAGCTAGTAGAATGTATTAACAAAAAGCAGGGAGGAAAATAATATGATAGATACTAATATAGGAAATGTAGGAGTAAATCTATATCAGAACTCTTATACAAATTCTATCCAAAATAGGGACAATGAAAAAAAATCGGAATCTTTTACAGATAAAATAGTGGAAACAGTTAATAATAGTAGCTTGACAGATTTAAATAGCATAATGTTCCCAGGGGATGTGACTATTAGTTATCCACCGAGTTTAACCAATGTTTCATATAATAGTGCAATCTCTGAAAAATCAAAGACTGAAATGACTTTGGATGAGTATAAGCAATGGGTTATGAATGAAATATCTCAAATGCCTGTAAGCGGATGGGTTCGTTCTACATATTCATCTGGAGCAACAGTAATTAAAGAAGAGGCTTTTGAAAGAATGAAAAGTGATCCAGAGTATGAAAACTATGTATTGAATAGAGTTCGTTCGGCATATTCTGTTCGGAGTTTACCTGTTGGTTCAAACAATGTTAGTTACGATGTTATTGGAGCATCGCCAGAAGAATGTTATGGTTATGCAGGACCAGTAGGAAAGAGCGATTTAGAAACTATCAATGATGGGGAAACTTGGTGGGAGAAACGTCACAAGAAGATGGAGGAATTGCTTGAAGAGCAGATGGAAAAAAGTCAAAGGGAGCATTTGGCAAGGAGCCAGCAGGCAGAAGAGGAATATTTACGTCAGGTATATGCAAACCGACAGAAAATGTACAATCTACTAAATAAATCTTTTAATGAAAATGTTGATAGTAATAATAGTTCTATTCAATCATTGATGGAGGCGGCTACTTCTGCTTATGAAAAAAATATTGAAGTGCCATCAAGTGGTAAAATATGATTTTTTAAAAGATTATAATCAAATTATTAAATAATAATTTTGTTTATAAAATATTAAGTGAAGGAGGATATGGCAATGAAGAAAGCATTAGGAAAGAAAAATTCCGTAAGCAATGGTACAGTAATGTCTTTTGCTTGCAATTGCATGACCGTTTGCAATATTGGATGTACATGTGGTACTACAGATGCATCTACCACAAATGCTCAGAATTTGGCAAAGGTAGTGTCTAACGGAATGCAGATGTCAACATGGTCTTCTATGTAATTCCTTGTAAGACATTGTATTGACAGGATACAGCGATAGGTTATCTTATCGCTGTATTTTTATAAAATATAATTACGGAAGAAGGGAAATTTAATGCAAGAAAAAGAGTTTTTTATTCATTTATTTAGAACATTAAATTCATACTATTTGTATGATGTAAACCTAAATTCTATAATTAAAATAAATGAGATAACTTACAATAAATTGAAAAACAAGCAAGAGATTCTGGGTGAAGATTTGCAGATTAGTAAATTGAAGCAACGTGGTTTTTTACAACCAATAGATAGAAATATTAATATAGAGCATCCTTTAACAGATAAAGTGGAAAGCTATTTACAAAATAATGTATCTCTTTTAATATTGCAGGTTACACAGAATTGTAATCTGCGGTGTAAATATTGTGTTTACTCGGGCAGTTATATTAATCGAGTTCATACAAATAAACGTATGAACTTTAACACAGCGAAACAAGCGGTGGACTTTTATTATGAACATTGCAAAAATGTCGATATTGCTTCAATAAGTTTTTATGGGGGTGAACCATTATTAGAATTTGAACTCGTAAAAAGGGTTGTGGAATATTGTGAAAAAAAATTTAGCGGCAAACAATTAAATCTTAATATGACTACAAATGCTACATTATTAACAACTGAGATGATGGATTTTTTACAATTACATAAAATCAATTTAACAATTAGCTTGGATGGACCAGAAGAAATACAAAATAAAAATCGTGTTTTTGCTGATAATGAGACAGGTACTTTTATAAAAGTGCTAGAGAATTTGGATAGATTCAAGCAATTATATCCAGATTATGTAGATACAATTAGCTTTAATGCCGTATTTGATGAAGAAAACAATTTTAAAATAAGTAGTGACTTTTTTTCTTTCGATTTTATGAAAAAAGCAACTGTGACATTTACAACGGTTAGTGATCGTGATGTGAAAGAGGAAAAGGCTATAAAAGAAGAATTTGCTATAAACTACAAATACGAGTTGTTTAAAATGTTTTTGCACTGTATTGGGAGATTGGAGCAGGAAGATGTTTCAAAATTAATGTCAGCACATATTAACAAAATAAAGCAGAGTGTACATGAACATTTGAAAAAGCCTTTTATTATGAATGGAAAAACCTATCCAAGCGGACCTTGCATTCCGGGTGTAAATCGATTATTTGTTACTGTAGATGGAGATTTATTTCCGTGTGAAAGAGTTAGTGAAGCAAATAGTGCCTATAAAATCGGTAATTTAGAAGATGGGTTTCAACTTGAAAAAATAAAAGATCTATTAAATATTGCTCGATATACAAAAACACAATGTAGTTCATGTTGGGCGATGGGGTATTGTGATGGATGTGCATCTGATATGGGCGAAGGGGACAAATTAGTTGCAAAAAAGAGGCTAGAGAGGTGCGCATCGATGCGTTTTACTACAGATGAATTAATGAAAGAATATTGTGTGCTACGAGAGAACGGATACAATTTTGAATAAATGAAAGGAAGAAATTTATGAGAGCATTAGTATATCCATATGATGAAAATTTTGAGACATTCATTAATTATGGTGATTTTATAGAAGGAATAGAAATTGCAGAGGTTCTTTCTCCCATTGGTTGGGGATTGCAAAATAAAACAATTGGAGAAAATATTCCGATAAAAGCAAATGTAAATGATATTGATTGGAAGCAAATTGATACTTTGTTATTAATTGATACTATTAGATTGAATCTAAATTCAGATGATATACTTGAAGTAGTTAAAGCAGCAGTAAAAAATATAAAGAATGTTGTTTTAAATAGAGATATTGATGAAAAGTTATATTCTTATATATTGGATATATGTGAGAATGAAAAAATTAGATTTATGGATGTTCGAATGCAAACTCAATGGCAAGCATCAAATGATAACCAGTTAAAGTCAATTCATACACCAATAATTACAGTGGCAAGTATGGGAGAGTGTTGCAATAAGTTAGAAGTGCAAATGTATTTAAAAAAATATTTAAATAGATTGGAATATAAGGTGTGTGTAGTTTCTTCCAGAAAGAATACGGAAATAGTAGGGTTACACTCTTTTCCATCTTTTATGTATAATAATCAAATAAATGAATCTGAAAAAATAATTGGATTTAATCATTATATAAAAAAGTTGGAGGTTGAGGAAAATCCCGATATAATTTTAATTGGTATACCGGGAAGTATTATGCCTATATCTGAAAAACATTCAGAGTTTTTTGGTGTTTTTGCTTTTGAAGTTTTTAATGCAATTCAGAGTGATATGTTTTTGTTCTGTATACATAATAATATCTACACCAATGAATATTTTGAAGAATTACAGAAATTGTGCAAATATCGTTTTCAGTCTGATATAGATGCAATTATAGTATCAAATTATTTATATGATAGTCTTTCGTTGCAAACCGAAGGAAATCTTAAATATTTATCTTTTGATGATGAAGAGGTTAATAAAAATATTGCTAGCTATCCAGATAATGTATATAGCAGAGCTACTTATGAGAAGCTTGCAGAAAATGTAATAGCAACATTATCTGAATATGCAGATTTTCAGGTGATGTAAATAAAAAGGTGAAACTTAGGTGATGTAATTGAAGAAAGAGAGAATAGCAATAATTGATAATGGAATAAATGGAAAAATTTTAAATAATAATAAAATGCTAACGGAAATTGTCATTGATGAAAATAAGAATTGTAAGAAAGAACATATGGAAATTCATCTTACAGATTTTCAGCATGGCACTATATGTGCATTGATTTTAGAAAAATATTATCCAGATTGCATATTGAGTAGTATCCAGATTTTAGATAAAAAAGGTAAAGGAGAGATTGAAAAAATAGAACCTGCTTTTGAGTGGTGTTATCAGAATGGTGTAACTCTTATCAATCTAAGTCTTGGAACCACAAATTTTAGTGATTGTGAGAAACTAAATAAGATGATCAATAAATATGCTAATAAAGGCTTGATAATAGTGGCAGCAACGTCGAATACAGGGTTTCTTACATATCCAGCAAGTTTTTCTAATGTGATTGGAGTAGCAACAACAGGTAGTCCTATACAATATTGTAATCATTATATTCATCTAGGGATAGATGCGGTTGCTTCTTCAGAACATACTATTAAAATGTATGATACAGATTTAACAACACAGTTAAGTAACAGTTATGCTACGCCATTTGTGTGTGCGTTAGTAGCACGAAAAATAAGCATGGATGGAATAAGGGATATACATGCATTAAAAAGCTATGTAAGTACCCAAACTCATTTAGACATAATAGGAGATTTGTATGATCCGGATTGGGTTTACAAAGCATATATGTTAAATGGAAGAAATAAAAGTAAAGCAAATTATTATTTTGAGGTGGTCTATGGTAATGTAGAGGAAATAGAGGGCGAAATAGATACCATTATTACATATTCTTTAGCGGAATTAGAACAAATAAGATTAAAGAATAAGAATCTGATATATCTTGGAGAAGATGACATTATAAATGTGCAAACAACAGGTTTTAAATGGAGCCAGAACACAAGGGTACAACAAATACTTAATAACAAACATCATGGAGGCGACTTGTGTATCCCAATAATCTTTTTGGATATAGAAGATTTCATGGATGAATATTTCATTATGTCAGAACTTAAGCGTTTATTTAAGGAAGACGGATATAATGCTTATGCTATTGCTACAGAGGCAGAAAGTATATTGTATAGACTGGAGTATATTCCAGATGTATCCTTACCAAATCAAACTATCAAGGATTTCATAGAAGGTCAAGTTTATTACAAACAAAGCGATTTGATTTTGTGGAGCGTAGCAAAAGAAAAGAAAAGAAGGATGTATGAATTATATCCTGACTATGATATGGAAATTTTATTTAAAAACAATATGGAAAACACAGAAGTTTCTTTCTATATAGAAAAAAGGCTTTTTCGGAAAGAAGAATATTGGGATATGGAAGAACATATTAAAGAAATTTATGCTATAATTGTGCATTATTTAACGGAGGCTGATCATGAGTAATAAGCAGGCAGTAAGAAAGTTACTCGGACTTTTAAGAGAGCATAAAAGAATTATCGGGGTTATTATTGGATGCTTGTTGATTTCTACAGGACTTAATTTGTGCATACCCTTAATCAGCAGGCAGATCATGGATGATGGTTTTATTGGTGGCAATAAAAGTTTGTTAATCAAATTGGTTTTAATAACATTGGTAATATATGGGGTTAATTCACTTATAGATATTATCAAAGAGAAGAAAAGGGTAGACATTTCTTCAAAAATTCAATATTTCCTTTCAGAGCAGTCTTTTTCACATCTAATGAAATTGAGAATGAGTTATTTTAATAGTACCAATTATGCTGAAATATTGAATAATGTTAATATGGATATTAGTAAAATGACATCTGTTGCAGATAGTAGTGTGTTTTTTGTTATTACACAGGCATTTAGTATGGTAGGTGGGGTAATTGGTCTATTTATTATTGATTACAGAATGACGATATTAGTGCTTATATTTATTCCGGTCAAGTGTATTGTTATGAAGCATTTTGCAAAAAAGCAAAAGTCAATAATGGATGATTTTATTATAAGTAACCAAAAATATGCAAGATGGTTTGGAGATACCGTTGGTGGAGTTAAGGAAGTCAAGCTGTTTAATATTCTTGACAAGAAGCATAAGGAATTTGCTCTCAATCAAAATACTCTGATAGATAAGCAAAAGCAAATGAACATGCTTAATCAATGGAACTCTATTGTAGACACGATAATGGTGGAGGTACTTTCAACATTATTATATATTGTAGGGGCGAATTTGGTTTTTGAGCTTCAATTATCTGTGGGAAGTGTTTTTTCATTTATTACATATAGTGCCTATGTGACCGGACCAATATCAGCGATTTTGAATATTGGCTATTTGCTATCTGGCATTATACCATCCACAAAGAGATACTATGAATTTATGGATCTTCGGGAGGAGGCGGATAATGGGAAAATTGCTGAACCAGTTTTCGGAGAGTTAACATTAGAAAATATATTTTTCTCCTATGAGATAGACAAGCCCATTCTTATAGATGTTAATTTGAAATTTCCAATGGGAAGTAAAACAGCTTTGATTGGCAGGAATGGATCAGGTAAAACGACGATTATTAACCTGCTTACAAGGCTATATGAGCCGATGAATGGGCAGATATTATTGAAAGGAGTGAATATTTCAGAGATTACATTAGAGGCGTATAGAAATATGGTATCAGTAGTTAGTCAGCAAATATATCTCTTTAATGATACGATTAGAAACAATATATGTCTGTATAAGCAAGTAAGCGATGAAGTGATAGAAGATGCCTGCAAGGATAGTAGCTTGGATGAGTTTTTAGAGGAAGTATCTTTAGATTATGTGGTTGGACAGAATGGAGCAATGCTTTCTGGCGGACAAAAACAGAAGATAGCTCTTGCTAGAGCCTTGGTGCATGATAAACCGATTATAATATTTGATGAAGCGACTTCCAATACGGATGTATACTCAGAGCATCAAATTAACGGATTGTTGCATACAAGATTAAAAGATAAGACAGTAATTGTTATTACACATAAAAAGGAGATACTTAGTGAAGTGGATCAGATTGTTATGTTAAAAGAGGGGGTTGTCGTTGAAACAGGATGTTATAATGAATTGTTAAATAAAAGCAATGAGTTTAGAAATATGTTAGATCTGGATAGTTGATAACTAAATAATTTAATGCTAGGTAAGTCCTTTCAAATAAATTTAGTAAATTTTATTTGAAAGGATTTTGTACGTTTTCTGTTAAAATAAGTCATTTTCTGCAATATTATTGCTAATAGCAATACTTATTGTTATAGTTATGGTTGTCTTATGACAACAAATTCCATATTGCATATCCTATATAATCGTTTTAATTCCAGTCTTATTGAAAAATAAATACAGTCGATCATCCAATACAAAAGAAGATTAAAGGGGGGCTGTAAAAAAACTCCCCTGACAGAAAAATCGCCCAGACCGTGAGGTCTGAG
>ENA-OPWH01001357-OPWH01001357.1-human-gut-metagenome-genome-assembly--contig:-NODE-1357-length-15601-cov-5.225460_pt1 | contig 15601 bp, 17 predicted proteins | sample MGYA00241506_ERZ502004 | MGnify/ENA primary metagenome ERZ502004 (study PRJEB25962, sample SAMEA2043049) | human gut metagenome | biome: human gut; feature: human-associated habitat; material: faeces... | reverse complement strand
TTCCAGTTTTCCAAGCTTCTCCTCTACGGCATCTCGTAATCCAGGGGTTACCTCTATATTTCTTCCAGTAATACAACGATGGTTCCGCCGCAGACCATGCCTTCCTCCTCTGCGACATCGGAGGCGTAGATAATTTCCGTCTTTCTCGGCTTGCCGTATTTCTTGATAACTTCCTCAAGCTCGCTGATAATTATCGCGCCGACTCTGCCGCGTTTTGCAAGGATATCCTCAAGATCGGCAATGAGCTTTTCGAGATCTTCGATATCCTGCGTGCGCTTTAAGATATATTCGCGGTTTAAATGACGAAGCTTTATCTCCGCGACATACTCCGCCTGGATGCGGTCGATTCCGAAGCCTATCATGAGGTTCGGGACGACCTCCGCCTCCTCTTCGGTATTTCTGACGATTTTTATCGCCTTGTCGATATCGAGGAGGATTTTTTCAAGTCCGCGCAGCAGATGCAGCTTGTCCTTCGCCTTTTTGAGGTCGAAGTAGGTTCTGCGTCTGACGCACTCCATGCGGAACGCAATCCACTCGTTGAGCAGCTCTTTGATGCCCATGACGCGGGGCGAACCGGCAATCAGGACATTGAAGTTGCAGGCGAACGAATCCGAGAGCGGAGTGAGCCTGTAGAGCTTCTGCATGAGCTTGTCGGGGTCTGTTCCCCTCTTTAAGTCTATGGTTATTTTAAGACCGCTCTTGTCCGTCTCGTCGCGGATATCGCTTATTTCTCTTATCTCGCCCGCCTTGACCCTGTCGATAACCTTTTCTATTATAGACTCGCTCGTTGCGGTCGAGGTCATCGGGATTTCCGTTATATCAATGCAGTTGTTCGACTTGTCATAAGTATATTTGGCGTAGAGCTTGAACGAGCCGCGGCCTGTGCGGTAAATCTCCTCGATCTTCGCGCGGTCATAGAGTATCTTCGCGCCGCCCGCAAAGTCGGGTGCTTTGAGGGTATCCGCAACGCAGTGGTCGGGGTTTCTGATAAGCTCGATAGTCGTGCGGCAGACCTCTTCGAGGTTAAATGAGCATATGGAGCTCGCCATGCCGACGGCTATACCGGTGTTATTATTGACGAGCACGCTCGGGAAAGTGACCGGCAGAAGCGTCGGCTCTTTCATGGTGCTGTCGTAGTTATCAACAAAATCGACGGTATCCTTGTCGATATCCTTGAAAAGCTCGGCGCTTATGGGGTCGAGCTTCGCCTCGGTATATCTCGAAGCCGCCCACATCATATCGCGCGAATACGCTTTACCGAAGTTACCCTTTGAATCGACGTACGGGTGCAGCAGCGCTTCATAGCCGCGCGAAAGTCTGACCATAGTCTCATATATGGCGGCGTCGCCGTGGGGGTTCAGCTGCATGGTGCGTCCGACGATATTAGCCGACTTTGAGCGCGCACCGGTGAGCAGGCCCATTTTGTACATGGTATAGAGTATCTTCCTGTGCGAGGGCTTGAAGCCGTCTATCTCCGGGATAGCACGCGACATAATGACGCTCATCGCATAAGGGAAATAGTTCGTTTCAATGGTATCGGTTATCGGCTGTTCGACAACTTCACCCGCGCCGATGATATGAACTCCGCTCTTGAGCGGATCGATTTCATTTTTCGGGGGTTCTTTTTTGCCTCTTTTTCCCGCCATTTATATCAAAATCCTTTCAATAGTTAAGCTGTTACGAAACATCCGCCATGTCGATATATGCCGCGCCGTCGCGTGCGATATGCTCTTTTCTGCCGGCGAGATTGTCGCCGAGCCAGAGATCAAATATCTCGGCAGTTTTCTGGGCGTCGGTCGGGTCAACGCGGATAAGGCGGCGGGTCGCGGGATTCATCGTCGTCAGCGACATCATGTCCGCATCGTTTTCACCGAGTCCTTTCGAGCGCTGGATGGTGAACTTGCTGTTTTCAAGCTGGGAAAGGATATCCTGCTTCTCCTGCTCGTTATATGCAAACCATGTCTCGTCCTTTGAGTTTATCTCATAGAGCGGCGACTCCGCGATATACACCTTGCCCTTTTCAATAAGCGTGGGCATGAGGCGATAGATCATCGCGAGGATAAGCGTGCGTATCTGGAATCCGTCAACGTCGGCATCGGTGCAGATTATGACCTTGCTCCAGCGCAGCTGGTCGATATTGAACGCAACCATATCTTTCATCGACTTCGACTTGACCTCGACTCCGCAGCCAAGAACTTTTATCAGATCGGTTATGATATCGTTTGCAAATATTTTGTTATATTCCGCCTTCAGGCAGTTGAGTATCTTACCTCTTACAGGTATAATCGCCTGAAATTCCGCATTGCGCGCAAGCTTTACTGAGCCGAGAGCCGAGTCGCCCTCCACTATGAACAGCTCGCGCTCGGAGACATCCTTGCTGCGGCAGTCAACGAATTTCTGCACGCGGCTGCCCATATCGTTGCTCGACTGGAGCTTGCCTTTTATGTTGAGCTTCGTTGTCTCCGCACGGACACGCGCACGCATATTGACGAGCACCTGATCGCATATCTTGTCCGCATCGAGCTTGTTTTCGATGAAATACACCTCGAGCTGATGCTTGAAAAACTCGGTCATTGCCTCCTGAATGAACTTGTTCGTGATAGCTTTTTTCGTCTGGTTCTCATATGAAGCTATGGTCGAGAACGACGAGATGACAAGCACAAGGCAGTCTTCAATATCCTGAAAATTTATCTTTGAATCGGATTTGAGATATTTTCCGCTCTTTTTTATATAAGCGTCTATCTGCGACACGAAAGCGGAGCGTACAGCTTTATCCGGTGCGCCGCCGTGTTCAAGGTAGCTCGAGTTGTGATAGAACTCCTTGAGCTGAACTTTGTTCGAGAAGCAGAGCGCGGCGTTTATCTTCAAAGTATAGTCGGGCTGATCAGCTCTGTCGCGGCCGACGCGCTCGCCGCTCCATGTGCAAATGGAAGAAAGTCCGTTTGAGCCGACCACCTCGCGGACATGGTCGGCGATACCGTTTTCGTAGAAATATTCAAAAGTATCGAACTTTGAGCCGTTCTGATTTTTGAGCACGAATTTGACGCCCGCGTTGACTATCGCCTGGCGGCGCATCATATCCTGAAAATACTCGAGTGGTATGTTGATATCGGTGAAAACTTTGAGATCCGGGCGCCACTTTATGCGCGTACCGGTGTCTTTTTTATTATACGGCTCCTTTATCATATCACCGACGGGCTTGCCGCCCTTGAAATTCAGATGATAGCAAAAGCCATTTGAATGTATCTCCGCCTCCATATATTCCGAGGCATACTGAGTGGCGCAAAGACCGAGTCCGTTTGTGCCGAGAGAATACTGATAGCTGCCGCCGTCGTTTGTCTTATACTTGCCGCCGGCATACAGCTCGCAGAAAGTCAGCTTCCAGTTATATTCCTTTTCTTTCTGGTTATACTCAACGGGTATTCCGCGTCCCTGATCCTGAACCTCAACGGACTTGTCCTCAAATCGGGTAACGGTTATTGTATTACCGAAGCCCTCACGCGCCTCGTCAACAGAGTTCGAGATAATCTCGAACACAGAGTGCTCGCAGCCCTCTATGCCGTCGGAGCCGAAGATGACCGCAGGTCTTTTGCGCACGCGGTCGGCGCCCTTGAGCACCTCTATGCTCTCCTGATTGTAGGTTGCCTTATTCGCCATTTAGCTGTCCCCCGTAAATCAAATGCTACGCATTATTTTGTATCATACATATTTAATTATACACCATATATTGGCTTTTTGTCAACGATATCAATAGGTATAGAAAAAGACAGACCATGCGATAACACACAGTCTGCCGGATAAAATTATGATTTGTTACGCCCTTTGCTTTTTCTTGAACACATCTGCGGGAAGCTGGGCGAGAACTATTGCGACGAACATGATGATGCAGCCGCTGAGCTCCCTTACCGACATTTTTTGATCTATCAGCACCCATGCGAATATGACAGCGAACACCGATTCAAGGCACAGCAGAAGCGAAGCGACCGTGGGGTCTGAATCGCGCTGGCCGAGGGTCTGGAAAGTGAAAGCCACTCCGCAGGACAAAATACCTGTGTAGAGCAGATAGGGCGCGGCGCTCATTATGGCATGGATACTCGGCTTTTCAAAGATAAACATAAGAACGACGGATATTATGCCCGAGACAAAGAACTGCGCGCATGAGAGCTTGACTCCGTCGACTATAGCCGAATATTTGTCGATAACAAGAATATGTATCGCAAAGCCGACCGAGCACGCGAGAGCGAGCAATTCTCCCTTGCCGAAAGTCGCCTTGCCGCCCGCACACAGCAGATAAAGTCCGACAATACCGAGTCCGACGCCTATCCACACAGGAAGACTGACGCGCTTTTTGAAGAAAACGAGGCTGATTATCGGTACGAGAAGCATATAGAGCGCGGTTATGAAGCCGACCTTGCCGACCGTTGTATAGCCGAACGCCGCCTGCTGAAGATTGCTCGCCACGCAGAGAACCGTCCCGCAGACAAGTCCGCCGACAATGAGACTTTTTCTGCCTTTTTTCTTTTCTTCTAGCGTTTTCTGTTCAGCCGAGCCGAGCTTTTTGTTTTTTGATTTTTGAACTCCCGACATTATTGCAATGACCGGCAGGAGCACCGTGCCGCCCATAATCATTCTTATGCCGTTGAAGGTCAGAGTTCCGATTACTTCAAGTCCCTCGCTCTGAGCCACAAACGACAGTCCCCATATAACGGCGGCGAGAATGAGAAAGATGCCGCCTTTAAGCTGTCCTTTTTTCGTTGTTATCACTCCACTGAAGTTTTCCGAAATATGATAGCACAAAGGCAAATAATAAAAATCGGATTTTGGAATAAAATATAATTTTCAAAAAGATTTTCGGTTTATCTCTCCGCGAGCGGAAGTATTGAGCCGATATCGGTTAATTGAAAGTCCCCTGCCTCCTCCGCACGCACGCCGAATGAAGAGAGAAAGGCTCTGATTTTTTCGCTGTCCTTATGAGATGCAAGCGAGCCGTTGAAGAGCATTGTATCGGGCGCAATGAGTCCGCAGCAGCCGCCGATAAAGCCGTATTCGCGCCCTGGCAGAATGACATCGCCCTTTGAGACGAGCAGTACAGCAAGTCCGTTTTTTTCGGCCGCCGAGGCTATTGCCCCATCATCGGTAATTATCGCGTTTTCAGTCACCGGCACTACCGAGCATTTTGTGTAGCCCTGGCGCACGGGTATTAAACTACGCCCGGAAAAGTCGATGTTTTTGCAGACGGTTTTGGGATTGAGTATCGCATAACTGCCGAAAAGCGCGGCATTGAGCGGCACATCGGCGGGATATTTATCGCCGAGCGGAGTGTCGAGAACCTGCACATCAAAGCCCATTTCAATAAGCTTTTCCGCGTTGTTACACTGCTCTCGGCTCAATATGATTTTTCGCCCGCCGAGATGCAATAAGTGCAAATCGGCGTGGGCGGCTGTGCCGTCGGTTATCGCGGCGCACGGCAGGATATCAAAAACACTGATTCCGCGCGAGAGAAGATATTCTTTTGCTTTTTCTGCGCCGACGCTTACAGCAGCGAGGGTGATTCCCCTCTTCGGCAGGTTCGGCGATTCTATAGGGGTCATAAAATTCATCAGTCAACGCAGTTCGCGAACGCCTCATAGACATTCTTGACGCCGATGACCTCTATCTCCTTTTTGAGCTTGTCCGGCACGGATTTGAAATTATGGCGCGGGATGATGCAAGTTTTAAAGCCGAGTCGGGCCGCCTCTTTTATGCGCTGTTCGCAGTGGTTGACGGAGCGAATCTCGCCGCCGAGTCCTATCTCGCCGAAAGCGAGCACATCGTCTCTTATCGGGACATCCTTGAGGCTCGAAATAAGCGCAAGCGCGACGGAGAGGTCGGTCGCGGGTTCATCGAGCTTGAGTCCGCCGATGACATTTATATATGCATCCATATTGCCGAAGAAATAGCCCGCCCGCTTTTCGAGGACGGCTAAGAGCATAGCCATGCGGCTGTAATCAAAGCCGGTCGCCATACGGCGGGGATTGCCGAAGCTCGACGCGCTGACAAGAGCCTGAACCTCGGCGAGTATCGGGCGGGTACCCTCCATAGCGCAGGCGATGCAGGTGCCCGAAGTGTTCTTCGGTCTGCCTGAAATCAGCATAAGGGACGGATTCTCGACCTGAGAAAGTCCGCTGTCGAGCATCTCGAAAACGCCTATCTCATTCGTCGAGCCGTAGCGGTTCTTGACGGCGCGGAGGATTCTGTAAGACATATTGCGGTCGCCCTCGAAATAGAGCACCGCGTCAACTATATGTTCGAGCACCTTGGGACCCGCGATGTTGCCGTCCTTGTTGACATGACCGACGACTATAATCGGGATATTGCTGCTCTTCGCGGTGCGCATGAACATCGAAGTCGATTCGCGCACCTGCGTGACACTGCCCGCAGAGGAGCTGAGGTCACTTATGACCATAGTCTGTATCGAGTCGATGATAACGAGCCCGGGCTTGTTGATATTTATATACTCGCATATAGCCTGAACGTCGGTCTGGCTCATTAAAGTCAAGGTCGGGCTTGTGACGCCGAGCCTGTCCGCGCGGAGTTTTATCTGATAGACCGACTCCTCGCCCGAGACATAGAGAATATCGAGATCTTTGCCGATATATTGGCATATTTGAAGCAGGATAGTTGATTTTCCTATGCCGGGGTCGCCGCTCAGAAGCACCAACGAGCCCTTGACTATTCCGCCGCCGAGAACGCGGTCGAGCTCGGTGAGTCCCGTCTGATAGCGTATCTCCTCATCGGCGGTTATCTCGCTGAGAGCATATGTCTTGACGCTGCGCGCGCTCGCGCCGCTCTTGGACGCCGGAGCGGCGGGCGCTTTTATCTCCTCGTTCATGGTGTTCCACTCGCCGCAGCCCGGGCAGCAGCCGAACCATTTCGGGCTTTCATAGCCGCATTCGGAACAGATATAGACCGATTTTGCCTTGCCTGCCATTTTATGTTACCTCCGTCAGTTTTTCGTCTTGTTTTAAATAGTCTGTTATACCGCACATGACCGAAAAAGCCATGGCGTTCTGATAATTATCGTCTTTTAGTTTCAGCGTCTCGGCGGCGTTCGAGAGGAAGCCGCACTCGACCATAACCGCCGGAGACTGCGCATGATAGAGCAGATATATCTCAGTGCCAGTGCGCTTGACGGCGCGCTGATTCTGAGGCTGGATAAGCGAGCGGATATCCTGCTGAATCGCCCTTGCCAGCTTCTCGCTCTCCGGATTGTTTTTGGAATAGAACACCTGTGCGCCGCTGTATGACGGGCCGCCGTAGTGGTTCTGATGTATGCTCACGAACAGGGCATCGGGCGTCTGTTCGATGATTTTCATTCTGTTTTTTATATCCGAGACCTTTTGCTGACGCACGGTTTTTGCGGAGTCGTCGGCTATATCGTCGTCCGTTTCGCGAGTCATGATGACATTGTAGCCCGCTGTGTCAAGCATATCGCGCAGCTTCAGGGCTATGGACAGATTTATATCTTTTTCGACCGTTCCGTCCGCCGCAGTCGCGCCGCCGTCCATGCCGCCGTGACCTGCGTCAACGATAATTGTCACGGTGCGAAGCGCATTTGAAGAGGCCCTGCGTGCATATCCGGAGCCGCGCGAGGATATCATCACGAAGCATATAATCATTATTACAACCGCCGCCGCGATACCGAGAACGACGAGCCTTGAACGCTTTTTGAAATTTATCACCATACCGACACCCCCACAAAAGAATATGCGGAGAGTCGCGGCATTATTAGAACAGCGGCGGGCAAAATAGGAAAAAGGAGCTGAGAAAATGAAAGGAATAACAAAAATTATCGGCGGTCTTGCCATCGGGACGGTCAACTCCGCGCTCGGAGCCGGCGGCGGAATGATCGCCGTGCCGATGCTCAGAAAAAGCGGAATGGAGCAAAACAGAGCGCAGGCAAACGCGGTGGCGCTCATTATGCTGCTGACCGCGGCGAGCGCGGGAATATATATTTACACAGGGAAAGTAACCTTCGGCGATGCGCTCCCCTATCTCCCGGCGGGGCTTATAGGAAGCGTTCTCGGTTCTTTCATTCTGCCGAAGATACCGACGAAAATACTCGGCAAGATTTTTGCCCTTTTCATGCTTTGGGCGGGAGTGAGGATGCTGATGCGATGAAAACGATACTGGCAGCTTTTTTCTCCGGTCTCGCCGGCAGTCTCGGGCTCGGCGGAGGCGGGGTGCTGGTGCTCTATCTCGTGCTCGCACTCGGTATGCCGCAGCTCAAAGCACAGGGCATAAATCTATTATTTTTTATCCCCTGCGCGGTGCTTTCGAGCATAGTTTATTCATTCAAAAAGCTCATCGACTGGAAAAGCGTTCTGCTCTTTGCCGCAGGCGGTCTGCCGGGAGTTTTGCTCGGCAGTCTCGCGGTATCGCACATGAACAGCAATATTCCCGGGAAAATCTTCGGCGGGTTTCTGCTGCTCATGGGCATAAAAGAACTGTTCAGGAAAGGTGATTGATGCACCGATAGTCGAGATAATCCTGGAGGATCATCACTGCACTGACGGCATCGACAACTGCCTTGCGCTTCTTGCCGCGCGTGTTCGTGACATTCAGGGCGTTATGCGCCGAAACCGTTGTCAGGCGTTCGTCGCGCATCACTGTCTCTATGCCCGAAAATTCGGTCAGAGCCGCCGCGAAATCCTCGCAGCGCTGAGCGCGTTCGCCGTGGGTGCCGTCCATATTGACGGGCAGGCCGACGACTATCAGCTCCGCCTTTTTCTCTTTTGCTATCTCTGTTATCTTTTCTATCAGCGGTTCGGGTTCTTTTTCTGTTATAACGGTCACTGGAGACGCCAAAAATTCGGTCTTGTCGCAGACGGCTATGCCCGTTCGCGTATCCCCGTAATCTACCGACAGGATTATCATAAAATACCTCTTAATTAAAAAATTAGCCGCACCGTTATCGGGTGCGGCCGTTTATATATTTTTTCGCCGCAGGTTGAGTTTAATCGTCCGAACGCGGGCTTGTCGGAAGGATGGAATCGATAATATTGCTGACCGCCTCGCCGACTCCGCTGACGACCTCGCTGACGGATCCGCCGCCGCATGCGGTACACTCGGCGGGCATTGCAGACTTCTTATAATACCCCTTCGCAGTCTCCTTGCACGAGGGCGAAGCGAGAAGTCCGGTCTTCTTGCAGTAGTCCTTCTCCTCGACCTTGCCGGTCTTGGGGAACTCCTTGACGGGCAGGTTAGCGTGGATGCGGTCGAGCAGTTCGATATAGACTCGTCCGGAAGCACTGTATCTGAACGGAATGACCTTGGGCTTATCGTAGCCGAGCCAGACTGCGCAGACATAATAGGGCGTGCCGCCGGCTATCCAGCTGTCCTTGGTGTCACTCGTGGTACCGGTCTTGCTCATCAGCTCGAACTTGCCGAGATTCTTGCTCTTGCGGAAATTTCTTGCCGGGACGGTCTTGAGCAGTTCGCGCATAACCTCTGCGGTATCCTCGCTGAGAACTCTCTCGGGCTCGGACTTCGTTTCGAGCAGGACTTCCGTACCCGTGGCATTTGTGACTTTATAATAGCAATAGGGCTCATAGTAATAGCCGTTGTTGCCGAACACGGCATATGCCGCCGCCATTTCAACGGTCGTGACTCCGTTTGTCAGAGCGCCGGTTGCAAGGGGCGCGATATTCGCATCCGCAGAATCATCAAGAGTTGTCAGATGGAACGTCTTTTTCATGAAGTTATAGGCTTCGTTGACGCCGAGCATCTCCGTAATTATTCTGACGGGCACGGTATTGAACGACTTCTGGATAGCATACTGGACGGTTATCTCTTTCTTGCTTCCGTTTGTGCCGTCCGCATTCTGCGGCCAGAGCTTGCCGTTTTGATAGATTGAATAGTCAAGAATCATGCTCGACCAGTTGACATAATTCTTCTCGAGCGCGAGAGAATAGGTCGAAAGGGGCTTTATGGACGAACCGGGCTGTCTCGGGGACTCGGACGCTCTGTTGAGGCAGAGGTTGCCGTTCTTTTCGCCCGCCTGTCCGACTATACCGACGATTCTGCCCTCATAGTCCATGACGGTTGCAGCAGATTGAGCGGCGGGATGCTCGGCGGTGTCTGCCTCCTTATCGAAAGCGATTCTGTTTGAATATACGGTATTGAGAACCTTCTGAACATCGGGGTTGGCGGCAGAATATATCTTGAGTCCGCCGTAATTTATCTTCTCCATCGCCTGGCGGTAGGTGTAGCCGTATTTGCTCATCAGATCCTTGCAGACGGTCTTGATGACATAATCGACATAGAAATCCTGATATTCCTTCTCGGTGTTCTTGTCCTCGGTAGTGTTCTTGGTCTTGCCCGGCTTCGGAACATAGCCCTCGCTGTTTGTGAACACGAGCTTATAGTTAACTGCTTCTTCGTACTCCTCTTTGCTTATCGCCTTTTCCTCGAGCATATATTTGAGACATAGTTCCTGACGCGTTTTGTTCGCCTCGGGATTGAGCAGAGGGTTATACTTCGTCGGCGCTTTTGTTATGACCGCAAGGGTCGCGCACTCGGCGAGATTCAGTTCGCTGACATCCTTGCCGAAATAAGTCTCGCTCGCGGTCTGGACGCCGTAGCAGCCGTTGCCGAGATAAAGGGTGTTGAGATAAGCTTCAAGTATAGCATCCTTGCTGTAGTGCTGTTCAAGGTTCAGAGCGCGCTCTATCTCCTTGAACTTTCGGACGACCGTGACCTCCTTGTCGTTGGTCAGGTTTTTGACGAGCTGCTGGGTTATCGTCGAGCCGCCGCCGCTGGAAAGTCCGGTAGCCGCGCCGAAGGTACGCAGCCAGTCGACGCCGTGATGCTTTTTAAAGCGCTTATCCTCAAGGCAGACGAAAGCGTTTCTGAGATTTTCCGGCATCTTGTCGAAATCGACCCATATTCTGTTCTCCTCGCCGTGGAGCTGAGCCATTTCAACGAGCTCGTTGTTGCTGTCATAGGCATAGACGAACGAGGTCTGGTTCTGATTCGCCTTGTAGTCATCAAGATTTATCGCGATCTCACCGTGGGCAAAGGACACGATATTGAAGAAAACATAACCTCCGATTATCGCCGCGGTGAGCATACCGACGACGAGCACACAGAGTATGACCAGCAGAGCTATCCTGCCGGCTTTTTTATTCGGCTTTTTATTCTTCTTTTTGGAAGATTTTTTGGCTGTTCCCATCTTTTTCGATGCGTTTGCGGAGCTGTTTGCCATCCGTGCGCCTCCTTCACATTACAATCCAGTTAAAAATTATAGCATACTTTTTGCAAAAAGTTTAGTCTAAATCCAAATATTCTCACTATTTTGTAAAATCAAAACAATAGCAGTGTATAAAACAGCGTATAAAAACGCCCGAAAGGGGCAAAAATCACCACGAAAGCAGAAAAAGTAAGCCTGCGGAAAGGAAAAGAAAAGATGAAAACCACGATAAAAAGCATCGCCGTTGCCCTTGCGTTCTGCGCCGCGGCGTTTCTGACCGTCTCGGCTATAATCGAAAACACCGCACCGGACGGGAGCGAAAAATACATCATGCGCGACTACAACGGCAGGATAGCGGTGTTCGTCTACGGCGAGGACGAGCCGCAGGAGATATTCGATGTTTTCACATCTTCCCTGCCCCGCGGCGAAGCCGAGCGCGTCTACAAGGGAATAACGGTCGAGGGCGACGAAGCACTTCAAAAGCTGATAGAAGATTTTACAGGGTAGCAAAAACAAAAGCGGCTGTTATCATCACGCAGGCACTGAGCCTCATGATGAACAGCCGCATTCTATTTTTATTATCGATATTTATTCGCCCTTATCAAACATATCGTTAAGCTGGGCGCACACGGCGGACATTCTGCCGATACGCTCGCGCAGAATAGTTTCGGCTTTCTTCTGCGCCTCGGCGACTATTGCGTTCGCCTGCTCCTGCGCTTCGTTAACTGTCTTCTGTGCCTGACTGCGCGCGGCGGTAACTATTGCATCCGACTGGCCGCGAGCCGACTCATTACTCACTTCGAGCAGACTCTTCTGCGCCTCAAGGTCGGATATCTCCTTTTCGAGAGCTTTCTTTCTGCTCTCTGCGGCGTTGAGCTCGTCAATCATATATCTGCCCTGCTCGTTTCTGAGCTTTTCGAGGCGCTTTATATGCTTTGCAAATGCCACGCAGTTGTTATACAAACTGCGGTTCTGCGTTCTGAGAGCTTCTATCTCTTCGCTCGAAGCCGCTTCGCCCGCAGGAGCTTCGGCACGCTTTTCAAGCTCCGAGCCCCAGGCGTAAATTTTATTATATTCCTCCTGCAGCATCGAGATATACGCATCCGTTGCCGCAATATCGTATCCCCTATCAACCACGGGGAGCTTCATATTTCCTTCCACTTCTGTCATCCCTTCCCAAAAATCAGCTGTTTCTCTTTGCTATATCAACAAGGTTCTTGTAGCTTATCGCCATCGACTCGCGCGGGTCAATATCGCAGGTGTCCTGCTCGATAACGATATATCTTACACCAGAATCCCTGCATGCGCGGTAGCACTCATCGAGATTGAGGTTGCCCGTGCCTACTTCGGCAAAATCGGGCTTGTTCTCGCTGTTGATTTTATAATCCTTGAAGTGGCAGACCTTCATTCTGCCGCTGAGGCGCTTTATGAAATCCGCCGGATCGCCGCCGCCGTACTGAACCCAATATGTGTCCATTATAAAGCCGAACAGCTCAGGATCGGTGTCGTCGATAAGCATATCTATAACGCGCCTGCCGTTATATTTCTTGAACTCGAAGGCGTGGTTATGATAGGCAAAGTGCATCCCCATATCGCGAAGCTTTTTTGCGAGTTCGCCCGTGAGCTTTATGAACTCGCGCACGCCCTCTTCGCTGCCGCTGTACTCCCCCGGCATGCAGCCGACTCCGAGCGTGTCGCAGTGGATCATTTTATGCTCCCTGACAACGGCTTCGGTATCGCTGAGCATGCGGTCGAACGAAGTGTGCGTGACGCAGACATCCATATTGTACTTATCAACAAGATATGCAACCTTCTCCGGCTCGATAGGTCCGATAGCGGAAATTTGAATCGTGTTGATGCCGATAGAATCAAGATAAGCAAAAGTCTTTTCGGCATCCTCATAATTCTGTATGTAATCGCGTAAAGTATAGAGCTGCGCGCCGAGTTTGATATCCGACACGAGAGCACCTCCGTTCCCGCTTTTTCTACAGATTATTATATTATAGCCGTCCCGAAGTTTCAAGTGAATTTACAAAAAAAGCCCGGACTTGCAAACTCCGACAAACCGCGAATATAGATATTCTACGGGAGGCGGTGCTGTGTTCGGTTGGTTTTTGCAGTTACTTTCAAACGGATTTCTCTTTTTTATCCTGCATCTGAGCCAGCCGGGCTCATTTGCCCCGCCGCTGAGTGCGGCGCAGGAGCGCGAAGCTCTTGCGAAAATGCACGCGGGCGACAAATCGGCGCGCAGCGAACTCATCGAGCACAACCTGCGGCTCGTGGCGCACATAGTCAAAAAATACTACGCCGCATATTCGGATCAGGACGATCTTATTTCGATAGGCACGGTCGGGCTGATAAAGGCTATAGACTCGTTCAAGCCCGACAAGGGCACGCGCCTTGCGACATACGCCGCGAAATGCGTTGAAAATGCTATACTATCGCAGTGGAACAAACGGCGGTTGAGGTGGCGGAACGGGTGTCTTTTGAGGCAAAATGGCGCCTGCTGGCGAGAGTGGAAGTCCGCTGCTATATTCTGATTTCCAATGTATCAGGTGCGGTAAAAGTAGCCCCGCTCCAGATTCTTCAATTTCCGGTGATACTGCCGCACAAGTTTCAGGACGCGGAAAAGTTCAATTTGCAGTTCCCGGGCTTCTCGGAAATCACCGAAACAGCGGACAAGCTGCGCTGGCTTCGCTACCAGAAAGGCCTGCGCCAGAGAGATGTTGCAGACTACGCCGGGATAGACCGGAGCACCTACGTCCACTATGAGGAATACGGAAAAGACCTCTATCCGCCAGAGCACATGGAGAAAATCGCGCAGCTTTTTGAAGTGCCGGTCGATACGCTTCTGGATGACTACAATCTATTTCTGAGAAATGGTCAGGGTGAGCAGATCAAGGCGATACGAACGAAACTTGGTCTGACGCAGAGAGAATATGCGGACAAGCTAGGCGTCAGCCTTGGAAATCTCAAGCATTGGGAGCAAAACCGCAAGCAGATTTTCAAATCCACATGGGAGAAGTATTTCAAGCAGGGTCTTGAAAGCTGTGAATAATTCCGATAGAATTATTACAGAATCATTCAGGAGATACAGACCCATGATTATCAAATCTTCGACTGCACTGTGCAACGACTACAGCATGATCTCTGATCTGGCGAATGAAAAAGCCGAACAGCGTGAGGAAACCTTGAAGCTGTGCGCAAAGCTGGAGGCAGCAGAGGCCGCTCGGCTTTCCGGCGCACCTGCCTACACACTGGTGGAATCCAGAAAACGGTTGGAGGCAATCTATCAGCGTGACTGACCTTGCGCTCAGCGGGAGCTTGAAGCCATCGCGCGGCTCTATATGAACCTTGTGGGGCCTAATTCAGCGAGAAGCATATGAAAAACGAGCAGGCCGGCGTTGAATGCCGACCTGCTCGTTTGCTATGTATTATTGCTGTGCTTTCAGATGCTTCACGGCGGCGTCTACCAGCTCCAGCTTCTGCTCCGTGGAGCAGGGCAGCTTCTGGATGGATTTCAGCGCCTGCTCGGACTGGAACTTCGCCAGCTCCTGCCCAAGCTCCTGCCGAGCCTGCTTTGATTTCGGGAAGATCAGAAATACTTCCATGGCTGCCCTCCTTTCCAGAGCGTTTTCTTCTTCAATCTATGCGTGTGTTCCGGCTGCTATGTAGACAAATAGAATTCGATTTCGCGGCTGCGAGGGAAATCGTATTGCTGCGCGGCTTTGGTGGTGCGGGAATGCTTGCCATTCAAGGGCTTTTCGACCCTGAATTGTCTACGCCCGAGCGCCGTTTACGGGCGGACTTTGATTTCTGCTGACGGTGGATGTCCTTGGCGCAGGAAGGACAGTATTTTGTCCTGCCGGAGCGGGCGAGGATGCCCGTGCCGCAGACTTCGCAGCGGCGGAGCTTCTTGGGGCTGAGGATGGCCTGTTCCAGCTTTGGCTGTCGCGGCAGCACGGCGCGGCGAAACCACCGGCAAAGCAGACTTCGGGAGATGTGTTGCGGACAGACGCCTTCCAGCAGCAGGCACTCGCCGCCTGAAAAGTTGCAGCAGCGCTTCGTAAGACCGCGCACGCTGCGGAGCTGCCCCGGTGTCAAGCGAAAGAGCGTGCCGTCCGGCAGACGCTCGATGGGGTCAAGCTTGTGCATCTTCGCCCTCCTTTGCGATGAGCTTTGCATCCGCTGGGTAGTTCAGCGTAATGAGGGCGGGCTTGCCCAAGCCCTGCTTTTTTCGGATAATCAAGCCGCTGTACTCCAACTCCCGGAAGATCCGCGTGGCGCTCTGGCGGCTGCGGTGGAGCTTGACCTGTGCCTGCTCCAAGGTGAAGTACAGCCGGATCGTGCCGTCCGGCTCGACGTAGCCGT
>ENA-OPWH01001355-OPWH01001355.1-human-gut-metagenome-genome-assembly--contig:-NODE-1355-length-15613-cov-3.073788_pt1 | contig 15613 bp, 19 predicted proteins | sample MGYA00241506_ERZ502004 | MGnify/ENA primary metagenome ERZ502004 (study PRJEB25962, sample SAMEA2043049) | human gut metagenome | biome: human gut; feature: human-associated habitat; material: faeces... | reverse complement strand
AAACCGGACTTTTTCAAGATATTGTGGCTTGCTGCGTTAAGTCGATAAGCATTTTTAAGTATACAGCAGTGTTATCCTTTTTATCGCGATAAGTACTTTGCGTCTGAGAACTTCCAAATACATAACGCGTTTCCGTGACGTCAGTAGTATTTCCTTTTGCGGAAACAGCCAATACCATTACGGACATGAGCATAATGACTGTCAACGCCAACACCAAATGTCGTCTTACAAATTTCATAGCAAACCTCCATATCGAATCTGTGTTGTCATCAACCATTGCCTTTTACCGCTGATGGCCTGCGGTAAGCAATATGCGAATCCCCGACTGTGCACAATTTCGAAGATTCAAGGCACTAATGAATTTGTTGATCGGGCAAATTCATCCAATGTAGATGGAGGGCTTCCTGCATTTTTGAAGCATTCCAAGCGCAAGCAGCAGGCCCTCTAAACTAATTCCACACACAATCGAGTAAAACACTCCGGCTAACATCCATAGCCGTGCTACCAGTGTGGTTGTGATACACAGCATTAGCGTGATAAGCGTAGCCAACCGATACCGTTTTTTATCCTGTTCCTTCAGCGGCTTTTCCGCAGTGTCCAGTGGACTAAACGCCAGAATGCAAAGGCTTCCGATCCCCAGTATCAGGAAAGAAACAGTTCCGGCTGCAAATATCTCAAGTAGTCTGATTAACAGGACAGAGACAACTATCGCAAAGGTGGTGAATATTGTACAGGCTGTCTCCGTCTTTGCGTGAACTCCTCCAGCATAGGTGCGAAGCAACGTGAACACTACATAGAACAGGATGCTCTCAGGCAAAATTCCTGTCAGAAAGCCCGTCACCACAGTCACAAAGAGAAATAAAATACGGCTGACCAACATGAAAAATCCATAGATGTAGAGTTCGGTATCATCCTCCTTAACTACCGCCGAAGCTACAAGTATTTGCGTTATGCGCTTAGCTATCCAGCCTGCCATTACTTAACATTCTTGAACTGCTTCAGTTTTTCAGGGATCTTGGGCTGGTAGATGCACACGCAGGTAGTGCTATTAGCATCTCTGCGCAGTGCATTTTCCGCTACCTTTTTTGCCACTCTGGCAATCAAATTCTTTTTAGTTTCCATATTGTTCACCTCCTCCTGCCGACAAAATAGCACATTGTTTTTGACATTGCAATAGCTCCTGCAGAACTGCGGATTATTTGCGCAAAACTGCAAGAAATCCATGCCGCAGTTGGATATATCTATAAAATCTTTACAAACTAATGGTTACATAGATATATTCTATTGTATTTTGTTCTCGTTCTCAGCCATCTATGGTATTTTATTCGTGGTGATAGATATGGACATCGACAAGAAACTGATTGGCAAGCGCATTCGTCATCGCAGAGAAGTATCGGGCTTATCTCAAGAGCAGTTAGCAGAGAAGTTGGAGCTTTCAACGAACCATATTTCCAGCATGGAATGTGGAAAGAGCTTGCTTACTACCAAACGGTTGCTGGCATTATGCGATATACTGGGCGGAACACCTAACTACTACCTTGTGGGTGAAATCACGCCGGATGCGGATGAAGTAACTACTCTTGTAAGGCAGTTGTCGCCAAATGAGCAGAAAATGTTATGTAGACTCTTGACAACTTATCTTGAAAATGCGAACTGATAGTGTCGGCATTTGCAAAATTGCAAGAAAAGAATGCAAAAATGCTGATTTAAGAAGCTGCAGATAATTTGACGCAGATAAAGAATAATGATAAAATGGACTTGCAGTACAGCCTTGCACTGCAAGTCCATTTTTTGAGAGGTCAGTTATGAAAATCCTGATTTGTGATGATGAGCATACTTACCTGAACGCCCTTCGCACCCATGTGGAGGAATATATGGAGAACCGGCACATTCCCTGTTCCATTACCGCCCTTGTAGATCCCTCTAAAGTCACAGAAACGGACACCGCTTTTGATTTAGCCTTTCTGGATATCCAGATGCCCGGGGTCGATGGAATCACATTGGCCAAGCAATTGCGGCAGCGAAACCCAAAGTTAGCCCTTTTCTTTGTGACAAATTACGATGAATACCAGGATGACGCCATGGATCTTCAGGCATTCCGCTTTTTTGAAAAGCCATTTAACGCAAATCGGCTGTATGCCGGACTGGACAAAGCAATGGAATACATAGACGGAGCCTATATTGATATCTATTTGTCGGATGACGGCGCACAGCAAAGGGTCACCGCAGACAACATCCTATACGTGACACGGGAAGGCCGCAGAACATCCATTGTCACGACCTCGGCAGTGCATAATTCCGTTGACAAGTTTGATGACCTTTGTGCAAAATTGCCGCAGCTATTCTTCTATCCCGTTCACAAGTCTTTCTTTGTGAATCTGCATCATGTAGAGCGGTATTCCTATGCAGAACTCCTGCTGACAAACGGCGCACACATTCCAATCGCACCCCGGAAGCAATCCGCATTCCACAAATTTTGGTTTGAATACCTGCGGAGGCGATAATTATGCTGAATCCGATTGCGTCGTTGGGTGTATATCTGGCTGAAATGGTGATCTGCTATTTTTTCTTCTCCGATATTTTTGAAAGACGCACTACGTCGCTGAAATGTCTGGTCATTGGCAGTGTTATATTTTCAGCCGGCTCTGCATTAAATTTACTTTTCAATAATAACAGTATGATAAACAGTCTTACCACATTTGTTATTATTTTTTTGTTTTCGTTCAGCTCTTTTCACACCTCACTATTACAAAGCTTCTTTCACACGGCCATTCTTTTTATTGTCAATGTGGTTCCGGAACTTTTCATAATTGCAGTCAGTTCTTTCATTACAGGGGCAAATTTCCTTGACTACAACCATAATATTTTACTATTTATTTTTGAAGCCATTTCCAGTAAAACAATGTATTTTATTGCTGTTTTGCTTATACTTCGGGTCATTAACCCCAAGGGTACAACAGCCAGAATTCCTATCAACTTCCTTATATATCCCCTTGCCGCAACATTCTGCACGTTTGTATTCTGGTATATTTGCGTAAAGCCTGAATGCTCACACGAAGTTCAGCTTCTCCTGTCAATTTCCAGTATTTCATTGTTTGTTTCCTCCATTTTACTGTTCGCGTCCTACTCATATCAGGTGAAGATAGATAACGAAACCACGCAAATGAAGAGCGAACTGTCCCGGCTCCAAACCGAGCAGTCATACTATCAAATTCTGGAGCAGCAGAATCAACAGCTGATGATCTACGCTCACGATGCCAAAAAGCATCTGGACGCAATTCAAGCAATTAACGATGATCCCCGAATCGGAACCTACGTGCAGAATCTATCAAAGCAGCTTCGGGATTACACCCGTAACGGCCATAGCGGAAACAGGCTGCTGGATATTATGATTCAAAAATATACCGTAGATTGCGAAATGCGGGGTATCCAATTTGAATATGATGTTAAGGTGTGTAATCTTTCCCATTTGGATGATGCCGATTTAGTGACCATCCTTGGGAATCTGCTGGATAATGCTGTTACAGCAGCAGAAAAATCACAAGCAAAAACCGTTTTGCTCAACACCGTGCACCGCAACTCATATAGCGTGATTATCATAAGTAACAGTTGCGATGAATCACCGAAACAGTCGGGAGATCATCTAGTCTCCACCAAATCTGATGCCTGCTTTCACGGATTTGGCTTGAGAAGTGTAAGTAAGGCCCTTAAAAAATACCACGGCGATTTTCTGTGGGAGTATGACAACACTAGCCGTACCTTTACTGTTACAGCAATGCTCAACGAAAACGCTCTCATGCAAGCAGACGTATCTATCATCCGTCATTAGGAAATATGTCCCAACTCGGGTCATATTTTTATTGGTTAAAGAAAACCACCAGCCCGGTGAAGTTGTAAAATAAAGGTAGACACATGGGAAACCACCATGTTGTCTACCTTTTCTGTTTTGTGCTAAAATGGCAGAGGTGGTAATAGTGAGAAAAGGCAGCAAGAAACCGAGTGATCAAGCTTGGGAGAAAGAATGATGTATGGGGCAGTTTCCTTTTGACTATTGTTCATAAGATGGTTCAGGTCGTCAATGATATGTCCGAGTATATGCGGAAGAACGGCATCACCGACGGTTCCTGCGGAATGAGAAGCCTCATCGACTGGATCAACAGCACCGAAATCACCGGCGACCCTTATCGCTCTGCGCTCTGCACAATCATCAGCAAGGCCACCTCTGATCCGGAGGATCGGGAGACTTTGAAGACTGCGATTCTGGAACCGATCTTTGCCCCCAAGCGTCGGAAGACCGCATGAGAAAGGAGGCTTTCCAATGGCAAGAGTAAGTCACAAACGTGTCAAGCAGCTTCTGAACGAACATCGGAGCAAAATCACAGACAAGCAGTTCTTTACCTCCCGAATCCTTGCTGGTCACTACGAGGATGTAGCAGCAGCGCAAACGCGACGGTATCGATATGACCGGCGTGTCCGTGTCAATATCTACTGGCAGCCAAACGATCAGCACGCCGCCAGCACCAATAACGCATCTATCCTGATCAACGCGGGTCACCCGTGTGTCACCAAGATTAAGGGGCGAATGGATCGCTATGAGATGGTATCGGGGCTGTTCGCGCATGAGTTAGGTCATGTGCTGTATACCGATTTTCTGGTAAAGCAAACTTACATGAATTATTTGTCTAAATTCAAGTGGTATCCGGCGCCCCCAGATTTGAAAACCTCCCGGGATGCCGCCAACGAACGCGATTTCTGGGAATATGTGAAACTGGATCCTAGGAATCTGGAGTTTGCGATGCAGATTGCATTCTACATTGCCAATGTGTTGGAGGATGGATACATCGAAGGCCGGATTCTCGCCGATTTTCCCGGTGTACTCGGCTATAACCTGTCTGTCATGCGCGATCACCAGTATCAGGACATGCGCACTGTAACGCAAATGATGGAAATGGAAGATGCCGGCTCCGGTCACATCTTCCATACCATTCTGCAAATCATGCTCTCCTATGCCCTGTACGGCGAGATCAAATATGGCGAGACGCCTCTGAGCGACGAGCGTATCCAAACAATCTTCCGGCTGATACCGCAGTTGGACACAGCCGTGACCACCACTTCCGCAAAGGAGCGCTGGAAAATCGTCAGTCTTATCCTGATCCGCTGCTGGCATCACATTGAAGACTACATCGAGCTTTGCAAAAAGCATCAGGATGAGGCAGTTGCCTCCGGAACCGGGAGTTCGGCGGGCGAAGTTCTTTCCGGGCTGCTTCAGGTTATTACCGGATCCAGTGCAGAAGGCACCGGATCTGAAAAGCCTGTTTCCGGTTCTGGGATAAGGAAAGGCGTTGCAGCGAATGCTGCAGCCCGTACCCGCACGCAGGCTCTGGCCCGCAAAAATGGGTCTGGGGATGACGATGAAAAACCGGATGAGTCTGAGGCTCCAGGAGAAAAGAAAAATGAGTCTGGTAACGGCAGTTCGGAGGAGAACAAATCTGAAGAAAAGCCGGCTTCCAATCAAACCGACTCTGACGATTCCTCCGGATCTGATGACGTCGACGCCCCGCTGGGCGGCTCCGGTGGAAATTCCCAAAAGCAGGAGACAACCGCAGAGGAAGGTGGCCGGATTCCGTTCCACCAGACGGATTCCGTGTCTGCCCCCGTAGGAGGCTCCACCGAGTATGATTCCGACTACACGCGGGAAATGAATGAGAATGCTGCCACGGACATCGAACGGATGCTGGGGCAGATGGCAGAAAGGGCAGCCTGTAAGCAGCTCGAAACCGAGCGCCTGAAAGAGCTGAACGAAGCTGCCCAGAGCATTTCCTATGGCGACATCCACAGTGGTGTGAACATTCAGGTCCATCGGATCGCGCAGGTCGACGACGAATTGGAGGATCAGTTCTACCAGATCTGCGGACCGCTGCTGGACATCTCCAAGAAACTCCAGCGCAGTCTGGTTCAAAAACTAAATGACCAACAGCGCGGCGGAAAGCAAACCGGTCTGGTGATGGGGCGTCGTCTGGATGCACACGCTTTGTGCAGGAATGATGGGAAGGTTTTCTATACGAGCAATCTTCCAAACGAGATTCCAAGGCTTTCCGTTGGCCTGCTGCTGGATGAATCGGGTTCCATGTCCTGCGGTGACCGCAGCACCTATGCACGAGCGGCAGCCATTATCCTCTATGATTTCTGCCAGTCTCTTAACATACCGATTATGATCTACGGACACTCCACCAGTTGGGGTGCCGATGTTGATCTGTACTCCTATGCGGAGTTCGACAGCATCGACCGGGATGATAAGTTCCGGCTCATGGACATCTCTGCCAGAAACAGCAATCGAGACGGTGCCGCCCTGCGGTTTGTCGCTGAGCAGCTATCCAAGCGTCCCGAAGAAATTCGGATACTCATGCTGCTATCAGATGGACAGCCCGCAGCCAGAGGCTATAGCGGTACCGCAGCTGAAGAAGATCTGCGCGGCATCAAGCAGGAATACAAGCGCAAGGGCATTCTGTTCATTGCCGCCGCAATCGGCGAGGACAAGCCCAACATTGAGCGCATCTATGGAGATTCCTTCCTTGATATTACCGACCTGAACCAGCTCCCGGTGAAGCTGACAGCAGTCATCAAACGCTTTCTTAGGTGATTTCATGCGTTATAAGACGCAGAAACCATAGCAAAAACGCCCTACATTCTTGGGTGGGCAGCCGGCACATGCCACGCTGCCCACCTGTCGATATGACAGAAAGGAACTATTTTTTATGTTTATGAACCGAGTCGGCGCACAATTTCAATGCGAAGGCGTAACCTACACGATTGGCGGCAAGGTCTGCGCAAACGACGCCAGCGATTATGAGGGACTGTATGGTACCATCACAGAGATCCGGGACGGCGATGACCGGGAAACAGAAAACGATACCCCGGACATCTACTGTTCATTTATGCCCCCTGTGCTGGCTGATGACATCAAGGCCATAGAAAGCCGATTCTCGCAACTATACCGCAGAGAGATGCATCTGGAAGATATTGGACTGGACACAGTCATCATGGCTCCCGATATGCTCAAGGTGCTGGAACCAATACCCTCATGGCAAAAACTGACAATCTATATTATCCGGGAAGACTGGGCATTCGGTGGAAACTACGGTGAGGATTTCTCTCTCACCACAACCCCCGACATGGCGAAATACATCCTTACAAAACTGGTTACTGAACAGCTGGAAAGCGGATATGTTTCCGAATGGACCGACCTGCCCGATTGGGAAATGGAATGTACACCCCAAAGCTATGAATGCGGGCTTCACGATTCGTACTGTGAGAATCACTATAAAGTCTGCATTGAGCAGCAGGAGCTTCCCATTGACGATGATGCAGTACGCAGTCTCCTTGATAACCAGCTCCGGAGGTATTTTGCGGAGCAGATTGAAGGCCGGGACGAACTTGAAGGTCTTACCGAGCAGCAGATCACCGAAATGGTCACTGCGCCCAATGTCCCTCAGTGCATCCGCAGGCAGTTGGAGAAAAACGGTTTTCTGATTGATTCCTTCTGGGAATCAGTAGCGAAAGCCTCGTCCGACCTCGTAAGGCAGTACAAGGAGAAACTGGTATGAGCTATCAACTATCCACTGAGAATGGAGCAGCAACTATGGACGTCACTAAATTGCAGGCAGCCATACAAAAGCAGGATGAATACCTGTCCAGCCGGGGGCATCTCAGCGATGTCCCGGCAGGAGACGAAAACTTCAATGACCTCACCCGTGAGATCATCCGTGCCTTCAAAGAATGTCATGGTTCCGCGTTCCTCGGAAAACTGGTATTCTCATGGGAAGATCAGAAAAAGCTGGAGCGCGGTGAGATCGGCATTTATACCGAGTACACGGGTCAGTCGCTTCCGGCTTATGGCTGCAATTTTGTGACCGCTCAGCCGGATGCACAGTTGGAAGCTATGGTGATTGGGTGGATCATCGATGAATGGCCGCCCAAATTCACGCTCTTTACCAAAATCCTGCAGCGCATTAAAGATCTGAACGGATACACGCTGAATTGGAGATAGCATATTTGCCCCATCTGTTACTGCCAGTAAAGTTGTAAAAGTGCCTGCAGATAACGCGAATTTACAATATTTTCACTGGACGAAAGGAACGGAATGTGGTATACTATTGTTGCCAACAAGAGGAGGAAACATCATGGAAACAGAAAAACTGGATGCATTCCCCGGTCTTCCGGAGGAGTTTGTACGGCAGAATGCCAAGTACATGCGTCTGTTGCAGGGCTTTCGCCTGTTGGACGATGACTTTATGAGCAAAGTCTTCGAGGATAAGGAATGTGCGCAGTTGCTGCTGCATATCATTCTGGAGCGCAGCGATCTCATTGTACAAGAAGTCCACGGTCAATACAGCATCAAGAATCTTCAGGGACGCTCCGTTCGTCTGGATATCTTAGCTGTCGACCATGAGGGCAAGCACTACAACATTGAGATCCAGCGTCGGGACGAGGGTGCGGACGCACGCCGTGCCAGATACAACAGCAGCCTTTTAGACGCAAATCTGACCCACGCCGGTGACCGCTACGAAGAGCTGCGGGAAACCTACGTTATTTTCATTACAGAACGGGATGTCCTGAAGGCAGGACTTCCCATCTACCACATTGACCGCATGATTCAGGAGACCGGAAAGCCTTTCGGCGACGGCTCCCACATCATATATGTCAATGCGCAGTGCAAAAACGATACGCCTCTGGGCAAGCTGATGCATGACTTCTCCTGTACACAGGCAGATGACATGCACTATCCAGTTCTTGCCGAGCGCGTAAGGTATTTCAAGGAAAATGTAAAGGGGGCAACTACCATGTGCAGAGAAGTTGAGAAATTAGTAATGGCTGAACGGGATGAAGGTCGTGCAGAAGGCCGTGTTGAGGGCCGTGCAGAGGGCCGTGCGGAAGGAAACATCGAATCGAGCGCAAGAGCGGTTCGTAATGTTATGGCCAAGATGTCCCTCTCTGTGGAGGAAGCGATGCAGTTCTTGGAATTACCCGATTCGGAAAAAGATGCCGTCCGGATACTTATTGAGCAGTAATTTCATTTACTACTGGTCATACAGACTTACACTGTGAGCGTAGGCCGAACAATACTGCCCACAAGGAGTTACCACCATGTGTAGAGAAGTTGAAAAATTGGTGATGGCTGAACGGGTCAAAAGCCGTGCGGAAGGTTTCGCCGAAGGCTATGCAGAAGGTCTCGCAGAAGGCCGTGCAGAGGGTCGTCTGGAAAGAAAAATTGGCAACATTCGTGCAATCATGGAAAACCTGTCTGTTTCTGTTGATGACGCAATGAAGCTCCTAAAAACGCCGGAATCCGATAGAGACATCATTCGGTCCCTTATCGAGCAGTGATTTCATCTGCTACTTCAATCTGACAGTCCACTACATCTCGGGATGCTGCTTCACGCGGCATCCCTTTTTTACATTCACTGACAAAATCGAATGCTTTCTTCCTTTCGCAAAGGATATCATGACGATACAGTAGTCAGGAGAGGCACCGTACCTGCGGCACCTCTCCTCCGGAAACAAAACTTCCGGAATCCGGTAATTGACTAATGCCGGCAGCTATGATATAATGCCATCAACATAGTATCAGAGTTTTGCAGCGGCAAAACACAGTTTCCGGGTTCTTCTCAAGTGTCATTTGCATTTTTGTGCAAATGGCACTTTTTCTATTTTCTGACAACTAATATCGTAAACACTTGCCAGTAGTCTCCTTTCTTCCGGGGATTACTGGCTTTTGTTATATCCGGCGGTTTCCGCCAAACAACCGAAAGGAGCAAGCAGCATGTTATCCTGTCACGACAACTTTGAAGCAAACTTTGACAACTATCCGTCCATGCTCAGTTATCACCAAGCACTGAGTATGGCATCCAGTTGGCGCCGCTGTAAGGTCAAAGACCTTCATGTGGAACCTCTGGACTCCGCCTCTCCCCTGTACGGTCACCCCGCAGCGTTTGCCGCAGGTACCAGCGAGGACGCAATCAAAGACACCGCCGCCAACCTCGGCCTTGCGCTGAATGTGGATGGAAATATCTATCCCGTCCGCAGCACGGCCTACAAAACGCTGACCGAACGCGCAAAGATCAATGGCACAGCACTTCCCAAACTCAGTCGCAAAGACCTTGCCAATGTACTCAACGCCTGCCTGTCCGTACACAATTCGGATGCGCTCCTGCTGATTCGGAACGAAAAGGTTTCCACAGTTCATTCCGGTGACGAAACGGATTATTCCGTGCTTCCCATGGACGAACTGCTGGTTACGCTGGAGAAGAAGCTGGGGGAACGGTTTCCGGGCTTCGTGTTTGAAAGCGGGTATACCGACCATGCCTATACCTGCGGCAGCTGGATCCTCCCCAATCAGAAGGAAGGGATTCTGGGTGCCTATGCCAAGGCTCTTGCCGCACACGGTCAGGCAGCGATGGCAAACAGGCTGGTTCCCGGTATCCGGTTCATGACATCCGACACCGGCGTTGCCTCCGCAAAAGTATCCGCTCTGCTGATAGGCGCGCAGCAGCCGATCCATATCGGCGACTGCATTGGTGTGGATCATCGGAATCAGCGTAAGATTGCAGACTTTGATGCTGAGATGGACAAGCTGTTCGCCAAGTTCTGTGATTCCGTAGCAAAGCTGCAGAGCCTGCTGGAAATTCCGCTGGAGTACCCTGTAAACGTCATGACGCGGGTCTGCAAAAAGCTCTCCCTCCCAAAGAAGGAAGCGCTGGAAGCAATCGCCATGTATGAAATGGCTTACGGCGGAGGCCCCGCGACTGCCCATGATGTCTTCATGGCCATGCAGGAAATTCCCTACATGATGAAGACATACCACACCCCGGAAGCAAAGCTTCTCAAGGCCGAAGAAAACATGGCACGCGCTCTGAGTATCCGGTGGAGCGACTATGATGTTGCAAAGGAGTTGAAGTGGTAATGGCTGCTCCGATATTACTTTGCGACACCACCGGAATGAGCAATGACCGCTGGCTGGAATGCCGTATGCATGGCCCCAAGGGCGATATCCCCTATACCATCGGCGGAAGCGATGTGGCAGCCATATTCGGTGTGTCACCGTGGACAACCCCGTTGGAGCTATGGATGATCAAAAAGGGGCGCATGAAGCCAAAACCCAAAAACAATGCCGACCAGCTGGAGATGGGACATCTGCTCGAACCGATTGCGGCATACTGGTATGCAAAGAAAAGCGGCAACTACGTCTATGGTGCCAGCAAACCCGGTCTTCCTACCATTGAATTGCCATACAAGTTTGAGCGGCAGCTTCGGCAGATCGCCAACTTGCAGGCCAAAGTCAGGGAATGCGAAGACGAAAAGAAACGCTACGAAAAGGAGATCGAAGCACACTCCGTGCGAATTGCCGAAGTCATGAAGGAGCATGAGCATGGTATTCTGACAACTACCAAAGACAAGCTCCTCATTGATTTCGTAACGAGAACCACCAAGCGGCCCAGCTCCGATGCTCTGAAAAAGAAGTATCCCGGCGTCTATGCGGATGTGTTGAACATATCCACCAGCCGTAAGGTGAAAGTTTCGGTACAGCCGATTTGATCAGGGATGAGCAATATGCGAAAAATCTCTCAACCGATCGACCTTCGATCCCGCCGCGAAATGACGGATTACCTGCGTAACCATTTCCGATATTCCACGATGAACTCCTGGAATCATGCAACATCGTATGCCTGTGACCTCAAGATTTACGGACTTGGTCTGGATCCTGAGATTGAATCCAAGCTTTACGATATGCTCGATACCCGGGAGTTTTTGCTTATGCGACAGGAAGCCCTGTATCTGTTTAATGCAGCCCACAACTTCCGCTGGCAGGCAGGGTTCAACGGCAGAAGCGGCGGTTATCTGGTCCTCTACCAAGGGGATCTGAAGCCCTCCGGATATCTGTCTTACTGCACCTACTGCGGCCAGCGGAACTGCCGCAGTGTCGCCGACACAGGCAATGTTTGCGGTGTCTGTGGGAAAGCAGCCCGTGTAGATTTCCGTGTTCCACCGAAACAGTCCGTCACATTCCCCGGTCGGGGTACAGACATGGATTAGCATCATAGTCTTCCCGGCAAAGCAATTCGTATTTGTTGTTGGTAAGGGTAATAACGGAATCAAAAGAATCCAAAATCTCATCTCCCGAAAAACCAAGGCCCGAAACGATGAGCTGGTTTTCGGTTATTCGTTCACAAATATATCTGTATATTTGGCGTTTTTTTGTTTCGTCCGTCTCTGCATTGTTAGGACTATCAAAAACAACAGGAAAATCTATAGCCGTGGGATTGAATTCGTGCTTTAGCTGGATTAGATTAACATACCAAATAATTGTTGAAAGCGGATTATTGCTACCTCCAGCAGAAAAAGTTCGCTTAATATTCTCGAAGCTTTTTGCATCGATTCCTTCAAGTCCGAAACGATTCTTATCAGATAGCATCAAGGCGTAGTATCGCTCATTGATTTTCTTCTTGATTTCGCCATATTTGCGAAGTGATTTTTTTGCTGTCTTAAGCTTCTTTTCATTTTCTGCCATGCTGGTGCGAATGGTATCCAGATCTTCAGCAACTGCTTCTTTGATATCAATAAGGCCTTTGTGCTTTAGGATATCATCAATTTCTGTTGATGCAATATTGATGGATTCTTCATATCTTTTCATTTTAGAAAGCCATTGCGAGTATTCAGCCTCGTATTCAGAAATCTTTCGGTCAATCTCTATAATATTATACTGCATATCACTACTGAGCAGGATAATATCATCGCCGGTGCTGTATTTTTTGATTCTTAAATCTATAGTATCATCAATTACGGATCTACAGAATGGACAAACACGATTGTTGAGTGAAGTAATTTGACGATCGTTTTCTTTACCAAGCAACGCTAGCGCATGTAAGTGATATTCTAAATCGGCTTTTTCATTATGCCTTTGGCATGGATATACAAAGTGAGGACACTGCCGTGATCCGCACAAACCCGGAGCGTCTGAGTGCCGATATGTTACAATTCTTCAGCGACTCTCCATCACTGCAGCTGGCATACTCTTCAGAAATTCCCACATGGGATATGAACGTAAAAAGTGTGGAGATCATACCGATAGGAGGCAGCGGAAATATTGGCCTGCAGGTTCAGTATACCGATGCGGCAGCTGTAGAAGAGCTGACATCCAAGTTGAGATGGAGAGACGACAAAACCCTGAGTTACGGCTGGTATGATGATCCACTGGTGTCTGCGCAGATCACCTCGACGATCACGGAAGACACACTTCTCTTCACCCAATTTCCGATGCTTGGAGCAGACAGTATTGATGAGCAATACCGCTACATTCTGGAGTTGATCGCCTACAACCTTCAGGCCGAACGAACCCGTGCATACACTTATTCCGCCGATTACAAGTTCAACAGCGACAGTGCGCATTTTGGACTGTCCAGGTTGACTGCGGAGGATGAAGAAATCATTCGTTATATTCAGGAAAATTATCCGGAATTTGAGGTTTGGACGGACGACGAACGCAGCAAATACCTATATGTATCCATGAAGGTAGAAATCGGGCCGAAGTTCTATTATGCCTGCTTTGATCAGATTGAGCAGATTTTTAAAGACTGCAAGTTGGATGACAGTGATCTGGATGGAGCAGTATTTTACTTAGTCGAAGAAACGGGCGACCAGCGCTGCCGTCTGGTATTCACAAGATTTTCTCAGGATGCCTACATGAGTTGCACCGGCAACTGCAAGGGATATCTTCTGGATGGATATACAGATGAATTTTCAAAGACTGCGTCCTGGCGGCCGTTCTTCCAGAAGAGGTCGTTCGAGATGTACACTGCCTGAGGTTCGGCTATGCGAAAAAATGAATTTGACGATCTTTTGAATTGCTATCCCCAGCTTCGTCTTCCGATCTCATGGGAGACGAAAACCTCTGCGCAATATAAAGACGCGGTACTGCGAGGGCGGCCAGTGACGACCGCCCCCTGCGTCGTGTTCTGCACGGAGGACGATCTCCTGGAGAAAAAAACCGCCTTCGGGTCGGTGCGTCTCTGGAAAATCACCCACCGCGAGCAATTCGAGCGCGCTGTTCAGGCGCTGGCATACCGCTGCGAGCCAAGAGAAATTCCCAGAGCCGTGGGCGCGCAGTACATCGGCGGGCTTGCCAACTGGGAACGAATCCGAAAGCACAAATGTTCCTATCTTGCGTCCGGCGGAACAGACTGGAACGCGGAATTCCGCCGGTACACGCAGAACAAAGAAAATTATACGGACAGCCTGATTCTGTTGAGTACAGGCTATTACAGCGGCCTCTCCCCGGAGGAAGTGGTACTTCCCCCGGAAATATGGAAAGAGGCCTCCGGAGAAATCCGGAAATACCATGAATTGACCCATTTTATCTATCGAAAATGTTACCCGGGAGATATTCAGGTGATTCGGGATGAGGTTCTGGCGGACTGCGTCGGCCTGTGCGCCGCTTTTGACCGCTATGACGCCAGCCTCGCCAGAAAGCTTCTGGGTTTGGATAACGGTACTCTGCGTCCGGACGCCCGGCTGCGGCACTACGTCCCGGAGGATGCCCTTCCTCAGGCAATGAACGAGGCAGCGCTGTGGATCAACGGTCTGGAGAAACTATTGAGCCGGGTCCCCGATTTGTCGAAAAGGCAGAGAGAATCCCTGTGATATTGGGTATGCGCTCCTGAAAAAGCGCGGAATTGGAGGAAACCAAATGAACTTTGATGTGGCTTGCTACTCGGAACAGGGCGGACGCCCTGTCAATGAAGACGCTGTTTTCGCCGCCGGGACGCCGGGGACGCTTCTGACCCTCGTTGCGGACGGTCTGGGCGGCATGGGACACGGAGACCTTGCCTCAAGGGATGCCGCGGAACACCTCTCCCGCCTTTCCGCGCACCCTGTAGACGAGGACATGCTCTGCGGTGCGATTCAGGAGGAAAACCGGCGCATCTGGGACATGCATACGGACGGAAATCAGATGATGACGACCGTGGCAGTGCTCTGGGCGGATGGAACGGAAGCTTTTGCCGCCAATGTGGGGGACACAAGGCTGTACCAGTTCCGGAACGGGCAGGTCGCATTTCAGACCATCGACCACAGTGTCGCCCAGCTGTCCGTTTTTTCCGGAGAGATCACGCAGGCGCAGCTCCGGGGCTACGCCGGGCGGAACCATCTGCTTCGGGCGCTGGGCGCGGAGGAAGAAGTTCAGGTGGAACTGAATGATTTGGAAATACAGCCGGGAGATCGGTTTTTGCTGTGCTCCGACGGCTTTTGGGAATTGATTCTGGAAGAGGAAATGCTTTCCTGGGGCGGAGAAGACACAGCAGCGCAATGGCTGGAACGGATGAAAGCGCTGGCCGTCAGCCGCTGCGGCGCTCAGGGAGACAACCATTCTGCCATTGCTATTGTCGTAACGGAGGGAACAGAAGATGCAAATTAACATCCATCGGATGCTGAAAAGAGCGGCGGACTGCCAGAAGCTCACCAACCCTGAGGACGCTTTGTCCGCAATCGTCCGGGAATACTCCGCGGAAGCGGAACTGTCCGAAAACGCGCTGGATCTGGTAGCGGCAGCCGGCAAGGAGCC